>JACKQG010003097.1_pt2 | contig 17932 bp, 17 predicted proteins | sample 8237621 | NCBI WGS metagenome assembly JACKQG01 (sample SAMN15677084, study PRJNA649215) | marine metagenome | biome: marine; feature: Black Sea; material: saline water; isolation source: suspended particulate matter (SPM) from the Black Sea western gyre | collected 2013-06-09/2013-06-10 | depth...
ATTTTTAAGTGCTATTGCTGATGCTCTTTCATCACTCTTAGCTTTTTCAGCAGCTAATGCCGCTTTTTCAGCAGCAATTACTGCTTTTTCAATTCCTGATTTTTCATCAGCTACTTTATTTTCTTTATCTTCCATCCAAGCTGTAAATCTTATTTCAGCTTCTTCTTCAGTGAAAGCACCTTTAACTACACCAGCCATTAAATGTTTTTTCATCATTACTCCTTTGTAAGAAAGTATTGCTCTTACTGTATCAGAAGGTTGTGCACCTTTAAGTAGCCAATTTACTGCACCATCAAAATCTAAATCGATTGTTGCAGGTTTAGTGTTAGGATTATAAACTCCTAATTTTTCAATAAATCTTCCGTTTCTTGGAGCTTTTTGGTCAGCTACAACTATGTGGTAAAATGCTTGTTTCTTTCTACCGTGTCTTGCTAGTCTAATTCTTGTTGACATTTTTTTCTTTTAATTTGGTTAAACCATCTCTGTGATTAGTCCTCATTATTGAGGGGCTGCAAAATTAAAAATATTTTCCAAATTAAACCTAATTGTTATAGGATTTATTTATGTATGATTTTTCATGATCATTAAAACAGTTATTTATCATAAAAAATGATTAATTTTGGCATCCGAAATTTTAATTTGAATTATGATAAGTACAAAAGTGAAAACAGTAAATAAGAAGATGTCAAAGGATGATTTTAAAGCAACTATTTTATCTGATTACAGGTTGGCTGCTGAAGTAAGAGAATCAGGAGCTCAAGGAAGGCGAGATGTGCTTTCTGGTAAAGGTAGTTTTGGGATTTTTGGTGATGGAAAAGAATTAGCTCAAATTGCTTTAGCTAAAGTATTCAGACATGGTGATTTTCGTGCGGGTGATTATAGAGATCAAGCTTTAATGACTGCATTAGGGCAATATTCACCAAAACATATGTTTTCCTCTTTGTATGGTGATCCTGAATTAGAAAGAGAGCCCTCTTCTGGATCAAGACAAATGATGAATCATTTCGGAACTCGTTTTTTAAATGATGATGGAAGTTGGAAAAATTTGATGGAACAGAATAATTCTACTTCTGATATGGCTTGTTTAGCTTCACAGTTTCCAAGATTAGTTGGTTTAGCACAGGCATCACAGGTTTATAGAGATAATCCTGAATTAGCTAAGAGTAAGCCGGGATTTACTAATGGAGGTTCAGAAATTGCTTTTGCGACAATTGGAAATTCTTCTTGTGCTGAAGGTCATTTCTTTGAAGCAGTAAATGCAATTGGAGTTTTACAGGTTCCTGCTATTATTTCTATATGGGATGATGGTTACGGAATTTCAGTTGCGAATGATATACAGATGACTAAGTCAGATGTTTCAGAAGCATTGAAGGGCTTCCAAATGGATGATAAAGGCGCTGGTTATGATATTGTAAAAGTAATGGCTTGGGATTATCCTGCATTAATTTCAGCTTATGAAAAAGCGGAGAAATTAGCCAGAGAAAAGCATATTCCTTCTATTATTCATGTTGTTGAAATGACACAGCCTACTGGTCATTCCACTTCTGGTTCGCACGCTAGATATAAAAGTAAAGAGAGATTACAATGGGAAATTGATTTTGATTGTAATAAGAAATTTAAAGAATGGATTTTAGAAAATGAAATTGCCACTCAAGAAGATTTATCTAATATTGATAAGGAAGTTATTCAATTTGTAAAAGAGCAAAAGAAAGAAGCTTGGACAGAGTACCAGGCGCCAATTAAAGTAGAGCTAAAAGAAGTGATTACTATTTTTAATTCTATTGCTGCTCAAGTAAGTATTCCTGAAATTGCAGATTGGATTAAAGATTTAAATCAATCGGCAATGTTTGGTGTTTTCAGAAGAGATTATTTAAGTAAAGCAAGAACTCTTTTAGGAATGATAGTACATGAAAATATTCCTGAAAAAGCTACTTTGCGTAATTTCATTAACAGAATTAATGCTGAAAATCACGATAGATACAATACAAAATTATACAATGAAACTTCTACTTCAGCACTTAAAGTTGCAGAGGTAAAACCTACTTATGATTCAAATCCTGAAGAGGTAGATGCAAGAATTATTTTAAGAGATAACTTCCATCATATGTTTGAAGCTATTCCGGAAGCAATGATTTTTGGAGAAGATGTTGGTAAAATTGGTGGAGTAAATCAGGGTGTTGAAGGATTACAAGATAAGTTTGGTGAAAGTAGAGTAGCGGATACCGGCATTAGAGAAGCAACTATTATCGGGCAAGGAATCGGACTTTCATTAAGAGGATTGAAACCAATTGCAGAAATGCAATATTTGGATTATGTAATTTATGGTTTTCAACCTATGGTAGATGATATTGCATCTTTACACTACAGAACTCATGGTGGACAAATTACACCTTTAATTATCCGTACTAGAGGGCATAGATTAGAAGGAATCTGGCATTCAGGATCTCCAATGGGAATGTTATTGAACGGTACTAGAGGAATGTATTTGTGTGTACCAAGAGATATGACAAGAGCAGCTGGATTTTACAATACTCTAATGCAATCGAACGATCCTGCTATGGTAATAGAGTGCTTAAACGGATATAGAGTAAAAGAAAAATTGCCAAATAATATTGGTGAATTCAGAGTTCCTTTAGGGAAGGTAGAAACAACAAGAGAAGGAAATGATATTACTTTGGTTTCTTATGGAAGTACTTGGAAAATAGTAATGGATGCTGCTGAGCAATTAGAAAGAGCAGGAATCTCTTGTGAGGTGATTGATACGCAAACTTTAGTGCCTTTTGATTTATCGCATGATATTGTAGAAAGTGTGAAGAAAACTAACCGATTATTAGTGATTGATGAGGATGTGCCTGGAGGCGGTTCAGCTTATATTTTACAGAAAATTGTGGAAGAACAAAATGCGTATAACTTCTTGGATTCTGAACCTCAAACTTTAGCAGCTAAAGCTCACCGTCCTCCTTATGGTAAAGATGGTGATTACTTTACAAAACCATCTGCAGAAGATATTTTTGAAAAAGTATATGCAATGATGGGAGAGTCAAATCCTGCTAAATTCCCATCTTTATACTAAATGAAAAAAACTACCGAATCTGATTCTAATTATGATGGTTTAGATAAAATGAGCACAGCTGATTTGCTCACTAACATTAATAGAGAAGATAAAACAGTTGCATTTTCGGTAGAGAAACAGCTATCCCAAATAGAAAACTTAATTAATGCAATCGTTCCTAAAATGAAAAAAGGGGGACGATTGTTTTATTTAGGAGCAGGTACTTCAGGCAGGCTAGGAGTTGTAGATGCTTCTGAATGTCCTCCTACCTTTGGTGTAGATCATGGATTGGTTATCGGTTTAATGGCCGGTGGAGATAAAGCCATGCGTAAAGCGGTAGAGTTTGCAGAAGACAGTACTGAATTAGGTTGGAATGATTTATCGGAACATGCAATACATGCAAATGATGTAGTAGTAGGAATTGCTGCTTCTGGTACCACTCCTTATGTAATTGGGGCTCTTAAAAAATGCCAAGAAGAAAATATAACTACAGCTTGTATTGTGTGTAATGAATCAAGTCCTGTATCTGAAGTTTCGGACTACCCAATTGAGGTGGTGGTAGGTCCTGAGTTTGTAACAGGAAGTACGCGTATGAAATCGGGTACGGCACAGAAAATAGTCCTGAATATGATTTCTACAGCTGTAATGATAAAACTAGGAAAGGTAATAGGAAACAAAATGGTGGATATGCATCTTTCCAATAAAAAATTAGTGGATAGGGGAACTAAAATGCTAATGCAGGAGATAGGTGTCGAATATGAAACGGCTAATGCTTTATTAATTCAATTTGGTTCTGTCCGTAATGCAGTAAATAATTACAATGGATAAAGAAAAACTTGTAAAAGGGGGGATGTGGCTTTCTGGATTTTCACTATCTATTATTTTATCAGCAATTACTTTGTATGCAGGCTTTAATAATGTGCGAAAAGCTGATGACTATACCGTTCTGATTATTGGATTATTATTGATTCCTGCTATTTTCTTTTTTGCTTACAAAGGATTTAAATTGATTCTGGATGCTATTTTTGAGAAGTAGTCTTATTTGCTCTTGTCATTTGTCTTTTTCCTGGAGGACCGTCTAAAACTATAATTTCAAAACCAACGGTTTTCATAGTTCGTTTCACTACACCTTTTGCACAATAAGTTACTAAAAAACCATCTTCTTTTAATAAATCATATATATTCTGAAAGACTTCAGCTGTCCATAGTTCTGGTTGTTTTTCAGGAGAAAATGCATCAAAATAAATAATATCAAATTTAGTTTTGCTTGTGTATTTTTCTAAAGCAATTTCATTCTTTGTTAATTTAAAAAATTTATTTATTACATGTTCTTCCTCCCAGTTACATTCGTGAAGGTTTAATAATTTTGATTTTTCTTCTCCAATCAATTCAGTAAAATTAAGCTGAATATAACTTTCTTTTGGTACAGGATATAGCTCAATTCCATGATAATTAATATCAATTTTTTTTTGTTGTGCCTTTTGTGCTGTAAGCAAAGCGTTTAATCCTGTTCCGAAACCAACCTCTAGGATACTAAATTGTTTTTTGTTTTCTGCCAACAGTCCATTTTTAATAAATACATACTCGGCTTCAACAATTGCTCCATGTTTGGAATGATAAGTTTCATTTACTTCAGGGTTGAAAATGGAATGAGATCCATCATTAGTAATTACAAGTTTGTTTGTCATTGAATTAGAATATTATTGGCAAATTTAGTTTTTATTCAAAGTAAATATTGATTTATTAAAATACAAATTTTTTGAATGCATAAGATGTTTTTATAATTTTATTTTTACTTTTTACTTTTTAATTTTCATTGTTTTTATTGTATTATTGTAGAAATTAAACATTAATAATTAAACTATTACGAATATGAAAAAAACACTTACACTTTTTTTAGGAATTGCAATAGCGGTTTCTTCTTATGCCTCTCACCTTATGGGAGGGCAAATTTCAGCTACTTATTTAAGTTCTGATACAACGGGTTCTCATTATTTTGTAGAGCTTGATGTTTATAGAGATACTCTTGGTGTTTCAATGACCTTAGCACAAACTGTAGAAATCTATGAGCTAGATATTACAACTGGAACTTATAATTTAGTTTCTATTGATTCAATTTCTTTAGGAGCTTCTGGTGCTATAGCTACTATGTCAGCTGTATATGGTGTTGAAATCTACCATTTTGCTGACTCAATTACTTTTCCTGCAAATGGATATTATATGATTAAATGGAGTAATTGTTGTAGAAATGGAGCAATAATTAATATGAGTACACCTTTAACAGAGGATATGGAGTTTTTAACTTATGTAAATGTTGATAGTGCGGATCCTAATTCATCACCAACATACTTAGCACCTCCGGTAATTTATTTGCCAACAAATAATGTTTGGCAGTACAATCCTCTTCCTTTTGATATTGATGGTGATTCTTTAGTTTGGAATTTATCTGTGCCGCTTTCAAATAATAGTTTTGTTGCTGGTTATCAGGATTTATCAGATACAGTTTTGTATTCTAATACTACTGGTGTGTTTTCAATGAATGCTGTTACAGGTGAAATTACTTGGGACCCAAAAATGGTTGGTAATTTTGTAGCATCTTTTGCAATAGAAGAATATAGAAATGGGGTTTTAGTTGGTGCAATGAGTAGAGATATGCAGTTTGTAGTAGTTCCTGATTCGACTAATGCAGTTCCTGATGTTTCTTTTATGCAATCATTACCAACAAATAATTTAGGATATCCTTATATTAAAATTGCTCCCGGACAAAACTATCAGATTCATTTATTAGCTTCAGATGCTGATATAAATGATGTGGTAAGTATGGATGTTTATGGTGAGCCGTTTGACATTTCTAATCCAGCTACATTTAATGTTGCAACAACTGGAAATGGAAATGAAATTGAAGGAACTTTTGCTTGGACTCCAAATATGAGTCAATTGCGTTCTCAACCGTATATTGTTGTTTTTCGAACTAATGATAATTTCTTTTATTTTGATGAAACGGTTCAGATTGAAGTAACAAATAATACAACTGCTTTTGATGAAGTAGCTGAGTTTAAAGTACATGATATTTATCCTAATCCTGCAAACACTAACTTTACATTGCCATTAAGTTTGACCAAAGGAAAGGATATTGAGGTTAGTATTTATAATGTATTAGGCGTAAAGGTTTCTTCTGAAAAGTTGAATCTTTCTGGAGGTAATCATATGCTAGTAAAGCATTTTGATTTAAATAATGGACAGTACTTTGTAAATATTACAGATGGTAATGGACTAACAATTATAACTAAAAAATTACTTGTGGTTAAGTAAACTTGTTTTCATAGTTTTTTTAGGGTGAAAAAGAGGGGTTTATCCCCTCTTTTTTTATATTTTTGCAGCACTTTTAAAACAAGGAATAATTGCTTATGAAAGTTACAAAAACAAGTAGATCAAAACTAGATTCAACTGATTTTTCAAACTTACCTTTTGGTACAGTTTTTTCTGATCATATGCTTGTTTGTAATTATAAAGATGGTAAATGGAATGAGGCTAAAATTTTACCTTACGGACCAATTCCTATGCCTCCAGGTGCTCAAGTTTTACATTATGGTCAATCCGTTTTTGAAGGAATGAAAGCTTTTAAAAACAATTCAAACGAAATATTACTTTTCAGAAAAGAGGAGAATTTTAAGCGTTTGAATCAATCAGCTGAGCGCTTGTCAATTCCAGTAATTGAGAAGAGTATTTTTATGAACGGCTTAGATAATTTATTAAAAATTGATAGTGAATGGTGTAAAGCTGATCAAGGCTATTCATTGTATATTCGTCCTTTTATTTTTGCATCAAGTGAGTGCGTGAAAGCTTCAGCATCAGAAGAGTATACATTTATTATTATTACTTCTCCAACAATAAATTATTATGCAGGGGAAATGAATGTAGTAATTGAAGAAAATTATACTAGAGCTCCTCAGGGAGGGGTTGGTTATGCAAAAGCAGCAGGAAATTATGCTGCTTCATTTTACCCTACAAAGCAAGCAAATTCTAAAGGATTTCAGCAATTAATATGGACTGATGCAAAAGAGCATAAATATATTGAGGAATCAGGAACTATGAATGTTTGGTTCAGAATAGGAAATATTTTAATTACTCCAGCACTTTCGGATAGTATATTAGGAGGAATAACTAGAGATAGTATTGTTACTTTGGCAAAAGATAATGGAATTAAGGTTGAACAAAGAAGAATTCTAATTACTGAGGTAATTGAAGCTTTTAATAAGGGAACTCTTAAGAAAGTATTTGGTACAGGTACTGCTGTTACGGTTAATCCAATTAATACAATTACTTTTCGTGATCAAAGAATGGTTATTGAACAGCAAGCTGATTCTTTTGCTTTGAAATTAAAAGAACAGCTTCAGGGAATCCAAAAAGGCAGTATTTTTGATCCTTACAATTGGACTTCTAAAGTAACAGTTTAAGCTGTATATTCCATTTTATAATGCATAATTCCGGCTTCTTCAAATATATTTCCTGATTTTTCAAAACCAACTTTTTCATAAAAAGGTATAACTTGTTCTTGTGCATGCATATATTTTAATGCATTACTATCTTTTATGTCTTCCAGAATAGCTTTTAGGATAAGCATACCAAATCCTTTTCCTCTAGCTTGTGAAAGTACCGCAAATCGTTCGAGTTTAAAGCCATTCTCTGTTTTCCTATGCCTAGCAGTTGCTAAAGGAATATCGTTTTCTATTAATAGAAAGTGAGTAGATTCCACCTCAAATTCCCATTCTAAATCTTCTGGACAATTTTGTCCAATTACAAAAACATCATATCTTATTTCATGTGCTTTTTTCATTAGTTTTTCATCCTTAAAACGAAATTTTTTAATCTCAATCATAATTGTGTTTTATGCAGTAAAAATATGTATTTTTGACCAATAAACTAAAAAATAAGATAATGAAGAAAATAATTTTAAGCTTAGCACTATCGATACTTACCCTAATTAGTTTTGCAACTAAGCCACATACGGATAATGTAAGGGTAGACGCAAAGAGCTCAACTGTAAAATGGATAGGTTCAAAAGTAGCCTCAGCACATGAAGGAACTATTAATATTCTTAAGGGGACTTTAAATATTGATCATGGAACCTTAGTTGGTGGACAGTTTAGTATTGATATGAATTCAATTAAGAATACTGATATTGAATCGGAAGAATATAGCGCTAAATTAGAAGGACATTTAAAAGATGAAGACTTTTTTAATGTTGAAGAGTTCCCTACAGCTACAATAACAATTATAAAAGCAGTTAAAGGAACAGAGAATAACTATTCTATTATTGCAAACTTAACGATAAAAGGAATCACACATCCTATTACTTTTGATGCAAATGTTAATGTTAATGGCATAAACTTTTTAGCAACAGCTAAAATTAAAATTGATCGTACTAAGTGGGGTATTGAGTATAAATCAGGTAACTTCTTTAAAGATTTAGGAGATAATATTATTCTGGATGAAATTGAATTTGACATATTTTTGCTTTCAGCTAAATAGATGATACTTTACATATTGCTGATAATTACAGTTGTTTTATCGTATGTAATTGCAGTTTATCAAAAGATAAGAGGACTAGAATTTTGGTCCTCTTTTTTTAAATCCCTAATTGCTGTAGCAGGAGTTTTAGGTACTATTTGGAAGATATTAGATTAAAGATATCTTCAGCCAAAATATTTGCACTTATAGGATTATTTCTAAACCATAATTCAGGTTCAATAAGCTCTAATTCACTTAAAGATATTATGTTGTTATTGTCATAAACTATATCTACTCTAGCATATATTGGTTTAAAAGGGCTAGCTTCTAGACAGTTTTCTGCAAATTTAATTTCATCTTCAGTAGGTTTATATTTTTCTACTTTACCTCCATGATCATCCTGTATACGAAAATCACCTTTTTTAGCTGTCTTTTTTACTGCATGAGTATATTTTCCTCCAATCATTATCAAAGATATTTCTCCTAAAAGAGTAATGTTTTTTAAGAAACTTTGGAAGAGCATACATTCTACTTTTATTAACTCCTGAAAGATGTTTTCATGTTCCTTATAATTATTATGATTAACACGGTAAGTATGTCTGGCAGCTCCTGAAATAGCTGGTTTTAGTACGACTTCCTTCCAATTAGTTTTTTCAAAGAGTTGTGCTAAAGTTATAGTATCTCCTTTTTCTATAAATAGAGTAGGTGCAATATTGATATTTCTTTTTGCTAAATCTTGTAAATAATGTTTATCAATATTCCAATTAATAATTTCTGAAGAATTGATAAAGGTAGTTTTATTTTTTGTGTTTTTTAGCCAAATAAAGAATTCGTCAAAGCGTTCAAAATAGTCCCATGTGGTTCGGAAAATAGCGTATTTGGTTGTTGTCCAATCAAAGTGTTTGTCTGCCCAGTCTTTTTTACAAACCTTTAATCCTTTATCTTCTAAAGCAGTTTGGAGTAATTGATCTTCTAGTAAAACCTGATCAATATACCAATTAGTTGTAGTGGGATTGACGTAACGATTGTCAGTAAGAATAACAACATCAAACATAGCTTTATCTGTAAGCGTGTTTTATTAAATCATTTAATTGGATTACCTCTAATGTTTTTTCATGAGTTGCTTCCAATACAACTTTTGGTGCGCAATTATTTTGTAAGGCTTCTTTCCAGCGCAAAGCACATAAGCACCATCTATCACCTGACTTTATTCCAGGAAATCCATACTGTGGCAAAGGGGTAGATAAATCATTGCCTGCTTCATATGAGAATTGTAAAAAATCCTCAGTAGCTATAATACATATAGTATGTAACCCTGAATCAGTTTGGTCAGTATTGCAGCAACCATCACGAAAGTAGCCAGTTTTAGGTTCGTTACTGCAAGTAATTAAAGGTTCTCCGAATACATTATTAGCCATTACAACATTGTTTTTTAGGGGTTAATTTAAGTCTTCTTTTTGCTATAAAATCGTAACAGAAATCAAGCAGAAAAGCAGGTATAATAGTAAAAAAGTAAAGTAGATTATATGGGAATTGTAATTTCTTACAAATTTTCAAAACTGCTCTTGATTTGAAAAAAACAATATCATCATGAATATAAGCAACTGAGTTTTGATTTTTTATTTGAAATTTTTTAATTTTTTCTAGACCTTTAATTGAATTAAAAGGAATAAATGATATTTCATTTTTTTGTAATTTATTCTTTGTAAAGCTTACCCATTTATTGCAAAAATTGCAATCTCCATCATATAATACAATAGCTATTTTCATTTATTTAATAACTATTTTTTTTTCTACTGTTTCATCATTATAGATATAAAACAGTAAAGCGTTGTTTTTAGTAGTTGTTTCTCTTCCTAAAATATCAGTTATTTTAACTAGACGCTTGTCTTTTATAATTTTTTCATTTATTGATGTGCTTGTACTAATCAATCCGTTAATATCGTATTTTGAAAAGAACTTCCAGACTTCAACAGATGCATGAATATCCATATTTCCCCACACTCCAGGCCAATCATGATCTCCGCCATATATTTTAAAATGTTCGGTTGTAACAGAATTATCTCCTCCATCATTCACAATATGTTCAGCAATACTTCCATCAAGTTGATTAATATCTGGTATGGCTGTTATTATGGAAGAGGCATTACAATTATTATAAGCTACCCAATATTGAAGAACATCATCAATAGATTTTGTCCATGTTGGATTTCCAACATAGGGAACAGTTTGATCACTCGTTCCATGGATTTGTAAAATAGGAGTAGGATGTTGAGGATTGCATGCATTGTATGTTTGTGGAGTCATGGAACCGGTTACAGATGCAATTGCAGCAATTCTATTGCTTAATTGGCAAGCAAGCAGAAAACTCATATATCCACCATTTGACATTCCAGTACTATACACTCTTGTATCATCAATAGTATATGCATTTGAAATGGAATCCAATAAACTTGCAGTGAAACCAACATCATCTATTGTGCTAGTAGTTGTCCAGCCACCAACATTCCAATGAGTTGTTCCTTGCAATAGAGTCCCTTGAGGATAGACAACAATAAAACCGGCGGTATCCGAAATATAATTAAAATTAGTATAAGACATATTTGTACTTGCATTTGATCCATACCCATGAAAACAAAAAACTAAGGGAATAGGAGTATTTACATTATACGAACTTGGAATATGTATAATATAATCTCTTTGCAAACCGCCATGGGTAATGCTTGCGTTTATTGTTTGTTGTGCTAACGTAAATAACGGTAGGCAAATGAGTAGTATAAGTAGTTTTTTCATTTTATTGTATTTTAATTTGTTTCTTAAGCGTACCGCTTTCTGTTTTGATAAGTTGAATCTTGCTTTTTGTGTTTCTTGTTCTTCCTAGTAAATCAAAGGTTGTATTTGTGTTTTTTGAAGGGTTTATTTCTTCAACTTGTGTAGTGCTAAAAGGAACTAATTTAACATCCTCAATATTCGTGTTGTTGTTTAAAACACTTGCATTTATTGTTTTAGGGTAATATCCATTTTTACTAAAGGTGATGTTGTAATTCCCTTGATATAAATGTCTATGGTAATTCCCTATTGGTAGATTAGAATATACATGAGAACTATCTATATCATGATTTAAAATTTCAACTTTTGCTTTTAATGGAAGGCCTGTGATACTATCTGTTACAATACCTCTTAGTCCAAATAAAGATTGTTCTATATAGTTTAATAGAGAAGGGTAATTTGCATCCCAAAGCTCTGGTAAATCGTTAGGGTCTGGAGTTTTATCATCTGAAAGTTCTAAAGTAAACTCACGGCAATACTTAAAGTAATTCATATAATCTTGCCTGCCTCCATCTACTTCATACCAATCATTTCCATTAGTAATCCCATCATTCAGATAGTTAAAATATCCGTTACCACTATTGGCTTGGCAACTATCTGCATATTCATGAGATACATATTCCCACCAATTATCATCAGCAGTTAATGTACTCCAAGTATCCCAAGGATAGTTACATACTTCAGCACCACCATGCATATTTGCTGAAATTGTAAAACTTACTGTATCCGCAAGCCCCATAAAAATAGTTGTTTCATTTTGATATGCATTTCCATCAGGATGTGGGCCGTCTTGAGGATCGGGATAATTTCGGTTTAAATCAATCCAATTAGCATTGTAGCGAGTTGCTGACCATACATCTTGGTTTCCTCCATAATAAGCTCCATCAGGGTTAGCTAATGGGTTTATCCAAATATCAATATTATCAACTAATTGGGTTAATTCTAAGCTGTTTCCATAACCATTTAGAATATGGTCAATTAAGCGTAAACTTAAAATATAGCCTGCTAATTCATCTCCATGCATGGATGAAGTGTAAAGGAAAGAAGGTTCGTTTTCTTTTACTCCTACATTTTTAGAAATCTGTACGATTAGTATTTCTCGACCTGAACTTAAAGTCCCTAGATTATGTAATTTACAAATGTTAGGGAAAGAATCAGCAAAGGCCGTCATCATGTTAACATACTGCTGATAGGTAGGGTAGTAGTCCCAATTATTTTTTGAATTGTTAATATAATTTAAAGGTTTCTTTTCAATTAATTGGTAGCTAATACCTTGCTGAAGAAATTTTGCGAATTCTGATTTATTTGCATAAGCATAAGCAAGGTCAGCATTTGTTTTATGATCAATAGAAACAATGTCTGAAATCATATTTAACTGAAGCTTATTTTTATACTGGAAAGAAAAATAAATTTCACCTTTTTTAGAAAATAGGTCGTTAACATTTTGGCTAAAGCCAAAAAACGGAATTAAAACTAATAGAAGTATTTTTTTCATCCGGTAAAAATAATGATAATTATCAGCATATTAATTAAACAAGATTATTAGTCTTATGTGTTCAGTTTATTTATCAAATTTATCCAAAGTTACTTTTACTGCATCCTTATGAATTGTAAAAGTCATCATTTTTAATTTTACAAAATCTTCATGGTAAAAGTAGTGTCCAGGAAAATTTCCATTTCTGGCACCAGAACCACTATCCTTTATTAAAAACCACCAATCTCCCGTTTTATCAATTTTATAACCAATTAAATGTATTGCATGATCATCAGTTGTTGTGCCGTTAGAAAAACGGAATTGACGTGCATTTTCATCAATAAAATCTGAAGGAATGTCATAAGAAGGAACCATTGCTACATCATAAGTTGAAGAGTAACCACTTTCAGAAACATCACCACCAATAGAAATAGAATATCCATTTTCAATAGCATTTTTTATAGCAAACATAAACTCATCTAATGGGATATTGTAGTAAGCCTCACTTCTCCACCAATTATCGGGAACTTTGTATTCTTCTTGACTCCAATACGGTTTTTGTATTAAGCTCATGAAATCAACATAATTGTTTGGATCAAGTTTTGTAACATTTTTTAAAAATGATTTTGGAGTATAAGTTTTTCCATTATACTTAAATGAAGTAGGAGGGGTTCCCATATAATGGTTCAAAATAGATTTGACATTAGAAAGAATTGCATCCTCATCCCAGAAATTAGTTGTTTTACAATTTTTAAGGTAAGTTTCTATTTCTCCAAACATTTTTTCATGATTGTAGTAGGGTTGGTCGCTTGGTTTTCCTTCATAAGCCTCTGCAGGAACTATTCCGTACCAATCCATCATTCTTTGCACAGCATTGGTTTCCGATCCTTCTCCTAAATGTGTTTTACCTCTAGTATTTATGTATCCTCTTGCTTTTTCAATGTATTCAAAATAAACAGGATATAATTCCGAAAGATTAATTGTATTTCCTGTTATTCTGAGTATTTCACTTTCATAAAATGAAGTGGTAGAAAAGCACCAACAAGTTCCTGTATTCCCTTGTGAAATAGGATTTTCTGCAGCTACAATAGTAAATTCATCTAAACTTTTAGGAATTTGTTTTCCATCAAAATTCATTTTAAAGGATTTGGAGGCTTCTTTTTCTTCATTCTCATATTTATTTGATTCACTTATAATAGTTCCGTAAAAAGGATTAGAATAGCTTTCAAATTTTCCTTTGTCCTGTGCATTTGCTCCTATTGCTATTAGAAGTAGGATCCCTATTTCTTTAATCATGTGTGTGGTTTTAATTTTAATGTCCAAATTTACAGTAATTTTGTAATTTGCAGGCCAATATTTAAATGCATTATATTTATGAATCCTTTAAAACAAATTTTAAAATGGACATTAATTTTTCTTTTATCGTTTACTACTTTTAATTTTTTTATTTCAGGTAAAATTGAGGTTTCAATTGAAATAGAAGCTCCTGTAGTTATTGTTTATGAAAAAGTTACTGATTTACAAACTTGGCCAACTTGGGCTCCTTGGTGGAAAAAAGATTCAACAATGACAACTGTTTATTCTGGTCAGAAAAGTGGCTTACGATCAAAAATGAGTTGGTCTGGAGTAGATGGTGGTGGAAGTTTAGAGATTGTTGAAGCTAATTTTATTAAAAATTTGAAAAATGAGTTATTTTTTGAAGGAACGCCTCCATTTTATCATATCTGGACTTTTGAAGAAACAGCTAAGGGTACTAGAGTTACTTGGAGTTTCCAAGATGAATTGCCATTTTATGTTAATTTTATGCAACTTTTCATCTCTCCTGAGTTAAAAGAGGGGTTGATAGGATTGAAAAAATTGTGTGAATGATAAAAACATTAAATTCTAGTAGTTTACTAAAGGTATTTTTTTATTGTTGCAAAAAATTATAAAAATGAATCAAGCTAAAGTAAATATGTCCTTTCAGCAAAAGATGATAAATCCCTTTTTCTTTAGATTATTTTTATTTTTAAAACTGCCTATGGCTTTTTTAGCAGGCTTAAAACTGAAAGAATTATCAGATGCGCATGCTGTGGTAAGGATGAAATATAAGTACTTGAATAAAAATCCATTTGGTTCTATTTATTTTGCATGCCTTTCAATGGCAGGAGAATTAGCTTCAGGAATGCTGGCGGCCTCAATTGCTTACAAGAGCAATCCTAAGCTTTCAATGTTAGTAGTTGGGGTTAAAATAAACTTTACTAAAAAAGCAGTTGGTACAATTATTTTTGAATGTAATCAGGGTAAAGAAATTTTGGCAACTGTTCAAAAAAGTATAGATACAGGAGAGGGGCAAGCCATTGAAGCTTTAACTATTGCTAGAGATGAGAAAGGTGATGTTGTTGCGGAGTTTCTTATACAGTGGTCCTTTAAAGTAAAGGTTAGCTATGACAAAAAAATCCCTAATGAAAAGTAGGGATTTTTTTATTTTAAAAGATAAAGTATTACAACTTAATCTTGAGTCCCATATTAAAGAAATAACCATCTAGGGGTGCCCAAACTTCTGTGAATTGAGGACTACCATCAGTTAACACATCTCCTACATTGGATTGCCTAACATCTGTAAAATTTTCTGCATTTAGGAAGATGACAAAGTTGTCTATCGTTCGTTCAACAATTACTCCTGTGGTAAATAAACTTTCAGTAATATGACCACTGTTTAGAAACTGCCCTGATTTGTAATCATAATCCCAACCAATACGCCATTTGTTATCTACTACAAAGAGCAAATCTCCTTTTATACTGTGCTTTGGGGTAAGCGTAAGTCCGTTTTTATTTTCTCCATTTTCCAAGTATGCATCCGTATAGGTGTAACCTAAAAACCAAGTGAATTTATCAACCGTTAGTTTTATTTGCGATTCAAATCCTTTAGAAAGTAAAGAGTCGTTTTTTTGCTCATAAACTCGATTGTTAGGAGTGTTTTCATTTAAGGTAATTGGGTTGTCTATCACATTAAAAAAGAACATTTGGTTTAAGGAAAGTAATACATTGTCAGTGCCAAAAGTTGATTGGTATTTAAAGTCAATATTTGTTCCGTAGGATTCTTCTGCAACTAAGTTTTCAAAATTAACTGCTTGTACATTTTTGTATCCGTATGGTTCTGCTTCTTCACTGAATAGGCTTGGCATTCTGTATCCCATTCCACCTCCTAAACGGATAGAAAGTTCTGGTGTCATTTTATACAAAGCAGAGATTTTTGGTAATACAAAAGATTGTCCTCCATTTTCAGTATTTAAGGTTGAGGCTTCTACTTTATCGGTTCTCAATCCACTTTCCAAAGCAAACTTATCCGTTACATCCCAAAGGTGATTTACATACAAACCAAGGGTGTTAAATTCTTGATTTCTTAGCGGTTGATTTATTAAATTATCTTCTGTAAATTTATCAGCAAGAGCATTCAATCCGATATTAATATTTTGTTTTTCTTTATTAATATTCAAATTCAGTTCCGTAAAACTATTCAGCTGATTTCCTCCAAATGTAGTAGAAGTTCCTAAAATAGTTTCTCTAATATTAATGTATCTGTCAAAAGAAGAAATACTGTTTTTTAAAGAAATTGTTTTTGCGTTATCTATTTTATAATTTGCAGAAAACTGAGTAGTAGTACGGCTACTTTCTTGGTAGTCTAAATAAAATTCAGTGAAATTTGGCCAAATATTGTTAATCGAATTTATTGAACCTCCTTTTCTATTTTCCTTAGTCATACCTGCACCGAAATACAATTCCGTTTTCTTATTTGGGTTGTAAAATAGTTTCGGATTAAAGTTAAATTTTGAAACTTGTGCTATGTCAGAAAAACCATTTTCATCTGCATCATATGGCTCTTGAATGTGCATGGAAGCCAAGTTGGTAAAGCCCCATTTCCCGAATCTTTTAGCATTAAAAACATTAAAATCTCTTGCGCCAATATGAGAAAGATTAATGTGTAAAAGTGTTTCGTCCTTTTTTGCTTTTTTAGTTAAAAGATTTACAATTCCAGCAATTGCACCACCGCCATAAAGTGTAGATGCGGATCCTTTTACAAATTCTACTTGTCGTAAATCTAAGGGTGGGATTTGTAAAATATCCAAACTCCCTGAAAAACCTCCATAAAGCGGAAATCCATCTTTTAGCATTTGGGTATACCTTCCGTTTAGTCCTTGAATTCTAACTACAGCACCATTGCTTCCTGCTGCTGTAGTCTGCACTTGTATTCCCGTACTATGTGTTATTAAATGGGCAATTTTACTAGGCCCCATACTTGCCGCTTCATCTATTTCATCCGTTAGTACTTCAGTTCGTGTTGGCAAGTTGGCAACGGTTCTATTTCCTCTTGTTGCTTCAACAATTATTTCATCTATTTCTGTGTTGTCAGTACTTAATTTTATCTCGTGTGCTACTCCTCCATCTTCTGGGAAATCATAAATTACTTCCTTATCCTCATAGCCAATATAGGAAACAACTATCGTTTGTTTTCCATTAGGAATGTTGTTCAAAAGTGCAGTTCCTTCTATATTAGTGCTTACTCCATTTGTAGTTCCTTTTAGTAGGAGAGTAGCGCCAATTAATATTTCTTGGTTTTCTTTAGATACAATTATCACATCTAAAGTGTTTTGTGCATTTGTAATTATTGCAAAGGCAACAAGTAAAAAGGTAAGTGTTTTTTTAATCATTTTATTATTTTTTGGTTAGCAAATCTAATTAAATTATCTATATTTTTTTTAATTAAAAATCTTTTGATTTTACATGTAAGTCCATTTGCGGAAAAGGAATTGTAATTTTTTGTTCGTTAAATTTTCTGAAAATAATTTTCCTTATATCACTTTTTACCTTTTCAATAGTAAAAATATTTTTACTGTAGAAAAACAGTTGAAAATCCATGGATGAGTTTCCAAAATTTACAAATCTAACTTCCTTAAATTCACATTCTGAAGCCTCTAAATGTTCTAAAGCACTTTCTTCAAGTGTTTTAATAACTAAGTCCACATCACTTGAATAAGCTACACCAATATTAATACTGAATAGTGTTTTTTGTGTTTGATGACTCC
>JACKQG010003859.1_pt1 | contig 17928 bp, 10 predicted proteins | sample 8237621 | NCBI WGS metagenome assembly JACKQG01 (sample SAMN15677084, study PRJNA649215) | marine metagenome | biome: marine; feature: Black Sea; material: saline water; isolation source: suspended particulate matter (SPM) from the Black Sea western gyre | collected 2013-06-09/2013-06-10 | depth...
ACCACTGTAATGATAATTACTTGTCAATAAAATCTTTGTTTTTCAGCAGACCCTAATTATGCCTTGTTGCTGGCAGAGTATGACAAGCTTGAGGATGGGAGTTTTGTAGGAAGGATACCAGAATGTAAAGGGGTGATTGCTTTTGAAAAATCCTTGAGAGGATGTGAAGACAAATTGCGTTCAACTTTGGAGGACTGGATTCTCTTGGGACTTAAGTTAGGACATTGTCTTCCAGTAATTAGCGGAATAAGCCTTAATAGGAGACCTCATCGTGAGTCTGTGGTCGCCGTGTAAGCCCCGTTAGATATTTAGCCAGTGCAATAATTTATTATACATGGTTTAAACCGTTTAATATTCATTATCACACTGGGTTTATCATGTTGATAATATCTAAAGAGTTTACTATCTAATGGGGTAAAAGGAAAGATTTTATTAGTCGTTTGCATAAGCTTGGATTTGATGGACCTTTAGCTGGTACAAAGCACCATTTTATGGTTTATAAAGAATGTCGTCTTGCTATTCCATCAAACAGCGAATACTCTATTCCGCAACTCAGGATGATGCTTCGGGAGACAGAATCTATTCTTGGGCGAAAAATTACAGTAGAAGAATGGAATAACCTTTAACGAAAAGTGATACTCAACTTCTTAAATTTGAATAAGGAATTTGAGAAAGCGAAAAGAATCATTTATTAGAAAAACCTTATACCAAATCTTTGAAATTATTGATAGATTGTTACCAGATGGAAATATAAGATTATTTTATTTAAAGTAGGAATAGGTCATATTTCAGTTTTATTCCGAACTTTTTATATTATTCCCAGCCTTTTCCCAATTTTCTCAAATATATCAAGAGCAAAATTTAACTGCTTATCTGTGTGAGTTGACATAAAACTCGTTCGTATTAGACAATCGTTTGGTGGCACAGCAGGTGGAACAACTGGATTGATGAATACCCCTTCCTCAGCCAGCATTTTCCACATTTTGAATGCAGTCATCATCTCGCCAACATGAAGCGGGATTATAGGAGTTTCGCTATTACCAATATTGTATCCCATTTCTTTAAATCCTTTTTGCATCTTGCGTGTATTTTTCCATAGATTCTCTCTTCTCTCTGGCTCGTTTTTCATAATCTCAAGTGCAGCCATAACTGAAGCAGCAGACGCTGGAGGCAAACTTGCACTAAAGATAAGAGGACGGGAGAAATGTTTTAAATAATGCATAATAACTTCATTACCGGCAATAAATCCTCCTATAGATGCTAATGATTTACTGAATGTGCCCATAATAATATCAACCTTATCAGTTAAACCAAAATGATTAGGAGTCCCAGAACCATTTTTTCCAATAACACCAATTGCATGTGCATCATCAGACATAACCTGGGCATTATATTTTTCAGCCAATTCACATATTTCTGGAAGTTTTGTAATATCACCCTCCATACTAAAAACTCCATCAACAATTATCAGCTTGTTACTATCTTTGACAGATTGGAGAACTCTTTCCAAATCATTCATATCATTATGATTGAAGCGAAGCATTTTTCCATAAGAAAGGCGACAACCATCTATGATACTTGCATGGTCAAATTTATCAGTTATCAAATATTCACCTCGGCCCACTATAGTAGCAATTGCACCCAAATTAGCTTGAAAACCTGTTGAATAGGCGTGAGCAACATCTTTACCAACAAGTTCTGCCAATTTCTCTTCAAGCTCAATATGTATATCTAAAGTTCCATTAAGAAAGCGTGAACCAGCGCAACCAGTCCCATACTTTTTGATAGCATTTATTGCCGCTTCTTTCACTTTTGGATGATTTGTTAAACCAAGATAACTGTTTGAGCCCAGCATTAAGGTTTTTTTACCATTTACAATAACTTCTGTGTCCTGTTCTGAACTGATTACTCTAAAATACGGATAGTATCCAAGTTTTTTAACTCTTTTGGCTTCTGTGAAGTTAATACACTTATCATATAAACTCATTTTGTCTCCTATAACATTTTTGATGAAATGAAATTCAATATTTTGCAGAACTCATATATTGATAATCTAAAGTATAGAATAACAAGTACGGAAATCAGATTGTAAAAAAATCAAGCATATTTAGAAGATTTATCTATAAATTTTGATTATTACTTATTTTATACAAAATTCTAAAGGCAAAAATTGATTGTCAATAAATTGTAGAATGTGAAAATTTTAAAGAGAGGGATTATAAATTATACTTATTACTGGAGAATTAATAAAACTTCTTTTAATATAGTTTATTAGTTTCAGTTTGTTGGTCATTACTCCACAAATCCAATTTATCTTTCCAGAATAAATGTTGCTGGACCAAGATTTACTAACTCTACTTCCATCAATCCTCCAAATACTCCCAATTTTGGTTTTATACCATTTTTTTCAAGTTCCTTTGCAAATCTGTTATATAATCGTTCAGCAATCTCTGGAGGAGCAGAATCTGTAAAACTTGGGCGATTGCCTTTTTTGCAGTTAGCATACAAAGTAAATTGAGAAACCAACAAAATCTCACCCCCAATATCTTTCACGCTCAGATTCATTTTTCTATTTTTATCTTTAAAAATTCGGAGATTCACACATTTTTTTGCTAAATATTCAACCTGACCGATACCATCTTTTCGGGAAACAGCAAGAAAAATAAGCAAGCCCTTTCTTATTTGAGATACTAATTCGTTGTTATATTTAACTGAAGCATTCTTAACTCTTTGTAACAGAATTTTCATCCTAACCTCAGATTTTTATTGTTTCATTATAAAAACACATTAAACATTGTTTATATTATTTTGTTTTAAAATATAATTTTTGTCAAATATATTTTACTTTATTTCTTGACTTAAAATTATAAATATAAATTTGTAGTAATAATTAATTGAGGATTAAAATGATTTATAAACAAAATAAATATATAGACTTTATAATAAAAGTTGAATTAAACAACATTATACATAGACATCTAACAAAAAGACCGCTTATATAAATTGATACTATTTAAAATATTTAGCATTTAATTGATGAAGGTGAAAGACATTTTTCTTTCATAATCATTAATTACATCAATACTCTAATTTTAAATCTTTATTTGATGTAATTTTATTGCATCTTAAATAACTTAAGTTTCGCAGGAAAAATGATAAATAGCTGGAACGGTTTTGTATAAGAGGTTTGGTTATCCCCAATTCAATTGGGGACATATACACCTTCGGTGCGTCATAAGAGCCTTCGGCTCGTCATAAATAGTCATTATGGCAGTGTGAGCAAAGCGAACAAATGACTTAATGGCAGCGAAACGTTATGACGGCTTTAGCCATTATGACAGCGAGCCCCGCGGATGCGGGGATATGACAATAATTGAAAGAAGACGATTTATGATGTTTTAGAAACTGCGAAACTTAAGTTAAATATTTATTATTGTAGAATTAATAGAAAATATTTATCGTAAAGACTTAATTTTCTAATTTCAATATTGGATATATTTTTAAAAGATATGGATAAAAAATCGTTTCAGAATATTATAATAATCTACACAACTTTTGATAATGAATAAAAGAACCGTAACTTTAATTTCTTCTATTGTAATTACTCTATTAATTTACTTAATTATACAAATTAGTAGTATAAAGGCAGAAACTATATCCACATCTGAAACTCTTCTGGACCAATCAGAACTTTTAATTGACAGTTTACAACAAAATGATGTGGATACTATTCTATCTATCGTAGATACATTAGAATTTATTGGAGATACTTTAAGCATAATTGATACATTAATTTTGTTTGAAAAAGAAGTTGAGGAAGAGGAAGTTTTCAAAGAAGATTCTTTAATTTTTATTGATACAACTTTTTATGCCTATGCTCCATATTTATTAAAGATGCAGTTATCTCATCCTCTGATTAGCTCTTCTGATAGCAGTACTGTTTTTTCTTATTTAATTTCAAAATCATTTCCCAAGAAAAGTTTGGATTATTATTTCTTTAAAGACAACCTTTATTCTTATTCAGAGGAAATTGATTTAGAGAATGAAGTTGCTTTTATAAAAGTTAAATATGGTGGAACAGAGTTATTTACACCCTTTATGCTTAATATGGATGACTATCTTGAAATAAAATCCAGATGTAAGTTTTATGAAATTTTTTATAATGAATTAGATAGATTTTATTCACAACAAGCAAAAAAACAAGAATCGCAAGGAATCATACCTGATATTGAATTTCCTAAAGTAAAAATGTCTAAAACTATGAGGAGATTTTTTGGTGATAATATTGGACGACTTAAAGTAAATGGTACTCAAAGAATTACAATTGGCGGTTCACGGACTGTTAATAAACCTGAACTTGAAACCGAAAGTTCTCATAAAAGTTTTCTTCCCGACCTTAAGATGGAGCAGAAGTTGAATCTTGGAATAAACGGTACTATTGGCAAGAAAATTAAGGTGGATGTTAAACAAACATCTGAAGTATCAATTTTTGAGGAAAACAAAATTAGTATTAAATACGAAGGTGATGAGGATGACCCAATAAAATTAATTGAAGCCGGAGATACACGCATTTCACTTTCTGGTTCGCAATTCATTGGCTATTCTGCTTCATCAGAAGATTTATTTGGCATAAAAGGTGTCTTTGAATTTGGAAAGTTAAACTTAACTACTATTATGAGTCAGCAAGAAGGAAAACAAGCTTCTGCAAGCGCTACCGGTAATGCAGTTCAAGAAGAATCTGAATATATGGATATGAATTTTGCTCGTAATAAATATTTTTTCATAGATAATCCAAAGTATCTATTCAGTGCAGATGGTGATATTGATACTGTGCTCATTTCTGAGTGGAGTTACATTGATACTGATTTAATGCCCCAGGATGGTTCAGTGCGTGTATTTGTTGATGATGGGAAAGTTGATCCAAATGATATAACTGGTTATGATATAGAAGATGGTAAAGAATATAAGTTCCATGAGTTAAATGACCCAATTAATGATTTTTTTATAGATTATTTTACAACCCCCTATCTTATTAAGTTTGGAACTTATATTGGTAATAATTATGCTATTGGAATAATCTATACAGATAGAATTGGCAGAGAATATGGTAGCTTTGATGATACTCTTAAAGTCAAGATGATAAAGAAAAATTACTATAATGTGTCAGATGAAGATTTGGATGATGCTCTATGGAATTATCAACTTAAGAATAAGTATTCATTGGGAAATAGAAATATTGAATCTCAAGGATTTGATGTTAAAATATTTTACTATCTACCAAATGGTGAAAAAGTGTTTGGTTTAGATGTAGATTCCACAACATTCATACCTTTTGTTGATATACTCAACTTAGACACAAATGGTGATGGTATAGTAAATGACCGTGACGAAACTATAGATTTGGTTAATGGTGTAATTACATTCCAAATGCTTAAACCATTTCTGGAACATTGGTTTGCAAAATATGATTCTACTCTTGGCAATAATATTATATATAATAAATTAAGTCCTGACCCAGCTTACTATGATCCATTTTATATAAGTGTTATAATGAAAAAAACAGGCAGCACAATTAATCTCGGATATATAAATATTATCAAGAATAGTGAGAGGGTATATGTTGATGGGATATTGCAGAAGAAAGGACCAGACTATGATATTGATTATCTAAGTGGTACAGTTAGACTTAAATGTGATGTAACCACTGATACTGATATAAAAATAGATTTTGAATATGAGCCTTTTTTTGGTGGGCTTGAGAAAAAAAGTATGTTTGGTGTAAGAGCTGATTATAAATTTAATAACAATACTAAAATTGGTGCAACTATTATGTATGAGTCCGGTTCAGTTAGAGACCAGCGCCCAAAGGTTGGCAATGAGCCTAAAAAGACCCTTGTCGGGGATATAGATGGTTCATTTAAAATGGATATGCCATTTCTTACTAATCTTGTAGATAAAATACCTCTCATCAAAACTCAAGAAACATCAAATATTACGCTTTCTGGTGAAGTTGCTATGAATATTCCAAACCCAAATGCAAGTAAGAATGCAGAAGCATATATAGATGATATGGAAGGTATTGATGAAAAATACTCATTAGGAATTAGTCGTACTGATTGGACTTTTGCAAGCATACCTCTTGATATTGATACCCTAGTATCAAGAGGAGATTTTATTTGGTATAATCCATATCACATATTTCAGCAAAAGGATATTTATCCTGACTTACCAGAAGATGAAGGTAGAGAATATGTATCTGCGTTGGAATTTACGCTAAAATCGGATACTCTTTTGTTTCCTGAAAGCGAACCTCCTATCTGGGGAGGTATTATGAAGGCATTTGGTTATACAGCGGAAGATTTTTCTAAGAAAAAATATCTTGAACTTATATTAAAATCCAATGCAAATGAGGGTGATTCTCTTTTTATTGATTTGGGATTTATTAGTGAGGATTACTATCCTATTTTGGATCCAAATGGAATTTTAGATGTGGAAGATGTTAATCAAGATGGTGAGCTGGATATTGGAGAAGATAGTGGTTTAGATCTGGTAATTAAAAAAGACCCGCCTATCCCGGAAAATCATACTCACGATGGGGACTCCATTGGTATTAGAGATGATGGTAATGATGATTATAATTACAGCGCTGGCTCTAATGTTTATAGTGGTATTAATGGTACAGAAGGAAATTCTAAACTTGATGGGGAAGATTTGGATAGAAATTATAGATTGGATGTCAAGAACAATTATCTACAATATCATATAGATTTAAAAAATATTGATAGTGAGATATTAATCTCTGAATATAATAATTGGAAGTTTATCCGAATACCATTACAAGATTCAACCTACTTTACACAAGAAGGGGTTGGAAATGTAAATTTTTCTTTGATTAAAAACGCCAGAATATGGTCAAAAACCACTACATCGGACCCTTTAACAGTTGACATTGTTACTTGTGAAGTAGTTGGTAATAAATGGAAAGCATCAGCAATACTTGATACAGCACTTCAAAAAGTAGAGCCTGTAGTTGGAGAGGAATTTGAAATCGCAACGGAGAATAATAGAGAAAATATAGACTATACACCGCCACCTGGTTCTATAGAGGAAGATAAAAGGGAAAAACCATTTGAGCAATCTCTTTTCCTTAAATGTACAAACATTCAGCAAAACAGATATATCTATGCAAGAGAAAATTTCATTGATGGAATTAATCTGCTCTTATATAATAAAGTAAAATTCTGGGTCTATGGACAAACGAACTCAATGGAATCAGGAGAAGAAATTATTATCTTTAGATTGGGTGCTGACACATCAAATTATTATGAATATAGAGATAAAATATGTGTATATAATGATATAAATGATAAGATGAAAGAGGAAAGATGGCAAGATATAACTATTGATTTTACTGAGTTTACAGATTTAAAAAAGACAAATATGGCAGATACTACTAAAAATTTTAGAGTTGTAGGAAATCCATCTCTTGGGTATATTAAACAAATTGCTGTAGGACTCGTCAGACCTGATAGTTGTTCAACATCTTTTACTGGTAAAATATTTTTTGATGATATTAGAGTAGCAGACCCTTACGATGAAATGGGTTTTGCATCACGGATAACACTAAATACAAAATTAGCAGATTTGGCAGATATTAGAATTAATTTTGAAAATAAAACACCAAATTTTTATTCATTGGGACCAGGTGGGGGTTCTGGAGCAAATAGCTATTCATATAGTCTTAAGAATACTATTAATTTACATAAATTTTTCCCCTCTTCCTGGGGATTTAGTGTCCCTTTAAGATTAGATTATTCCTTTTCAGAAAGTAAACCGCGCTTTCAACCCAATTCAGATGTGGCATTAACAACAGAAGCAGAGAAAGATTTATTCAAGTCACTCAGTGAAACAAAATATACCTCAATCTCTTTGAAAAAAAGCAAGCCATCATCAAACCCAATTGCAAAATATCTTTTAGATAAGACCTCAGTAGTAGCGAGTTTATCAAGAAAAGAGTCCTTATCTCCAACAAAAAAGGATACAACTCTTAAATATAGTGGAAATTTTAAGTATAATCTGGATTTCTCAAAAGATAGTTGCGTAGATATCTTTAAAGTTTTCAAAATATATTATTTGCCGCAAAATATTTCTTTTAATCTTGGATATAATTACAATCGTTTTGAAATATGGTCAAGGCAATCTGGAATTGGTAAAAATTTTATTAAGGAGAAAAGAATTCCAACCGAAACTGCCACTTCAAAACTAACTATGAATTATGAAATATTTTCTTATATTAAGACAGATTATTCTTTAAATACAACAAGAGATTTGCAAAAGAAAAACAAACTCAAAGGGATTAATATTGGTGTAGAAACATCAAAAAATCAAAATTTTACACTTAATTATTCTCCAAATTTTCTTAAGTTTATTAATTATTCCTCAAGATACAAAACAAATTATCTTCAGAATCGTAAAGATAGGATTGAGAATGATTCAACTTTAGTTGAATATGATGTTGAAAATAGCCGAACTGCTTCAGGTGGGTTAACTCTTTATTTTGAGAAATGGGGGAATAATATAATGGATTTAATAAAAGTCCAAAAATTTGAGAAAGATGAAAAAGAGATAAGCGAGTATATCCAGGAAGGACTTCCATTAGAAGATACAGGAAATGATACAATTGCTGTGGATGATACATTAGAAGTTGAAAAATTACAAACCGAAGAGATTGAAACGAAACCCCCAAAATCTTTTAATTTATCAAGATTGGCTTCATATACAACAAAAGCTATCGGTTTCTGTATAAAACTGTTAGGTTCTACAACATGCAATTATTCAAATACATATAGAACAAGATATTATGTTCCATCAGATTCTCTCCCAAGTTTTAGCTATCAATTTGGATTTCGCGATTTACAATATGGAAATATCCAATCCTCCGGTCAGGCAGATGAAATTACTCTATCAACTAAAAATCAATTTGATATTTTCTCATTTCTCTCCGCAGATTTTAATGCTAAATATAATAGAAAGTTAGAGCAAAATTCCGGGAGTAAGACAAAGAATGTTGGTATAACTCTACCAGGTTTTAGCTTGCGTTATAATAAACTTGATGAGATAATACCATGGAATATCACTTCAAATAGTTCTGTTTCCAGTAGTTTTACTCGTTCAACCACTGATGCTGGTTCTGGTTTTTGGGATAAACCTGATAGGACAACAATAAAATATCAATTCAATCCATTAGTTTCATTTTCTACAAAATTGTTTAATAAAGTTACCTCATCCATTTCTTGTAACTATTCTCTTACTCATACAGAGAATTATATTGAAAATAAGAATCAATCAAAAACAGGGAATATTGGTTTAAATTTAAGTTTAAAATATTCTTTTCAATCTAAGAAGGGTATAAAACTTCCATTTCTAAAAAGGTTCACCATAAGTAATAAATTAGATACAGATTTAGATATATCTTATAGAAAAGAACATACTCAAAATAAATCTTCTGCATCTGCTGAATGGATTTTTACGGCAAATACAAACACTTTTGAAATTAAGCCAAGAATTTCTTATAATTTTAGTAGAGATATTAATGGGGGTTTAACTGGAGGATATAAAAATACAACCAATAAGAAAACTGGCAAATCTACTCGAACAACTGAACTAAATATCTGGGTTGAATTTAAATTTTAGGGGATTGAAATCTGAAACCTAAAACTGGAAGCTTGAAACATAAAACTGATAAGAATTATCAAATTTCAAGTAAACGGCTTATTGCGGTTGGTGATATTCACGGACAATTTAATATGCTTAAGTTACTGATGAAAAAGATTCAGCCAGAGATAACGGATAAATTCGTATTTCTTGGAGATTATATTGATAGGGGACTCCAAAGTAAGGAAGTTATAGATTTCTTAATTAAATTTTCAAATAAGTTCAATAGCATTTTTTTACGAGGGAATCACGAGGATATGTTGCTGGCATTTCTTGGACTTGATGAAAAAGCGATGTATGCTGAAGCATATAAGAACAATGGAGGAGATTTCACTGCTATTTCTTATGCTGGGGAAAATGCTATTTTAGAGGATTTGAAACACAGCATCCCTGAAACTCATATAAAATTTTTTAAGGGTTTAAAATATTACTATATTGAAGATATTTTTCTTTTTGTCCATGCAGGAATTATACCCGGCTTACCAGTTGAAGAACAGAAGTTAGAGACCTTGCTCTGGATAAGAGAGCAGTTTCTTTACTATCCTACTGGAATTGATAAGGTTGTGGTTTTTGGGCATACTCCCTTAAATAAAGTATTGATTGATAACGATAAAATTGGCTTAGATACCGGCGCTGGTTACGATATCGCCTTAAGTGCAGTAGAACTTCATACAAAAGAGATTTTTACTGTTAGTTGGAAAGAGATAGGGTAGCTTATACCTGGTTTCTGAATAGGGTAGATGTAGGTTTTTATCCTTTACCTCCTTCAAATGGCGGAGTATGGACGGAGAATGGATAGCCTGTACATACCCGAGGTTATTTATTGTTTAAAATAATGTTACTTTTTACCAATGCTCGATTTTTCATTTTTATTTTTCCCTTATAATGAATATCCAATTTAATAAAAATAAAAATTATTCTGTCAAATAAAACAAATATTGGGTATCCCCTTAATTCAGCAAAGTAAGAATAAATGAGGAAAAAGTATTACATTTTTGATGCTAATGCCATTATATCCATTTGCTTGTCATTCCCACGAAAGTGGGAATCCATTCCTTACAACCTGTCTTTTACTGCGTCTTCCCGCTATATGGATTCCCGATCGGGGTCGGGAATGACAGCTGTGGGAGTTTGGAATGACTGTGTGGATGAGGCTCTGATTTACATAAAATTTATCCCCCTTCGGGGGATTTATCTTGCTAATTAAAGGGTATAGCCATTAAACAAATAAGTAATTTTTTCAATTACAAAATCTCCAAACTCCTCAAATGAATCTTTTTGTGAAGATGATAACTGAGATAGGTTTTGAAAATTGCGTTGATTTCTTTGAGCGTGGATTTGGAAATTTCAATTGAATTAATCTTTTCTGAAATATTTTTAAGTGAAAGTAAAATATTTATGCTGGTTTGACTGCATTTGAAATTATTTGTTAAATTATTTTTTTTAATGCAATCTTTACAAACAAAACCGTTTTGCGAAAAAGAAATGCCATAAATCTTTTCTGGCTTATCTGTCTTACAGGAGATACATTTATCAAATTTGAGGGAAAAGCCCAGGTAAGTTGTAACCCGCAAAAAAAATCTCCAGAAAATTAAAACATAATTCTTATCAATTTTCCGAAGATAAGATAAATATTGCTGAAGCAAATTATAAAATTTCTCAAAATCATTCTCTTCAAACATAAGTTGGAGATAAATCTCTGCTCCAGCATAGGCAACAGCAGATTTTTCAAGAGAATCAAATAGGTCCAAACTGCTTTCATTCAAACTGATTTCCTTAAGCAAGGAAAGCGTGTTTTCCTTCTTATAGAACACAATTTCGTAATTGCTCAATGGTTGGAGGAGTCCTTGATATTTGCTTTTGGAACTTCTGCTCCCTTTTGCAATTACATCAACATTTCCAAATTTATCTGAAAAAAAATTCACAATCTGGCTTGTATTGCTGTAGTTTGTTATTCGCAAAGCAAAGGCATTGCACTTTTCAATTGTATGAGACATTTTGGTTTTTGTATTAACCACAAAGGTCATTCACCCCGTTAGATACTCACTCTGTTAAATGTTTCTATACCATATCATAAGACTATCTTGCTGGATAAACTTCATTAGATATTAGTACATAAATTATCTAACGTGGCAAGAAGAAGGCACAAAGTTCACACCCGTTCTTCGTAGTCCCGATTTAATCGGGACGAAGGGTGAAAAGATAATTCTATATAACATTTTTTATGCCACTTCTAAAAAAAAACATTTTTACATCCTTTGAGTCCCTTGTGGATTCTTTGTGCCCTTTGTGGTTGGAACTTAATCACGAAGGGATTTATTCAACAGTAACGCTTTTCGCCAGATTTCGCGGCTGGTCAACATTACAGCCACGCAAAACTGCAATATGATATGCAAGAAGTTGAAGAGGAATCACGCTTAGTATTGGCATTAGTTGGGGAACAGTATGAGGAATGTAGATAATATGTTCTGCTAATTTTTCAATTCCATCTTTGGCCTTATTTGTAATTGCAATTATCCTTCCTTTTCTTGCCTTAACTTCTTCCATATTACTTATAACTTTGTTATAGAGAAAATCTTTCGGAACGATAAATACTATAGGCATATTTTCATCAATGAGAGCGATTGGACCGTGTTTCATCTCTGCTGCTGGATAGCCCTCAGCGTGGATATATGAAATCTCTTTTAGTTTCAATGCCCCTTCCAATGCAACAGGGAAGTTATAACCTCTTCCTAAAAATAAAGCATTTTGAGCGTCTTTATATTGTTCAGCAACCTTTTTTATCATTTCATTGCAATCCAGTATTTGCTGGACTTTTTCTGGAATGGTTTGCAATTCGCTGATGAATTTTGCTCCTTCTCCTGGAGAAAGATGCCGCATCCTGCCTAAAAGCAATGATAGAAGAAAAAGAACTGTGACCTGTGAAGTGAATGCTTTTGTAGAAGCAACCCCAATCTCTGTCCCTGCGTGAATATATGAGCCAAAATCCGTTTCTCTGGCAATGGAGCTGCCTACAACATTGGTAATTCCCATAACTTTAGCACCTCTTGCTCTGGCTTCACGAAGTGCGGCAAGGGTATCAGCTGTCTCTCCGGATTGACTGATTACAATTACTAATGTGTCAGGACGCAAAATAGGATTTCTATACCGAAATTCTGAGGCATATTCCACTTCTACAGGGATTTTAGCAAGGTCCTCAAGAAGGTATTCACCCACCATTCCTGCATGCCAGGATGTTCCGCAAGCAATAATACAAATCTGCTTTATCTGATTCAATTCTTCTGGAGAAAGGTTTATCCCCCCCAATCGGGAAGTTTGAAAATCCTCCATTATTCTTCCACGAAATGCATAAGCAATTGAGGTTGGCTGTTCATAAATCTCTTTTAACATAAAATAATCAAACTCGCCTTTATCTACAGTTGAAATGTCCCAATCAACCTTGCTGATTTCCCTTTCAACTTCTGCATTTGCAAGGGTTTTGATTATAAAATCATCTCGTGTGAGTTCTACAGTTTCGTCATCTTGAAGATATATCACATTCTTTGTGTGAACAACAAGAGCAGTAGCATCTGAAGCGATAAAATTTTCTCCCTCACCAATTCCGACAATAAGCGGACTTCCTCTTCTTGCGGCAATAAGTTTTTCTGGCTCTTTTTTGCTAATTACTGCGATTCCAAAAGTTCCTTGAACCAAACTCAGGGCTTCCCGAACAGCCGTATGGAGAGTATCAGAATTTTGATAGAATTTTTCAATAAGATGTGCCAGAACCTCTGTATCTGTATCGCTTTGGAATATATGATTCTCTTTCTCTAATCTGTTTCTTAAAACTTGATAATTTTCTATTATTCCATTATGAACAACAGAAATTATTCCCTTACAACCGGTATGTGGGTGTGCATTGAGTGTTGTCGGTGAGCCGTGAGTTGCCCAACGCGTATGAGCAATACCAATATTTGAGTTAAAATTTTTTTTATGTGGAATTGTCCTTTCAAGGTCAACAATTTTTCCCTCTCTTTTGTGAATCAGCAATTCATTTTCTTCATTGATTACAGCCAGACCAGAAGAATCATATCCACGATATTCCAATCTTTTTATGCCTTCAATAATTATTGGTAGTGCTTGTTTTTTACCAATATAACCAACTATACCACACATAATTTTTCCTTTCTGTTATAAAAGTTGAAAAGTTGAAATGTTGGAAAGTTATAAAGTTAAACCTTTCAACCTTCAAACCTTTCAACTTTCCAACCTTCCAACCTTTCAACCTTCCAACCTTTCAACCTTCCAACCTTCCAACCTTCAAACTTTCCAACCTTCAAACCTTCCAACCTTCCAACCTTCAAACCTTCAAACCTTCAATATTTATGAAAGTTTTGAAAGTTTGAGATTAGCAGTTTTTATTCCAGCATTTTCATTCATTGTTTGCAATAAGGCAAGTCCAAGAACAAAAAAGAATGCAATACTAAGAATTGCCCATCTCTGGCTTTTTAAGAGAAGCACAAGAAATCCATAAACCAATGGTCCAAGAATAGCAGATGCTTTGCCACTCATTGCATAAAATCCAAAGAATTCAGCATGCTTATCTTCAGGGGTGAGTAGTGAAACCATACTTCTGCTTGCTGACTGACAGGAGCCAATAGCTAGACCTGCTAAAAGTCCAACTCCATAAAATTGCCACATATTGGGACAGAAAAATGCCCAAATAACAACTGCAATCCACATAATCAAAGTAATGGAAATTGTTTTTTTCGCTCCTATTTTGTCAACTACATATCCAAAGATAATCGCTCCAATAAAAGAGGTAATGTTTGCCAGGATAAAATAAAATATGAGTTGCTCCCCAGTCATATTAAATCTTGTGGCTCCATAAATTGCGGCAAAAACAATTACTGTTTTGATTCCATCATTATAAACAAAAAATGAAATTAGAAATTTTGCCAATTCTCTGAATTTTTTGATATTCTTTAATGTTTGTGATAATCTTTGGTATCCAATTTTAAGATAGTTCTGTTTTGTTTTTCTGATTGGATTCTTTTTTTCAGGAACTAATATAAACATAGGAATGGCAAAAATGCCAAAGAAAACAGCAATTAACGGAAAAACCAAAATAGTATTTTTTCCCACAAATAATAACGATAGTGCCAAAGCAGACAACCCGCCTAAATATCCAATTCCCCAACCTAATCCAGAGATTTTTCCGATATTTTTTTTCTCAGTAATTTCCGGCAGAAATGCATTGTAAAAGACATTTCCTCCTTCAAATCCGATGTTGGCAATAATGATAAGAAGCATCCCCCCAAAAATTGCTCCTTCTCTTACGAAAAAAAGAAGTGCTGTGAAGATTACAGATGTGTAGCAGAAAGCAAGAAGAAATTTTTTTTTGGTTTGTGAAAAATCTGCAATTGCTCCAAACATCGGTGCTGAAAGTGCGACGATGAGCATTGAAACGCTTATTGCAATTGCCCACAAGGAATCACCCAAACCCTCACGACCCACTACAACATTTTTGAAATATACGCTATAAACAACGGTTACTATTACAGTAGTAAAAGATGAATTGGCAAAATCATAACTAATCCATCCTAAAATTTTCTTGTTTAGGGGGTGGAATAGAATGCTGATACATTGGGATATTCTTGTTAGTTTAGAAGCTTCGGAGCTTGCAAATTTATTCTGCATAGATTTATATTATTCCACTTTAGGGGGTGGAATAGAATGCTGATACATCGGGTAAGGTGAAAACATAATTACTACTCCGGTCATTAAATACTTTACATTTTTGTATGTGAATGAAATATTATATATGAATTCACACGGTTGAGGTTGCGTGGCTCGAATCGGCATCCGTTAAACGTTAGACGAATCGTTTTCCGTTGCCCGTAAACCGTTTCCAGTCTCGCAATCCCCTCCCCGATTAGATCGGGGACCGCGGGGATAAACGATATTAGAGATGTCATTGTACATTTTATATTATTCCACCTCCTTAATCTCACCTAATCGTCTTTTTGCTTTTTGAAAAACTGAAGATGTCTTATATCTTTCAACTATTTTGTGATAATATTTTTGTGCTATTACTTTATCATTTTTTTCAAAGTAATGCTCAGCAATTTCATAAATATGCTCAGGGGTATTAAAAGAATCTGGAAATTTTTTGGTTATTTCATCCAAATACGCATAATAATTTTCTATATCATTCTGACCAAAATAGCATTTTGCAATACCTATCATTGCTGCTTCTTTAATAATTTTATTATGTATCTTGGATCCGGCTTTCCTAAAACATTGCTCTGCCTTATTATAATCAACAGAATCCTTTTCAATATTTATTTTCCCAAGGTAGAAGAAAGCCCAGTCATGATATTTAGATGATGAATAATTCTCACTTAAAATAGTGAATTCTTCCTCTGACTTTTCAAAATCATTATTTGAATAATAGGACATAGCAATATCAAATTGACTTAGTGCTTGGCTATCAACTCTTTTTCTATTTGCATTTATTGCAATAATAACAAATATGATTACTAATATTATAATAGCCAAAATAAGTAATTTTTTCCAGTGTTGAACTACAAATTCAGAAGTTAAGAAAGCAGCAGTAACAAACTTATCTTCTTTTAGTTCGTGTTTATGCTTTGGAAACTTAGCTGACATAATAGAACCTTTCTTAAGTATTTTGATAATCCTGATAAATAAAATTAATACATTTATTTCTCTAATGGATTTTATTTGTCAACCATGTTAGATATTTACCCCGTTAGATAGATGAAATACATTTAATAAAGTTGGCGCTTTTAAACTTTATCTAACAGGTTTATACCATTAGATAGCAAATATTTCATTGGGTTCATTATCTAACAAGGTCAAAGCTTATATTTGAATTGTATAGATTATTTATGGTTTTTATTCCATCTAAAAAGATTCAGTTTTCCTCCAATACCAGTAATCAAGATATAAAAAGGTTGTATTAAAGCCCATAATGGAAAATAAATTATGGCATTATGCTTAAGGTTAAATCGTTTTATTCCTTTTTTTATTATGAAAAAATCTCCTATACTTTTAAATATGAGAAAGATAAAAAAATGTGTAAATGAAAACAATAATGACATAACAATAATCAAATTTAGAAGAAAAACATCAAGCAGGAAGATAAAAAATTCTGGATTTAGTTCACTTTGGGGTTTTTCATTTGATGCCCATCGTATTCTTTGATTTAAAAATTTACCAGGATGCTTCTCTGATTTAGTAAGGTTATGAGTGGCTTCACTAAAAGCAAATCTGATTTTATAACCTTTGTTCCTAATTAATTGCATAAGCAAAACATCATCACCAGAAATAAACTTCTTTATCTTTTTGAAACCTCCAACTGCATTATATGCTTCTCTTGTATATGCAATGTTCTGTCCACTACAGGAAAAGGGTTTGTCTTGTCCGATAGAACCTGCTGCGGCAGAAAAAAGCGCAATGGTATCTAAGTATTCATACTTTTCTACAAAATTTGTCTGTTTCCAATTAGAGATATCTGGTCTTGATAAACCTGCAACTAATCCTACATTCTTACCAAAATACCGATTCATACCTGAAATCCAGGTTGTCTTTACAATACAATCTGCATCAGTCGTTAAAATTATTTTTCCTTTGCTTTCGTTAATGGCTTGTGATAGAGCGTTCTTCTTACGCGATACAATATTTGGTAATATATCCACATTTATAAGTTTAATGTTATTAAATTTTTGTTGAAATTTTTTTACAATCTCTACAGTTCTGTCTACTGACCGGTCATCAGCAATAATAATCTCATACATATTTTGAGGATAATCTTGATTTATTAAAGTTGTAAGGAGGTGGATAATATTTTCAGCTTCATTACGAGCAGCAACTACCACAGATACAAAAGGATGTTCATTAGAAGCATGAAGATATCTTCTTTTTAATCCTTTATAAAATATCAGGAGATAATAACAATAATAGATAAAAAGCAACAAAAAAAGGATAGTGATAATATCCATAACTTTGAAAAAACCTAACCTGGACAAGCCCCCAGTTAAATAGAAAAGAAAATTTAACAAGGCAGGCAGAGCCAAACAGGAAATATTAATCAGTAATAAAGCCAATAATTTCTAAATCCAAATTCCTAATATCAAATAAAATGACAAAGCCCAAATGTCAAATCATGCCAAAACAAAATCTCCGATGACTAATCCTTTTATATTTGGT
>JACKQG010003860.1_pt1 | contig 17928 bp, 9 predicted proteins | sample 8237621 | NCBI WGS metagenome assembly JACKQG01 (sample SAMN15677084, study PRJNA649215) | marine metagenome | biome: marine; feature: Black Sea; material: saline water; isolation source: suspended particulate matter (SPM) from the Black Sea western gyre | collected 2013-06-09/2013-06-10 | depth...
CATCGGTTACGGCGGTCTGGGCATCCACTTCGGCAACGGCTATCACGTCGGCTGGGATCGCAATATTGGCTATAAAGCCTTCGATGGACAGTGGCATCATGTCACCGCGACCGCCGACTTCACCAACACACGCGATAATGTCGCGCTGTATCTGGACGGCAGAGAAGTCGCACGCGTCGACGGCGTATCCAACAACTCCTTTAACAGCACCAAGCCAAAGGACTATTTCTACGTCGGCGCTCGCCGCAATGGCGGGCATGACTTTAGCGGTCGCTTAGACGATGTGGCCTTGTTCAGCTACACTCTCAGCCCAGAGCAAGTGCAGGCCATTTATCACGGGCCAGTCTATGCCGGCGCTCCAATCGATGTGTATCTGCCGGACACGACCACGCTAAACGGCATCGCACCCGACGACGCACGTCTGGTGTGGTCCGTGCACTCCGGCCCCGGCGAAGTGCGCTTTGCTGACGCATGGAAACCAGATACCGCAGTCAAGTTCGACACGCCGGGCAGCTACGAATTGACACTCCAAGTGGAAGGCTACGACGCCAAGCAGACCCTACAGGTCACCGTGCATCCACCAAGCCCTCCGACCGCGCGAGCGGACGATCCAGTGCAACTCGGATCAACCGCCGAACACGCAAATTTGCAGGCACAGGTCACTGTGCCCGGTCACGCCACGGGCGACTTGAACGGCGTCACGATCAACTGGCAAAAAAACAGCGGCCCCGGGGAGGTGCAATTCGGCACACCACACAGCACCACTACCACAGCCCGTTTCAGTGAGGCAGGACTGTATCATTTGCAGCTCAGTGCCACACGTAATGGTTTAACGGATACAGCGACTCAAAGTGTATTCGTCGGCCAGGACAACGCACCTCACTATAGCTTATTGCTCAATCCGCTTTACGCACTGCCACTCAACACCCCGGCCAACCGTCAACTCACCGGTATCGACGAAATAGCTGGCAATACCGTCGCAGGCCTGGTCGATCCCGATGGCATCCTACCCCAAATGCTGCAAGGCGCACGTCCATTCTCAGGCCTCGCATGGGATTTTTCCGATAACGATGCTAAAATCAAAGTGCACAATCGCTTCAACATCGCACGTCTGGGCAATATAGATCTAACGACGGGATTGAGCCTAAGCTTCTGGATGAAAGCCGACGCCTACAGTAACGAACTCGGCCGCATCGGTGGCTGGGCAGGAGTCAGCATCAATCCACATAAATATAGCCAAGGCGTCGCCGTGACGATTGATGGCACCACCGTCGCTACCAGTGAGAAGGCGCCCGAACTGGCGAATCATCTCTATACCGGCGAGTGGCATCATATTCTCGCCACGGCCGATTTCACTCAAGCGACCGATAACGTCCGGCTCTACATCGATGGCCAACTCATCGACCAAACCAGCCGACAGTTCGATCAAAATTTTGCGAGCGACCGCACCGATAAGACGCACCACTGGGGCTGCCGAGAGAACGGCGGCGGTTATGAGTTTGATGGTCAACTGGATGACATTGCCGTGTTCGATCGACCACTCAGTGAGGACGAAGTCGCCTACCTCTACAACGGGCCGAGCGCCGAGCAACAGGCACAACTGCAAGCACCGCAACCAGTGGTCGATGCCGGAGCCGATCAAGTCCATACGCTCCCCACCCAGAAAATCAGACTGCACGCCCAGGCACACACCGGCACCGACCTGAGCTATGAGTGGACTCTGCTAAGTGGTTCCAGTGCCGTCACCTTCACAGATCCAAATAGCAGAACGACGGAGGTCATCTTTGCTGAGCTCGATGCCGAATGGCATAATACAAATTACCGTAGCTATATCTTTCGCGTGACGGCACGTAGTACGGACGGCACATTTGCGCGTGCGGGCACCGATCACGTTTCGGTGGTTTGGTATGATAACGAAACACCAAAGACCCGCACGCTGAGCAAAGTGCCCAAGCCTGGCGTGCACCCGCGAGTGCTGTTCTCTCCTGAGGATCTACCCGCGATGCGCAAACGCTTCGCCGCAGACCCCTACGCACAAAAAGCCGCGGCGATCATGCAAACCGACTACGCGAGCAAACTGTTCAACCCACAAACCGTAATCGGTCTGGTATATCAGCAACTAAAAGCAGGCATGCCCAACGTAGATATCAAATTCGTCGTCGGCGAAAATGACACCCGCACCTATTGGCAGGGCAACACTTGGCTCTACGGCTCCCTCGCCGGTTCGGCAGCGATCGCGCTGATGGAGGAAAATGACGCCCTGCTCGAAGAGCTCGCCACCGTGCTCTCCAACGCCGCCCACGAACATCTAAAATACTACCAACCGAACTATCCCAACAAACTGGTCCACGACGCCAGTGGCGGCCTGGCCCTGGCCTATGATTTCCTGGCGGCCAATATGGACGAGGCTCAGCGCCAGCCCGTTCGGCAACTCTTGTCGAAAATGAGCAAATGGCGCCAGACCTTGGGATCATCCACACAGGAGCCACGACAAAACTCGACCAACTGGCTCACCCACCATGATCAGATCGTGCTGGCCGCGCTCGCCATTGAAGGCGAAGAAGGCTATGATGCGGACCTGACCGAGCAGGCAACCCAGAAACTGCGCATCTTTCTCAGCCAGCATGGCTTATTTAATTCAGGCTATGCCCATGAGGGATACGGATATTTCTTCATGGGTATGGAGTCCGGCTCACTCTCGGCCCTGGCTCTGAGCCGACGGGGTGAGAATTTATACGAAACCACTAATATTTATAACTGCGCCTTGATGCTCTTCCGCTCCATGCCCCCGGGCAGTGCCTTTGCGTCCAACCATGGTGATACAGGGCCGCAGATTGCCGGACATGCAGCCCCCTTAAACTGGATCATGCGCTACCTATGGCCAAATGATCCGGCGGTGTCCTATTTGTCAGAAAAACGCTTGCAAACACTACTTTCCAATGATGCCAAAGACTTTAATTTGATGGCGATATTATTTGCTTCCGAGCCTAAGCAATGCCCCAGCCAGGCAGACTCTGCAGCCGAACTCAAGTTGGCTCTCAACGCCTTCTGCCCCGACAAGGGCCACATGAACGCCCGCAGCAGTTGGCAGGACGACGCGCTCAATCTCGTCTTCCGCTGCCAACAGGACAAATACAACGTTGGCCACGGCCATCCGGATATCAACAGCTTCGAACTGTATGCCAATGGCACCACCTGGTTCCTGGACCCGGGTAAATATCAAAATTTCAATGATTGCCACCAGACGATTTTAATTGATGGCCGGGGAGGCAACGGCAGCAGTGATGCCATGACTTGGCCCAGTTTGCCCGGCCATTTTGTCGAGTTCGTGGAAACCGATGAGATGGTATACGGAGTCGGCGACGCCAAAGCGTGTTACGACTATAGCGCCAGCGATTCCAGAACGAAAGGTGTGACGCTGGAGAAGATTCCGGCTGAAGATGCCGATCTGATCTGGGCTGACTTTGTTTACGGTAAGACCCGTGAAGCCCTGCCATCCATGGCGTCATGGCGGGCATTGAACGTCGCCAAACTACTCCATACAGACGGGCAATATCTCTATCGCTACAACCCCGTCCAACGGGCCTTCCGCACCGCTGCGTTGGTGAAAGGAACCCCTTCGACCACCTCGGCAAGATCGGGACAGGCAGGCTCAGGGCAGAGGCATCCTTATGCACTGATCATAGATGATTATCAGAAAGACGACAGCAAGCATACCTATCAATGGATCGGCAATTTTGAGGTGGGAACGGTTGAAGTGGTTTCGCAGACAGACCACGACCTGATCCTTAAAAAGGTTGGAGAGGATGACATCGGCAACCGCCTGCTGGTGCGGGTGCTTCAGGCTGACGGTCTCAGTGCGGCACCTGAACTCGTCAATGAAGTGATTGGTGCTGTCGCCGACACGTTGAATACAGGCAAAACGGTCAGCCAAATCCGCATCACTGCCAAAGGTGTGCTTGCCCCAAACTTCAAAGTGTTACTCTACCCTCACACCGTAGGATCCCCTCTTCCGCACACCCAACTGGACGGGAATGCACTCCAAGTCAATTGGGATGATCGGCAGGATCAGTTCCTATTCAAACAGGATGACAGCGGGCGCACACACATAGAGCTCAAATGACTTCACCACGTAGAATCGAAACACTTCGCGACGACTGGAAATTCTGTCGGGGCGACGCAGACTTCTTTTTAAAACACGACTTTGAAGCGTGTCGGTGCGAAACCGTTCGCGTCCCTCATGACTGGGCGATCGCCGGCCCATTCGACCCGGCCCATGACAGTCACGACAACAGCGCCAACCAACCTGACGTTGAAAATGGGATCGAAACGATCACCGGCCGAACCGGTGGCTTGCCGCATGTCGGCATCGCCTGGTATCGCCGTAGCCTCGACATCCCCGATCATGCCGAAGGGCGTCGGGTGTGGTTGGAATTTGATGGGGTCATGAGTCAAAGCACCGTTTATGTAAACGGACATAAAATCGGACATTACCCCTACGGCTACAGCTCCTTTCATTATGACGTGACACATGCCGTCGTGCCCGGCGCAGAGAACTGGTTAGCCGTCCGGGTCGACAATCCTCCACTCGCATCCCGCTGGTATCCCGGCGCGGGCATCTACCGCAAGGTCCGCTTAGTCATCACCTCGCCCGTTCGGATCGCTCCATGGGGGGTGCGCATCACAACGCCCACGATTGAGCAAACGGCCTCGGTTGCCATCCGCACCACTCTACAGGCGCAGGACGACACGCATTCGGCGGTCGAATTACAGACACACATTAAAGATCCCTCGGGCAAAAAAGTCGGATACGCGCATCACACGATCCATCTCGAAGCGACCTTGCAGTGCAATCAGTCAATTACCCTCAATGCCCCACAGCTGTGGTTACCTGAAGCCCCAAACCTCTATATCGCTGAAACGCAGATAGTCGTCGCCGGAGAAGTGATCGATCAGGTCGAGCATCGCTTCGGCATTCGCAGTTTGGAATTCGATGCAGAAACCGGCTTTGCCATCAACGGCGTGCCGACCAAAATGCGTGGCGTCTGCCTGCACCACGATCTCGGACCATTGGGAGCGGCCGTCAATACGGCAGCGATCCGACGCCAGTTAACCTTGCTCAAGAGCATCGGCTGCAACGCCATCCGAACCAGCCACAATCCACCGACCCCCGAACTGCTCGACCTGACCGACAAAATGGGCTTTCTCACCATCGATGAAGCCTTTGATGAATGGGCCGCTCCCAAGGTAAAGAACGGCTATAACCGGCATTTCAAGGAATGGGCGGAAACCGATCTGCGTGCCATGATTCGGCGCGATGCCAACCATCCATCCGTCATCCTGTGGAGCATCGGCAACGAGATCGAAGAGCAGAGTTTGGCTGACGGTGGCAAAGTGGCTCAATATCTGGTCGACATCTGCCACGATGAAGATCCGTCCCGACTCACCACTGCGGGGTTCAATCAGCCCTTCGATGCCATCGAAAACGGCCTGGCCGACGCCGTCGATGTGCCCGGCTGGAACTACCAGCCGCACAACTACCTGCAGTTCCACCAGCGGATGCAGGGCAAGCCCACCCTCGGCTCGGAGACCGCCTCGACGGTCAGCTCACGTGGCGTATACTATTTCCCGGCAGAGGAAGAGGTGAACGACGCGGCCCTTCGCGAGTCGCTTCAAATTAATAGCTTCGATCTGAGCTACCCCACGTGGGCCTACAGCCCGGATGTGGAATTCAGTGCCCAGCAGCAATACCCTTTTATGATGGGAGAATTTGTCTGGACCGGCTTCGATTACCTCGGTGAGCCCACGCCCTACTATCAGCAATGGCCCAGCCGCAGCTCCTATTTCGGCATCTTTGATCTGTGCGGGCTGCCGAAAGACCGCTACTATCACTATAAAAGCCAATGGACCCATGACCCCGTCCTGCATCTGCTGCCGCATTGGACCTGGCTGGGGCGCGAAGGAGAGATCCTCACCGTCCATTGCTATACCAACTACGACAAGGTAGAACTCTTCCTCAACGGCAAGTCTTTCGGCGTGCAACAAAAAGACCCGCAATGCGGATCGACACAGCTTGACCGCATCGCGCGTCCAAGCACCTGGTTTAATAAAGCGGATACCATGGATCCGATCTCGACAGCACACCGTATGGTCTGGCCCGCCGTGCCCTACGAAGCAGGCGAACTGAAAGCCGTCGCGCTCGATCAAACGGGTGCCATACTCAATAAGACGTTCGTGCACACTGCCGGCGCACCAGCCACACTGAAGCTGACTTCGGAGCAAACAGAGCTCACTGCCGACGGCGAGGACATGGCGTTCATTCCCGTCAGCGTTCTGGATGCTGCGGGGCCCCCCTGCCCCACCGCCGATCACTCGGTGCGTTTTTCAATCACCGGACCTGCTGAAATCGTTGCCGTGGGCAACGGCGACCCCACCTCACTGGAACCCTTCCAAAGTGACACCCGCCGTTTATTCAGCGGCAAGGCGGTGGCCTACATCCGTTCGCAAGGTAGAGAAACCGGCACCATTACCCTCACCGCACAATCCGAAGGCATGGCCACCGCGGCCATTAAATTAAATATGCATGCTTAATCCGATGAATAATTCCCGCCCCAACATCATTCTCATCATGACCGACCAGCAGCAGGCTCGCGCCTGTGCGCGTGAAGGGTTTCCATTGGACACCACGCCACACCTCGATCACATGGCGCGTCAAGGTACCTGGTTTAATAAAGCCTATACACCGACTCCGCTCTGTGGCCCGGCGCGCGTGAGCCTATTTACCGGCCGCTACCCCACGGCCACTGGCATCCGCGGCAACCAAATACAGCCACCGCGCACTCAAGCTGACATCGTCGAAGTGTTTAAGCAAGCGGGCTACCAGACTGCCATGGTTGGTAAGAACCACACCCATATCACTGAAGAGCGCTTCGACACCTATTACGAGCACGGCCATCAAGGGGCCTACTTAGACAAAGGCAATGCCGCCGCCGACCGCCGACCCATTGATATCGAATTCGACGAGTGGCTGCGTGGCCTACACCATTGGATCGCCGACAAGCCCACGCCCTTCCCATTAGAATGCCAGAGCCCCTATCGCCTGATCAGCGCCGCACAACGATGGATCGAAGACGCCAAAGATGGGGCCCCCTTCTTCATGCACTTGTCGATCAACGAGCCGCACAATCCTTACCAGGTTCCGGAGCCGTATTTCTCGATGTTCCGTGGCCAGGACTTGCCACCCATTTACGGAAATAAGGGCAGCTACAAACAGCGCGGTTTTAAATGGGAGGTCACCGGCAAGCTGCAACGACAGGCGCGCGATGACTTTGACCAACGCTTTGATGACTACCGAGCCAACTACTACGGCATGTGCCGCCTGATCGACGATCAAATCAAACGCTTTGAAGCGTATTTGGAAACCGCAGGCCTGCTGGATAATACCCTTCTGGTGTTCGTCTCCGACCACGGAGACTTCGTCGGCGACTACGGCCTGATGCGCAAGGGGCCCGGCCTGCCGGACACACTCTGCCGCATCCCTTTCTTCGTGAAAGGCCCGGGCATTCTGGCGAACCCGGAACCCCACGACGCGCATGTCAATCTGGTCGATCTACTCCCCACCTTCTGTGAATGGGCCGACGTCGAGATCCCTCTCGGGGTTCAGGGCAAAAGCCTGGCTCCTCTCTTGCGTGGCGAAGCGGTTCCTGAATCCGAATTTGACACCGCGTATTGTGAAACCGGATACGGCGGACAAAGCTACACCTGGGACGACCAGCCTGACCTGCATCGATACATCACGCCCAACGAGATTACCTTCAACGAACTCAACCAGTATTCACTGGGTGGTAGCATGCGCATGGTGCGCCATCAGGACTGGAAGCTCATTAGCGACAACGAAGGCATACACGAGCTCTACAACCTAATCGATGACCCTGCCGAGCTGAATAATCGCTTCGCAGACACCGACCCGGAGTCAGTGAACATGCGTGGCCTGTTGCTGCAAAAGATGGCCGAAAAACTCATTCAAAACGAAGACCCGCTCAGCAATATCACCCCCACCAGTGAACCAGATCAGCTAAAGCGACACCCGCATAACTACGGCACAAGTCAAAGCGCTTAAGCCCAATCCATTCAGAATAGGAATCGATGAAATCCAAATATCAGTACCAAGAGGAACTCTCCAGCACCCGCGATCAACGTATGAAATGGTGGCGGGAAGCGCGCTTCGGCATGTTTATCCACTACGGGCTCTACAGTCAGCCCGGCCACCAGGAATGGGCGATGGCTTGGGAAAATATTCCCGTCGAGGAATACGAGAAAAGGGCCGAGCACTTCGCCCCTAAGCCCGGCGCCGCCCGTGAGTGGGCTGCTCTAGCTAAAAAAGCAGGCATGAAATACATGGTGCTGACCACTCGACACCACGACGGATTCAGCCTTTGGGACTCGCAGGCAAACCCCTACAACTCTGTCAACCTGGGACCCGGGCGCGATCTCGTGCAGGAGTTCGTCGATGCCTGCCGCGAATTCGACCTGAAAATCGGCTTCTATTCCTCGGTGATGGACTGGCATCACCCAGATGGCGGGCGCTGCGCCTTGGACAGCGAGGCGCGCAGTCGCTTCAACCGCTATCTGGAGGCGCTGAATACCGAACTACTCAGCAACTACGGAAAGGTCGACATTCTCTGGTATGATGTGCCTCAGCCACATGCGTCGCCCGAAGGGTGGAACTCCCTCGAAATGAACCAGCACCTGCGTGCCTTACAACCACATCTGATCATCAACGACCGCAGTCGATTGGATGAGGACTTTGGCACGCCGGAAGAACACATTCAGCCAACTGAGCGTGATTGGGAGGCGTGCATGACCTTCAACGGCATTAGCTGGGGTTATGTCGACAGCGAGCAAGCTCTGCCCTACAGTTACAATGCCCAGGGGATTCTCAAGATGCTGCAGACCTGTTGCGAGAAGGGCGGCAACTTGCTGCTAAACATCGGGCCAACTCCCGACGGCTCCGTTCCGCAAGAGGCGGTGGAACCACTCGCACGCGTTGGACGCTGGTTAGAAGAAAACGGGGAAGCTGCTTATGGAAAACTGGATAAGAATGTGCCGCAGCGGGATGATGTAGACCAATTTTTCAACCCCTCCTTTGGAGGCAACGGCCTTTGCGCCGTATCGAAAAAAGGCAAGACCGTTTATCTGTGGAACCGTATTTGGCCCAAAAACGGCGAGCTCACCATCGGGGGGTATTTTGATTCTCCACGCTCCGTCCGCCTTCTGAAAGACGCCACGCCGCTGGAATTTGAGCATCTGGGCAACCGCATCCTGATCCGGAATCTGCCCGAAGCCGTTCCGGATGCGCATGCTGGGGTCAGTGTCATCGCCATTGAATTTAACAACGAACCGCGTTATTGCTTCGCGAGTCACTACCCGCAACTCCATCGCGGGGAAGACCGTGAGCACGCTCTACAGAACTCCGATGAAAACAGCTGAAGAAAACATTTTCGAAGCACTGGAACAAGGCTCCTGGCTTGAAGTCTTTGCCGACGACTGCACCGACGACTGGCGCAAGCAATGGGCGCTCGACGGCAAGAAAACCAGCATCTATCACAATGAAAAAGGCATGGAGATTCAGGCTGGCCCCGTCCACCTCGAAGACGCCTCGCATGCCGTGCTGTGGACCCAACAAAGCTTCAGCGGAGACATTCGCATCGAATATGATTACACCCGACTGGATAACATCTCCCGCGGCGTCAACATACTCTACATCCAGGCAACCGGCAGCGGCAATGGCGAGCGCGTCAAAGACATCCATCAATGGGCGCATCTGCGTGAGGTGCCAGCAATGAAGGAGTATTTTAATCACATGAACCTGTATCACATTAGCTACGCCGCCCACGAACCGCAGGCGAATCATGTGAAGGACGACTATATCCGCGCGCGTCGCTATGTGCCACAAAGCAGCGGCCTCGAGGGCACGGATCTGGAACCGGACACTTTTAGCACCAACCTGTTTGCCGAAGGTGAAGTGCACCATTTCACCGTGATCAAGCGCGGCAATCAACTCGCTATGCGAATCGTAAACGACAGCCAAACAGCCACCTTCGCATGGTCCAATGAAGGGCTTCCCCCGATTGAAGAAGGCTGTATCGGCTTCCGTCACATGCACCAACGCATGGCCCGCTATGCCAACATTAAAATCTATACAACATAACGCTTCATGACGACACATTTACATGTATCCAAGCAAGGCCGTGACTCCAACAGCGGCAGCGTAAATGCCCCGTTACTGACTGTCAGCGCAGCGGCTCAACTGGCTCAGCCCGGCGACTGCATTACGGTGCACGCAGGCATTTATCGCGAGGCAATCGATCCGCCGCGCGGCGGCACCTCCGAGAACCAGCGCATCACTTACCAGGCCGCCGAGGGCGAAGCGGTCGAAATTCGCGGCTCCGAAATCGTCACCGGTTGGCAAGCCAGTGACGGCGGCCTGTGGCAGCTGAAACTGAAGAACCATGTCTTCGGTGACTTCAATCCTTTCGATGATCTGATTCACGGCGACTGGTTCAACGACAAAGCGCGCAGCCACCACACGGGCTGTGTGTATCTCGACGGCCTGAATCTGGTCGAAGCCGCCGCACTTGATCAAATCGATACACTGCAATGGTTCGCACAGGTGGACGCGGCGACCACCACGATCGTGGCGCATTTCGGCACAGCCAATCCCAACGAAAAACTGACCGAGATCAACGTCCGCCAGACCGTGTTCTACCCGCGCGCCACCGGCATCAATTATTTGACCGTGCGCGGGTTTAAGCTACGTCACGCCGCCACCCCGTGGGCGCCACCGACTGCGGAGCAAATCGGCTTGATCGGCACACACTGGAGCAAAGGCTGGATCATCGAAGACAACGAAATCACGCATTCGCGCTGCGTCGGCATCACGCTGGGCAAATATGGCGATGCCTTCGACAACACCTCGGCCAACAGCGCCGGCGGCTATGTCGAAACGATTGAACGCGCCTTGCAGTGCGGCTGGAACCGCGAAACCATTGGCAGCCACATCATACGTAACAACACCGTCGCCCACTGCGATCAGGCCGGCATCGTCGGCAGCCTCGGTGCCATCTTCAGCGAAATTACCGGCAACACCATCCACGATATTCATCTGCAACAGGACTTCACCGGAGCCGAACAAGCCGGCCTCAAGCTGCATGCGCCCATCGACACACTGATCGCAGAGAATCACATCTACCGCTGCAACCGCGGCATCTGGATGGACTGGATGACCCAGGGCACCCGCATCACCCGCAATATCTGCCACGATAACGAGACCGAGCAGGACTTGTTCCTCGAAGTCAACCACGGCCCCTTCGTGGTCGATCACAATCTGTTCCTGTCCACCACATCCCTGTGGAATTGGTCTCAGGGCGGTGCCTACATCAGCAATCTCTTTGGCGGCACCATCGAGTGCAAAGCTGAGCTGAGTCGCGAAACACCCTACCATCCGGCGCACTCCACCGAGCTGGCCGGCACTCCCTGCATCACCGGCGGTGATGATCGTTTCTACAACAACTTACTGGTCGACCGCGACAGCTTCGAAGAGGCGATCGCCCCCACCCGTGTCGCCCGTATAAATGATTTGGAGCAACGCGACACAGACGACACTCCGGTCAATCCCGTGCTCCATGCCGGCAATGACTTTCTGAAAGAGCGCCCCGCCTACAGCTGTATCGATGGCGTATTCAAACTGTCACGACAACCAGAGTTCCCGCCCCCCGGGACAGCGGTGGCCATCGACCTCGAATCGCTCGGACACACCTTGGTATCCAAACAACCATTCAGCAGCGTGCCCGGCCTGAAACGCTACCCGATTTGAGCTCAAGCAAATACATCGAAAGCGAACAGGTGCCTACAACTGGCCCTCCACGGCTCAGCGACTACCGCATGGGCATGGTCTTTACCGGATCCAACGTGTTGACTTGGTCGATTGCATTGGGCACGCCGATGGTCTTGCTGGGCGAACATCTAGGTGCCAGCACCGCGCAAATCGGGGCACTCTATTCCTTCGCGTTCCTGCTCGCTCCCTTACAAATACTAGCGACTACACTGATCCCCCGCTTCGGCTATAAGAAATTGGCCCTCTTTAGTTGGGGCACACGCACTCTGTTTCTAATCATTCCGGTATGGGCAGCGCTTCAAGGAGGCGCAGCAGACAGCTCACTACAGCTAAATGCATTTATCTTTTCACTGTTCGCGCTGTGTCTGATACGCACTCTGGGCATCGCAACAGCCTTCCCATGGGTCATGGAGTGGGTGCCTGACAACCTGCGCGCACGCTACTATGCTTGCGAAAACCTCACGCTTTCCAGCATTGCGGTTATTAGCCTGATCCTATCCGCACTCCTATTAAACTTCCTTCCAACAGGACAGGCCTATGCCCTGCTCTACGGGATGTCCTTTGTCGGAGGCATCGCCGCAACCTATGCGATTTCACGTATTCCCGATGTCACGCCCAAGTGCCCCCCCTCGCCCTCCGCTAACTTATTGAAGGACTCCCTTCGCATCTGCACCGATCGCACTCCCCTGCGCGGCTACTTGTGCTTTCATCTATTCTTCGGTCTGTGCAACGTTGCCTACGTGCCCTTCACCACCTATTACCTACGGGCGGAAACTGACATGAGCGATAGCGCAATCCTATCTCTGAGCGTGATTGGCTTTATCTCCATGGCCATCACCAGCTACATCCTGCAAAAAATTATGGCGCGCTTAGGCATGCGCAACGGCTTTTACATCTGGGCCGGCATCATGCTCATCCAAGCACTCTACTGGCTGGCGATTCTACTCGGTGCCGACGTCCTGCTCAAATTACTGCCACTCTCACACGTTCTCAACGGCATCGCCGCCGCCTGCTTTATGTGCGTGCACATGAAATATCTAGCTCAACTCTCCGACACCGGCAACCGCGCCCTCATCCTGTCGGTCTTCGGAGCGATCGTCGGCTTGTTCGGCGGGCTCACACCCATCCTCTGGGGGTGGATTCTAAAAGGCTCCGGTGCCGACGGCGGCGCGATGAATCTCGGCGCGTTTACCTGCTTCTTCGTGCTGATGGCACTGACGTTCGCCCTATTACCGATAAGCATCCGCCGCTTCCAGCTATCTGAAGACCAACAACCCATCGTCTTCAACCCCAGCGCACTACTGCGCCCCAACCGTATTTTCACCGCACTGGGCCAGCTCTATGTGGACAGCAAAAAAAAGTAACATCCGGCAAAATAACTTCATGACAAATAACAAAATACTTAAAACCGGGCTGTCTCTATTGGCACTCGCCGCGTCGCTTATTCCGATTGAGGCAATTGCTGCGATTGAGAGCTTACCGAACTTCATCATCATTTTAACCGATGATCAGGGCTACAATGATCTCGGGTGCTTCGGCTCGCCTCTAATCAAAACACCGCACCTCGACCGCATGGCCGCCGAGGGGACGCGCTTTACAGACTTCTACGTTGCCTCTTCTGTCTGTTCGGCCTCGCGCGCCTCCCTGCTGACTGGATGCTATAGTGCTCGCGTCAATGTTTCAGGCGCCTTCTTTCCGGGGCAGAAACTAGGCCTACACCCGGATGAAATCACCATTGCCGAAGTGCTCAAAACCCGTGGCTATACGACAGCTGCGATCGGCAAGTGGCACCTCGGCGAGGAAAAAGAATTCCTGCCGACCGCACAGGGCTTCGATGAATATTACGGTGTTCCCTATAGCAACGATATGTTCATTGGTCCGAATCAGGAGATCGCGGACGACGCAGTGTTTCGCGAGGGATTCGACTTGGAGAAGGTCAAAGAAGCACAGCGTTTCGTAGCACCACACGTCGATGCTCGAAAGCCTATTTGGGCCAGCGACTTAAAAGCCAAAGTGCCCTTGTTCGAGGGCGCAAAAATCGTCGAGTTCCCGGCAGATCAGGCCACGCTGACCCGCCGCTATTTCGATCGCGCTATGCGCGTGATCGATCAAACGGGAGAGCAACCGTTCTTCATATACTTAACCCCGGCGATGCCCCATGTCCCGCTGTTTGCCTCACCGCAGTTCAAAGGCAAGAGCGCAGGCGGACTTTACGGCGATACGATTGAAGAAATCGACTGGCATGTCGGACGCTTGCTCGATCATTTGAAGAAAAAGGGACTCGACCAAAACACGGTTGTCATTTTCACCTCCGACAATGGCCCTCTGCTGACGCACGGCGAGAATGGCGGCAGTGCATTTCCCCTGCGCGATGGCAAGTGGACAACCTACGAGGGAGGCATGCGCGTGCCCATGATCGCCTGGGGGCCAGACCACGTCGCCGAAGGGAAAACCTGCTCCGAAGTCGCTTCGACCATTGACCTGCTCCCGACCCTTGCAACCCTCGCTGGCGCGGATATCCCGCAAGATCGTATCATCGACGGCAGAGACATTCGTCCTCTGCTCGAAGGGCATAGGGATGATTCGCAGACTGTCTTTTTTTACAACAACGATGGTGTTCGGAAAGGAAAGTGGAAACTAATGCTGCAAGAGCAAAGCAAGTCGCAGAAGAAAGGCCCGCTGCCCGCTCTTTACGATTTAGTATCGGATCCCGGCGAGACAAATAACCTCTATGACCATTACCCCGAAGTGGTCGGCGAACTGCGAATTCTAATGGAGCAGCACGCGAAAGACCTTGCCGATCATAATCGTCCATTGGGCAACCTGAAGCCGCTGTGATTGACCGACCTGCACGACTCGGACAGGGACATGCAGTCTTGGTTACTGGAGAGAATTGACTTGATTGTTTTATAATGTTCAACAGGATTCACTCTTTCATATACGTCCTGTGCCATGATGCCTTCAAACACTTCAAGTCCAGTCGGCGTTGCCCTCTATGGCAACAACGGCCACCAGATCCAGCAACTATTGAAAGCGCAGCCTGCGGCGCGCTGGGTCGCGGCGGCGGCGATCGATGACATCCCCGAAGGCGTGCGCGCTTATCCGGACCTGAAAAGTTTACTGACAGATCCGGCTATCGACCTGGTCGTGTTCTGCTCCCCCAAGCGCTCCGAACAGGGCGCACAGATCCTAAGTGCGCTGGAGGCTGGCAAGCATGTGTATGCCGAAAAGCCATGCACACTGGACGTCGCCACACTCGATGAGATCATCCTCACCGCAAAGCGCACGGGCTGTCGTTTTCATGAAATGGCTGAAACCGCTTTCATCCAGCCGTATGCCACGCTGCGCGAAATCGTTCAATCCGGTGTGTTGGGCGAGGTGATCCAAGTCTTTTCACAGAAGTCCTACCCCTGGGCCGACTGGCGTCCCGCAGATGAGGCGATCGACGGTGGGCTGGCGCGACAGGCAGGCGTGCACAATCTGCGTTTTGCCGAGCATGTGGCCGGACTCAAAACCAAGTCGATCGACATTCGTGAAACGCAACTGGGCAACGAGTTTCCGGATAACGAGTGCCGCCGCGCGGTATCCTTTCTGATGGAGTTCGAGAACGGCGCCGTCGGTTCCGCCATCGCCAATTATGCCTGCCCCACGACATGGCCGAAATGGGGCTACGATGTGCTGCGCATTTTCGGCAGTAAGGGCTTTGTCGAAGCGATGGATAACGGAAGCAGTGGCCAACTCGTCATCGAAGGACAGCCGCCCCAAGCGCTCGAATTCTCCAAGGTCGTACCAAGCTTCTTTGATCGCTTCATCGACGAAATCCTCACTGGCGAATCACAGATCCCTTCAACCCTGGAAGAAGAACTCAGCCCCACTCGCTGGGTGCTGCGTGCCAAAGCATAACGATCGATGAACCAACCCAACATTCTTTGCTTCGTTACCGATCAACTACGCGCCGATCATCTAGGCTGCGCGGGTAACCCCGATGTCAAAACCCCACACATCGATGCACTGGCCGCCGACGGCGTGCGCTTCGAAAACTCTTACGTCAGCAATCCAGTCTGTAGCCCCAACCGAGCCTGCCTGTTCACGGGCCAATATCCGAAATCAAACGGCCTGCGCGAGAACGGCAATGCCTTGCCCGAGGACGCGCTCACCCTGCCTCGCTGCCTCCAGGGAGTCGGCTATCAAACCTTCTCATCAGGCAAACTCCACCTAGCTCCATACGGAATACCCCCAGAGCTGCCAACGCCGGATAGTTGGAAAGCAGAATCAAAAGAACTGTGGAATGCGAAAGCCGCGCCGTTCGTCGTTCCCTATCATGGACTGGACCAGGTTTACTTTGTCGGGGGCCACGGCCACTATAACTTCGGCGCACACCGCAACAGCCTAAGCCCGCAAGTTTCCGATGGCTACCTGCGAGTCCATGCGGCGCAAGACCCCGGCAGCAACGAAGAAGTCTGGTGCAGCGATGTCCCTAAAGAGCAGCATTACAATACGCAGATTGCGGACAAAACGATCGAGTTCATCGACCGGCGAGATGCGGATAAACCCTTCTTCGGCTGGTGCTCATTCCCCGATCCACACCACCCTTTCAGCCCTCCGGAGCCGTGGTATTCCATGTATCGGGGAGAAGACATCAGCATCAACCCCGCCCCTGATAGTGGCGAAGCGCTGCCCGAGCCACTCGCGGACTTTAAAGAATCGATGCAGGTAGCAGACGCTTCCCTGCCGGAATGTATCGCCAAAAACTACGGTATGATCTCCATGGTGGATCACCACATCGGCCGCGTCATCGCACACCTCAAGGCCAGCGACCTCTACGACAACACCATCATCGTTTTCCTATCCGACCACGGCGACTATATGGGCGACCATGGCATGCTGCGCAAAGCACTGCTACCCTACGATGGCGTTTATCGCGTGCCAACTATCTGGCGTATTCCGCAAGGCGCACGCGGCCGCACCGAGGCCCTCCACGGCAGCGTGGATTTGATGCCCACCCTGCTCGATCTGGTAGGAGCCAAGATTCCGGATTCCGTGCAGGGAATATCACAGGCCCCGGTCTTAACAAATCAACACACTCAGGCACGCACCTGTGCCTATGCGGAATACGACGACTCACCCAGTGGCCAGCGCGTGCGCTTCCTACGCGATGAGCGCTACAGCTTTGCCTATTGCTATGGCGCAGACTACGGTTGGCTCTTCGACATGCAAAACGACCCACAACAGCAACACAACCTGTTTGCAGACGACGCATTCGCAGAGCTGCGCAATCGTCTTTTTCAGAAACTCGCGAAAGAATCGATCCAGGCCGATCCTTGGTTCCCGAACAAAGTCAGCCATGCTTAATCCTCCTTCGTCACTTCCTATTTAAACGAAACACAGATCCAAAAAATGCCCGCATTAGACAAACCACTTGCAGAACTAAACACTTATCTCGGCAGCAGTCCCTGCCCCGAAGACATCGACACTTTCTGGGACGATGCACTTGCAGAAATGCACGCAGTCGATCCGCAGGTCGAACTGGTGCCAGCCGATTTTGCCGCGCCCAATGTCGAGTGCTTTCACCTCTACTTCACCGGCGTCCGCGGCGCACGCATTCATGCCAAATATGTGCGTCCCACACTGCCACAAGCCCCGCACCCTGCCGTGGTCGAGTTTCACGGGTATTCCGCAAATTCCGGCGACTGGATCAGCAAGCTCCCCTGGGCACTCGCCGGCTACAGTATCGCCTCCCTTGATTGCCGTGGTCAGGGTGGACTGTCGGAAGATTCCGGGCAAGTGACGGGTAACACACTACAAGGCCATATCATTCGCGGCCTAGACGACAGCCCCGATAAGCTCCTGTTTCGCCAAATTTTTCTCGATACCGCCCAGTTGGCCCGAATCGTCATGCAATTGGATGAAGTGGACGCCAGTCGCGTCGCTGCCTTCGGCGGATCGCAAGGCGGTGGGCTCACCCTGGCCTGTGCCGCGCTGGAGCCGACTATCAACCGAGCCGCCGCCACCTACCCTTTCCTCTGCGACTA
>JACKQG010003861.1_pt1 | contig 17923 bp, 11 predicted proteins | sample 8237621 | NCBI WGS metagenome assembly JACKQG01 (sample SAMN15677084, study PRJNA649215) | marine metagenome | biome: marine; feature: Black Sea; material: saline water; isolation source: suspended particulate matter (SPM) from the Black Sea western gyre | collected 2013-06-09/2013-06-10 | depth...
ATTGACATAAGCAATTTAAACATGTTTATGATCATGAGAACTTTGGACTCTCAAGTTACTAAAGGAAAGATAATTATGAAAAAGACTATTATAAAAGGAACCGGACGCTATTTGCCGCCCCGTGTTGTTACAAATCATGATCTTGAGCAGTGGATGGACACATCGGATGAATGGATCCGGCAGCGTACCGGGATCGAAAAACGGCACTGGGTTCCTGAAGCCGGCGGAGTCGGGCCTTCGGATCTCGGTTTTGAAGCTGCAAAAATTGCCCTGGAGCGGGCAGGGTGGACCCCTGAAGATATCGATCTCATCATTTTCGGGACACTGAGCCCGGATATTTATTTTCCAGGTTCAGGGTGTCTTCTGCAGCACAAACTGGGACTCAAAACGACCCCGGCTCTCGATATCCGACAGCAATGCACCGCTTTTGTTTACGGCTTGGAAATGACGGATGCCTTTATTCGCAGTGGTTATTACAACCGCATACTGTTTGTCGGTGCTGAGGCCCAGAGTACCGCTTTGGATCTTTCAACCCGGGGACGGGATGTTTCGGTAATATTCGGTGACGGTGCCGGGGCCGTCTGCCTGGAAGGCGTTGAAACAGATGATCCTGTGGGTATTCTGGCCACTAATATGCACGCCCAGGGAGAATTCGCAGAAATCCTCATGGTGGAATTGCCGTCCCCCAGACTAAACCCCTGGATAACTGCAGAGATGATCAATAAAGGACGCCATTATCCGTACATGGACGGCAGGTTGGTATTCAAAACCGCCGTCAGAAGGCTGCCACAGGTTACAAAATCGACCCTGAAAAAAGCCGGTCTTTCCATTGATGACATTGACCTTTTTATTCCGCATCAGGCTAACCTGCGCATTAACCAGGCTTTTGCCAAGGCCATGAATTTGCCAGAAGAAAAAGTTTTTCATAATGTCCAGCGCTATGGCAATACAACCGCAGCAAGCATACCGATTGCTCTTGATGAGGCCCTTGAGCAAAACATAATCGGAGACGGAAGCACGGTTCTTTTCCTGGCGCTGGGTGCCGGATTAACCTGGGGTGCGGTTATTTATCGGTTTGAACAATAAGTTACACAAAGTTAGGGTGTAGAAAGTTGTCGGGGTTCAGAATTTTTCAAAAAAGGTGCTATCAACTACGCTGTCTAAGGGTGACCAAATATTTATGATTTGTCAAATTATTCGAGAAGTTGTAAAACGTTTCGGCAGCAATCATAAATATTTGGTCACCGTGAGATGCCATGGCAGACGATCAGGATATCACCTTTTTTGAAAAACCCTGAACCCCGACCCCTGGTCCCTGACACAGAAATCGGGCAGCAAGGGGCGTTTTGCAAAGGTCTCGTTAGAGATGGCAGAAAGGTACTCATCGTTAAGTTGGTTGACACTGTCCTTGTGAAGAGCTGCAGTCTTCGGCGAGAAAGTTATAAACATCGGTGATAATCTTTTCTGATATGTTCGCCATGGCTTCACTCATTGCCGCGGCCAGAGCCCGCGGATTCTTTTGACTGCATGCTTTGCGTGCGCTGTAACTTTTTTGAAACAAGACCCTATTGCTGATATCGGGCTCGTTGTTGACCATCAAGGTTATACTGACCGCAAGCACAGCTTCCCAATAATCCTTGCCGTCGTGCTCGTAAAACTCATCGACCGTACCCCGGAGAATGTGGGTGGATAATAAGCCGGCATTGTGGGCGGCGACCGCTTTAAAAACCAATGACTGCTGGAAATCTCTTGCCAAAAAATAACTGACCAGATCTCCGGGGTTAGCCCGCCACATGTGATAGGTATAGGCATCTCTCGTAAAAGATCGCTGCCGGTAAATGATTTTGCTGGTGTTGTACACAGGCGCCACCTGAAAGCGTTCTACCTGCACGACCAACGGAAGAGTGTGTAAATTTGGAATGCTGGGAGCATCATATTCCAGGGTGTAATAGTCAATTTTTTTATAAGGATGTTTTGCACTTAGACATCCTCCAAGCAGTAGAACGATACAACTCAAAATAAATAATTTCTTTCCGGTGTCAGTCATAATACTCCTATTCCTTGAGCCGTCAGTCTGCCACATCCGGTTCAACCGATCTCGCCGGGGGAGGTTCACCAAAAATAAGTTGAGAAGGTTGATCGCTGACGCGCTTGAGCAAGTTATCCAACTCTCCGGTAGCATTTTCAAGATTTTGCATAGAGGTATTCAATTGCTGCTGAAAACTGTAAAGGCCGTCATCGGTATCTTTGACCAAGGCAGCACCATTTGCCAGCAATCTATCCGCGTTTTGCATGGAGCGTCTTAATCCGGAAATCGCTTCGGCAATTTCCTTTTTGTTTTCGGCTATCACACTGTAAATACTGGAAACGGTACGGTTGGTATTATCAACAAGAAAGCTAAATGACGCACTTGTCTTTTCAACAGAATCCATGGTTTTGTTTATGCTGTCGAGGGATGAACGCATCTCTGATGACAGCCTTTTAATCTGCAGGTCTTTAAACGCCTGATTTGTAGTATCAAGAGTCGTTTCCAGTTTAGTGGATATACTGCCAAAGTTGAGGCCTTTGAACTGACTGACAACATCATCAATTCCCTCCAATAACTTTTTGATTCCAGATGGTTTTGTTGCCACAATCGGATATTTAGCAGAAAAATTGATCGAGGGAGCAAGGTCAGGTTCGTTTGCTTGTTTGCGTTCAATCTCAACAAACATTATTCCGGTGATACCGATTGACTTAAGTTGAGCCACTACATCTCCGCGATGTTCTTCCGGTTTCAGGCCTTCTTCGATTTTCATCACTACCTCAATCAAAGTGGCATCCGGTGCTACTTTAATGCTCTCGACCCGGCCGATGGGCACACCCCGATATTTAACGGGAGAATCCTTGTCAAGTCCCTGGACGGATTCGTCAAAGTAGGCTACATAACGAAGCCCCTTTTCAAAATAGCTGGACATCCCCAGCCATATGATGGCGGCAGTGGCAACGGTAAACCCCATAAGTACAAATATACCAACAAATAGTTTTGTTTTAATATTAGCTGCCATCTATATTATGTCCTAATAAACCTGGTCCTCCGGGGGCCAGGTCAGAGATATCCGGCTCTGCCGAAAATCTTAAAAGTGCCTAAAGTTTAAAGTGATCTAAAGTGATCTAAAATTAAGGAATTCTGTCAATTATATAAAAACAGCGGAGCGACACCTTAACTTTAGTCACTTGTAACTTTAGATCACTTTAGTCACTTAATGCACTGTAATATTAACTCTTTCCAGAGTAAAACCAGCGCCTGGTCCTCTGAACCAGGATTCTTTACTATGATTTGGCACTTGGGTTGAAAAACTGTCGAACGAGCCGGTTTTGACTGTGCTCTTTAAGATATAGGGGATCTCCTTGGGCAATGATTCCCTTTGTATGTTTATCCAGCATGATCACTCGCTGGGCAACACTAAAAATACTGTCAAGCTCATGGGTAACAATGACAATGGTCGTGCCGATGCTTTTATTTAGTTTAACAATCAGTTCGTCGACTTCTGCCGACATAACAGGGTCCAGTCCTGCTGTTGGTTCGTCAAGAAACAAAATCTTAGGGTTAAGGGCCAGTGCCCTGGCAAGTCCGGCTCTCTTTTTCATGCCTCCGCTCAGCTCGGAAGGCAGATAATTTTCATACCCTGCAAGATCGACCATGCAGAGTTTCATGCGTACGAGGTTATTGATTGAATCTTTCGAAAGCGTAGAGTATTCTGTAATCGGCAGGGCTACATTCTCGGCAATAGTCATTGAACCGAAAAGGGCCGAACCCTGAAACAAAACCCCTATCTTTCTTAAGGTGCTGCGAAAGTCCTCATCATTACATGAAGTAATATCGACATTGTCAATATATACTTGGCCCGAGAATGGTTCGGACAATCCAACCATGTGTTTTAACAACGTACTTTTGCCGCATCCGCTTCCGCCAAGAATTACAAGGATTTCTCCTTCGAAGACATCCAAGCTGATGTTGTCGAGGATAACCTCTTCATCGTAGCGGGCGCTAAGGTTTGTTACGCGGATGGTCTTTTGTTTTTCCATCATCTGCTGCTGATTACCAGAAACTGCGAACTACGGCAAAAATAGAATCAAAAAGAATAATCAAAAAAATGCTGCTGACCACCGCCGAGGTGGCGGAATTACCCACAGCATCAGCTCCGCCTTTGGTCTGGAATCCCCGTAAACATCCAATCCAAACGATCAGAAGCGCAAAAACCACGCTTTTCAACATTCCCCAACAGACCTCAAAAAGTGTAAGAGCTTGCAGGGTCTGGCTGATATAAGAATTCGCCGTCAGATCCAGCAAGAAGACACCGACTACAAGACCTCCGGCAACACCAAAAAGGTCTGCGAAAAGCGTCAGCATCGGTACCACAATTACCGAAGCTATAATCCTGGGAACCACGATAAATAGAGTAGGATTAAATCCCATGGCGACCAGGGCGTCGATTTCTTCTGAAATTTTCATGGTCCCGATTTCAGCGGCAAAAGCGGAACCGGATCTTCCGGCTACGACAATGGCTGTCATGATGGGCCCGAGTTCTGATACCATGGCAATTGCAACCAGAGAAGCAACATAAATATTGGCACCGAATTGCTGGAGTTGAAGGGATGACATAAAGGCGATGACAAGACCGAGAAGAAAACTTGTCAGTCCCACAATCGGCAGCGCATTGACACCGGTTTTCTCCATGCATGCGATGGTGTCATTTACACGCAACGATTTTGGATGAAGAAAGACATGCAGAAAGGAAAGGAAAACAGAACCGACAAAAGAAACCAAAAATCTTAAATTGGATGCTTGGGCCAGTGTTTCATCACCGAGACGAACGATTATGTTTTCTGAGCGCTTTCTTTCAGTGAGGAGACATGCTTCAAATGCATCGAAGTCAACCAGGGAAAGGATGTCTTGAGTCCGTCCTTGGGTGCCAACGATTTTGAAACCGCTATCACGGGTTGTCATTGCATTTTTTAATTCAATCAGAACGAGTGCTCCAAAATCATCAAAATACGTTACGTTGTCAAGGTCTACGGCAAGTAAGGCAGGGGACTTTTGTGCGATCATTGAATGAAGTTCATTGAGAATGGAAGTTGAACTCTCGATGTCCATTCTCCCATTAAAATGAACAACAAGCTCACCTTTATCTTTTTCTGAAATTTCGTAAAAGCCTGACAAAAGATGCTCCGTGGTTGACATGCCAACAGATTGATATTAATAGTTTCGAGCACATGAAACTACTTCCGACAAAGCCGTATGTATTTCGTCCAGCATATTACATTCATCTATACATTCAGGAAAATTCTTCCTGTCTTCGCATTCCTTACAGGGGCTCTTGACGAGATATCCGATCTCAAAGTCAAACTTGTAGTTATAAAATTTTTTATTCGCTAAATGCTTCACAGGCTCCGATTTATCAAGTTTGATGGCGTCGTAAAAATCGAATTCATCTGGGTTTGGTGTTTTGTTATCAATATATACTGATTTTGTAATTATATCATCTAAATGTAATCATATCATCTAAACCAGAAAAGGCAAAGCCTCAATATTATTCTTTCATTAAAAAGCATTGGTATTCATGCATTTTGGCAAATGCTTTTACCGCCCGCTCCGGTGTTTGGAAAAACAATCCTTTATAGCGCCCGCTGGCGACCCGGTAAACGGTTTGATCATTCTCATCCGCCATCAGGCTGACGCCATATACCGGCTTATTATACTTTTCCATTAGATTGACGACATGCTTGATATATTTTACTTCAAATGCGGCGAGACTCTTGTTGATCGAATCAATGACCTCCGGAGAGTAGGTGGAATCTGCTTTGAGAACCGCATCCATAAGGCGTTTTACTAAAATTTTGCGCCCCAATATACCCAGGTTGATAACAGCATCACAGCCGTCCCATTTTAGCAGTTCTTCCATAATTTCCATAGGCAAGACATTGTCACTTTCACCGACAATATCAACCGGATTTGACCGGCTCCAGCAAGGGGGCAACATTTTATCTAAATGTTCCAGGATTTCTGTTGAAAGCTCCGGTACCACCAGCCTGTATTCAGAGCACAGATCAGCGGTGATCACTCCCCAGCCACCGCCAAGGGTCATAATTGCCGCCCGATTTCCCTGGGGCAGCGGCACAGATGAAAATGCAGCCGCCAGATCCAACAGATCCATGGAGCGTTCGACTTTTACTATTCCGGCCTGGCGGCAGGCCGCATCAAAAACTTTAGTGTCGGAGGCCATTGCTCCCGTGTGACTGGCGGCAGCTCGATTTCCAGCCCGGCTTTGTCCGCCTTTTAAAAGCACGATGGGCTTCTTTTTGCCCACACGCCGGGCACTTTCAAAAAACCGGCGACCGTTTTTGGCGCTTTCGATATACAGCATCACGGTTCGGGTCAGCGAGTCGGTTGCAAAAGCATCCAGGTAATCTTCAATAGTGATCATGGCTTCGTTGCCGGAACCGCAAAACCCTCGAATGCCGATACCCTGGTGCTCGGCAAAAGCCAGCAGTTGTGTTCCCATATTTCCGGATTGGGCCACGACCGCGGTTGAACCTGCTCTTGGCCGCACATTAACACCGGTGCAGTAAAGATTGATATGCGGATTGCAGATGCCCATGGTATTGGGACCCAGCACCAGAATGCCCGCTGCGCGGGCCTGCTTTATGAGTTGTTTTTCCAGCTCCTTACCTGTTGCGCCGGTTTCGCCAAAGCCTGAGGTTATCAGGAGCATGTTGCTGATTTTTTTCTCCTTGAATTGAGGGATCAGGTTTATGACCCCTTGGGCGGGTATGGTCACCACAGCCAGATCTACTCGTCCGGGGATTTCAGCAACAGACCGGTAGACTTTGCGTCCGGCAATTGTGCCGCCCTTGGGGTTGACCAGGAAAATATCACCTTTAAATCCTCCGCTGATAGTGTTGATTGGAAGGGTATGCCCCCATTTGCCGATCTGGGCCGAAGCACCGACAAATGCAATCGGTTTTGGATGAAAGAAATAACCCAGCAGAGCTGGATCGACCGGTGGGATAACATCTATTGCAGTAGCGCCGTTGCCAAATACTGCCAGGGCATCAACTGCGCAAACGCTGCCGTCTGGTGTTATCAGGAGTGGATTGATATCAATTTCAGCGATATCCGCATGTTCAACAGCGATGCGTGATAACCCCATTAAAGTTCTGATAAGCAGCTTGCGATCAGCGGCGCTTTGGCCTCTGAAATTTGCCAACAACGCTTTGGCCCTGATTTCATCTAGCATTTCAGCAGCATCTGTTTCGGTGATCGGTGCAAGCCGAAAGGTGACGTCAGCCAGCGCTTCAGTAAAAGTACCTCCTATTCCGAACATAATCACGGGGCCGAATTGTTGATCTTTAAATATGCCGGCTGCAAACTCTCTATTGCCTTTAATATAGGGTTGGACCAGAAACCCTTCAAGTTGATCTCCGGCGACCATGGCAATTGAATCGACGGCTGCTGCCGCCGCCTGGGAGTCTGTTATATTAAGATGCACCATACCCTGCTCGGTTTTATGCAAAAATGTGGAGCCCAAGCCTTTAAGTACCACCGGAAAACCGATTTCCCGGCTGGCTGATAAAGCATCATCTTTATTTAAAACGACGGTCTCAGATACTACCGGTATGCCGAATGCTTTAAGAAGTTGCTTGGATTCGCTTTCGTTAAGTGCGGTTTTACCCGCCTGTTTAGCCTTTTTTAACAATGTATTAATATCCATTTCATGCTCCTATTTTTTTTCAAATTTGCTAGCGTCGTAAGAAGTCACGGATTCAAATATATATTTGCTCAAATTCAGCACGTTGACAATGGAAATCTTTTAATCGGCAAATTTATGCAACTGATCATATCGGGATGGGACATGCTTCGTTTGAAGCGGAGATGCTTGACTCCCAGTCAATAAACAAGTCGGCGCGGTGATCGATAGAAAGACCGGCCGCTATAACAGTATCAGTCCGATGTTGAATTTCGGCAAAAGATGACTTTTTTCAAAAGTCTCACAGCTTCATGGAAATTTTCACACCAGTACTAAGGGCTCGCTCAAAAATAACTTCACATTTTAATGCGCCGATCCATCCCGCCTGGCTGTGTTGCTCGTCGGTTAAATAGCTCGCTATTCGCCCTCCTTGCGCCTTGCCATGCGGGTGCCTCAACCCCTGAAAATGTAAAGTTATTTCTTCGCGAACGCTAAGACATTAATTCCATTAAAGCTTTTGTTGCAATTGTCCGATAATAAACATTGATAAGTATTTTTTTAAGGACAATTGTGCCTAAAGAAAACAGGCGGGCATATTCCCCCAAAGATTTATTAATTACAGCAAGACGCAGGCCTTAAATATATGTGATTGTTTATTTTCGAACCGCGGGCTAAAAACCAGTTTAAGGCAAACAAAATAGCACGATAAAAGGAAACTAGCATGTTTCGTATATCTACAGCAGCACGTCTCAGCCTGGGCTTGGTGCTATTGACAACCTCCATCCTGCTTACTGCGGATATGATTGGTTTGATTCCAAGCCGCACAAAAGCCATTATCAGTGAAAGAGAAAAGCTTTGCGAGTCGCTGGCGGTGTATGGTTCAATAGCAGCTCAAAAGAATGAAACTAAATCGATCCTGACGGCCGTGAAAGTTTTGATGAAAAGAAATCAAGACATTCTTTCAGCAGCGCTACGCAAAGAAGACGGGACGATCATGGTGGAGACAGAGGATCACGGCACGCAATGGCAAGCAGCACCCCCCAAAGGCTCGATTCCCACACATGTGCGTGTACCCGTCTACAAGGGAGAAAATCTGTGGGGAAACATCGAGATATCTTTCCGGCCGATCAATCGCAAGGGCATTGCCGGGATTTGGACGAATACTCTGGTCCGGCTGGTTGGATTCGTCCTTCTGGTAGGCTTTATTGTGTACAAGCTTTTTTTGCAAAAAACGCTACGGCACATCGATCCTTCCTCCGTCATTCCGCCGCGGGTCAAGGCCGCACTGGACACCCTGACGGAGGGCATCATCCTCATGGATCAGAACGAGCGGATTGTCCTTGCCAATGCCGCCTTTGCGGAGAAAATCGAACAGCCCGCCTCGTCGCTGTTGGGGCGCAAGGCTTCGAAGTTGAAATGGACCGTGCCGAAATCCGAAGAGGCGGTCAAGGATTTCCCCTGGCTTGAATCCTTGCGCAGAGAGCAAGAGGTGACTGGCGTCAGAATGGGCCTGCCCACCCCATCCGGCCGCCAGCTGACGTTCATGGTCAATGGCGCTCTCATTCTTGACCACGTGGGGAAGTGCCGGGGGGTACTGGCGACGTTCAATGATGTGACCCTGGTGGAAGAGCAAAACGAACAGCTTCAGGAAATGCTGGAAGAATTGGAGAAATCCCGCGATGAGGTGCGCCGTCAGAACCAGGAGCTAGAGGTTCTTGCCACGCGAGATCCACTCACAGACTGCCTGAACCGGCGCGCTTTCTTTGAAAGATTTGAGATCGACTTGAGTGCAGCCAAGCGATACGGCCATGACCTGTCCTGCATCATGCTTGATATCGACTATTTCAAGTCTGTCAACGACACTTACGGACATAACGGCGGAGACCGGGTGCTTAAGGGGATAGCCGAAGTCTTGCAGTCACTGGCGCGTGAAAGCGACTTCGTTTGCCGCTATGGTGGTGAGGAGTTCTGTATCGTGTTAACGCATACTGACATCGATGGCGGTGTTGAGGCGGCGGAACGCTACCGCTGCGGAATTGAATCGTATGACTTTGAGGGCATCTCCGTCACATCCAGTTTCGGCGTTTCTTCGATAGGACTCGGTGCCGTCGAGTCGTCAGAAATTATCGGCGAGGCGGACAAGGCCCTCTATGCTGCCAAAGAAGGCGGTCGCAATCGTGTGGCGAGTTGGAAACAGCTAAAGTCAAGCAATGGCCAAACAAGTTTGGAAGCAGCGGCAGCGGCCAGTATCGTCACCACAAAGGAGGAGACTAGCTGCACCTCCCCGGCGGGCAACGTCAGCTTAGCCGCTTTGGACGACGACCCTTGCGCCCGGGTGCAGGCGACCTCTTTGGAGAGCGCCAATTCGATCAAGTCCGACGGCGGCAATGCGCCCCTTAATCAGGCCATAACCAAAGCAGCCGTAGATGCAGACAAGCTAACCTATACAGCGGCGGCCAATGCCGGCAGTGACGGCGATGACGCCTTAAAGTTCAAGACTCACGACGGACCGAATGCAGTGCCGCAGCCTGTACCGTGAACGCAGATATTACCGCCGGTAACGATGCCGAGGTTGCCGAACCTCTGAACCTTTGATCCCTGAACCTCTGAACCCGTACGTTTACCGTGTCTTTATCCCTTCAATGCTCAGTCCGTGTCCAATGACACCCTGTGCACGTGCCAGTTCGGAAAGCGCAATGTTGTAGTTTGCGATCGCGCGGATATTGTTTTGTCTGGCACCGGCGAGCAAGTCTTGGGCGCGCAGGAGTTCTTCATTTGTCACCTGGCCAAGTTCGAAACGCGCGGTTTCGCCCTCGACGACCATCTCTCCCGCCACCTTGGCCCTACGGGTTGCTTCAATATCGTCCTTGGCAAGCTTGATTTTGTAGATCGCCTGTTTCACCTCCATTCTGATGCGATCTATTACTCGTTGCACTTCGGAACGCGCTTGTTTATGTTCTGATAGACGCTTGCGGTAACGGGCCTTGGCCGCGTTGTTGCCAATGGGCCATTTAAATTCCAATCCAACTACCCAGCTATTCTTATCGTCCCATTGCGTCGAGTCTATTGAATCGGAGATATTGCTGCCATGACTATTAAAACTGTATCGTGCCAGGGCATCGAGTTCCGGCAACTTCTCGTGCCGGGCCAATTCCTGACGGATTTCGCTGATGTCTACAACATATTTCGCCTTAGCAAACTCCGACCGGTTCTCGAGGGCCGTAACAATAGCCTCTACTTCGTCGACGTCCTCGACGACGGTCTTAGGTGTTTCGAGGGGGATCAGTTCCACTTCCGAATCTATGGTTACGTCGGACCAGTTCAGCAGAAACTTCAATTGATCCATTTCGACTTGAACACGCTCCTTTGCCTTGAGAACATTGCTGCGACGGTCTTCGGCAGCCGCCCGGGAGCGGTTCACGTCAAGCTGTTTGGATATGCCTTCGGTAAAGCGAACGACTTCGCGGCGATTGACCTCCTCGGCCATATCATAGGCCTGCTGGCTGATGGCCACAATTGCGCGGTTCAGGAAGAGCCGCCAATAGGCCTGGGAGACCCGGTTCGCCACGTCGATCACTGTCCGGTGAAACTCTTGGTGTGAAATATTCAGATCAAGACCAGCAATGCTGATATCAGCGCGTTCCGCTTTGCCGCCAATATTTTTTAGAAGCGGCTGGGTCAACTCGACTGTCGGCGCCGATGCATATTGGGAACTTGGTAAAACCTTAAAACTTTTGCTGTCGAAATAGTCCATTGCCTGGAATACCGACAAGTTGCCTCCGGTTGTGAGCGGCTTTCTGACGCCGACCTGTAACTGTGACTCTTTCTGCGCGAGGGTGTCATCCAGAACCTCAGCCCGCCAAGGTCCATAGGTTTCGCCGTGTGTGCTTTCTAAAAATAAGGAAGAGTCGTAGACCGATTCGGCGCGTATCAGTTCCTCCTGAGCCTGTTGGGGGAGATGAGAGACGATCCGAATGTTGTGGTTTCCTTCAAGGCTATAGCGTATGGCTTCAAACAGGGTCAAGTGGACCGTCTTCAGTGCCGGTGCAACCTTCGGAGCGATGACATCTTCCTCCGGTTTTCTTTGGTCTTGCTCGGGTTGCTTCTCCTCTATCTTTTTGACCTCGGCGTAAGCAGGGCCTTCCTCTTTTCTTTGGTCTTGCTCGGGCGGCTGAGCGGGCTCGGGTTGCATCTGCTCCAATTGTTTGACCTCGGTGGAAGGGGGGGCTTCCTCTCGACGGACGATTTTGGGAGCAGGCTCGGGTTGCTTCTCCTCTAATTTTTTGAGTTCGTCGTAAGGGGGGAAGTCCTCTCGACGGGCGATTTTGGGAGCAGGCTCTACTTCAGGTTTAAATCTTCTTACGAGAGCATAGGATATTAAACCACGTTGCTTCAATTCTTCAGCCGCTTTTTTAGCTTCTATGCTTGATGCATATTTTCCGAGATAGACACGGTACCACATCCCCGTGTCCTTTACCTCCTCGTACCTGTAGAACCCATCAACTCCAGACTTTCCAAATCGAGTTAACTCCGCGACGGCACTTTCCATCTCCCGGCGTGAGATGACGTGAAGGGTGTAAAACGCCAGAGGCTCTACTTCAGGTTTAAATTTTCTTACGAGAGCATAGGATATTAAACCACGTTGCTTAAATTCTTCAGCCGCTTTTTTAGCTTCTATGCTTGATGCATATTTTCCGAGATAGACACGGTACCACATCCCCGTGTCCTTTACCTCCTCGTACCTGTAGAACCCATCAACTCCAGACTTTCCAAATCGAGTTAACTCCGCGACGGCACTTTCCATCTCCCGGCGTGAGATGACGTGAAGGGTGTAAAACGCCAGAGGCTCTACTTCAGGTTTAAATTTTCTTACGAGAGCATAGGATATTAAACCACGTTGCTTAAATTCTTCAGCCGCTTTTTTAGCTTCTATGCTTGATGCATATTTTCCGAGATAGACACGGTACCACATCCCCGTGTCCTTTACCTCCTCGTGCCTGTAGAACGCATGAATTCCCAACTTTTGAAATCGAGATAACTCCGCGACGGCGTCTTTCATCTCCCGGTGTGAGATGACGTGAAGGGTGTAAAACGGCGGTTGCCCTTGTTTCGTCAGTGCAGTCAACGGGTGCAGGATAAAAAATATGATTAAGAGGGTCAATATGTAGGTGAAGCGGGTTTTTTGTGATCCGGCGCCGGAGGCATCCGGCGCGACCGGGAAAGTACGTTCAGGGAGAATGCGTTTCATTTCCGGAGTTTGTCGCCTCCAAATCTTCTCTTGCCGTTTGACCTCTCTGCTTGCTTTCATCAGTACAGAATATTCCGGTATGTTTCACAGATGGTGCTCGCATGAATAGATGGAAAGCGATTCGGTGTCTGTGAAAATATGTCTGCGTTAACAAAATTCTATACTCGATCACTTGGGACTTGTCAATAATATATTGTATGATGTTATTGTTCTAAGGCTATATATAGTGTTGTACACCCCGGCACCCTTTCTTTTTTTTTATGGTAGGCGTTTACAGGTTCAGAGGTCGGAGGGCAGAGGTCGGAGGGCAGAAAGCAGTGAGCAGAAAACAGAAAAAGTGAAACAGGAAGTATCAGCACCTGGTTCCAAGCATCCAGAATCCAGTATCCAGCAAGCAGTGATTAGTGAACGCTGAACCCAGAACCCTGAACGCAGAACCTCCTATCCAATTTATGTGCAATTCCATGGTATATAAAGGTCTACGGTCATTGATATAAGGTAAATAACGAGGTATGTAGTTAGGCATCTTGGCCGGCAAACCCAAGGTATTCGTCGAGCCAATCGTCGACACGAAGCAGGCTTTTACGCTGCCGGAGGGCTGCTCGCTCCGCTCGGTGCTGAGCTCTATCGACCAGGCAACGAGGCAGCGCAGAGGATATTTCGCGGTCGACCGCCCCGTAGCGCCGGAGCAGCGCGGCCGTCATAGTGCGGGCGTATCGCTGGGGCAGTTCGTCTTCCAGGCTCACGAATGCCTGGGTGATGCCGGGATTCCCCTGGCGGGAACACCGCCCCCACAATTGTCTGTCAATCCTGCCCGCTTCATGGCGCTGGGTTCCAATAACATGCAGTCCGCCCATACCGGCCACGTCCTTGCCGAGGCGAATATCTGTACCGCGTCCTGCCATGTTTGTTGCCACAGTGATGCGGCCTTTCCGGCCGGCGCCGGCTATAACATAGGCTTCTTCGGCGTGGCGGACGGCGTTCAGGACCGTATGTTCCAAACCTTCTGCCGCCAACAGACTACTTAGATGCTCGCTTTCTTGTACGCTCCGTGTTCCGACCAGAATCGGCCGCCCGGTTTTTTGTATTTTGCGGATTTCATTGAGCACCGCCTTCCATTTGGCTGCAATGTTCGTGAACACCCGGTCGGGGAGTATTTTCCGGATGCAGGGCCGGTGGGTAGGTATTGCGACGACCGGTTTGTGATAGATTTGCCAGAACTCCGCGCGAGCCTCGGAGCCTGTGCCGGTCATGCCCGACAGTTTACGGTAGAGTCGGAAAAACCGTTGAAAGCTGATGCGTGCGTAGGTGACCTTGGGCAGGTTGATCGTAAGGCTTTCTTTGGCCTCTACGGCCTGATGGAGGCCGTCACGCCAGCTGCGATCGGGCATAAGCCTTCCCGTGAAATCGTCGACGATGACCACTTTGCCGTTATCGATGACATAGTGTTCGTCACGGATGAAGAACTCACGGGCAACGAGCGCCTGTACCACAAGTTCTTCCCGGCGACGGGCACCGGCCCAGATTCCTCCCAGCGAAGCGGCCGGCCCGGCCAGCCTCTGCCGGCCTGTTTCCGTCAAATCTACCTCGCGATAGCGTTTGTCGATAGAATAGTCACGCAGGGGGGCCAGATCATTTGCCAGGCGTTTGGCTTGTCTATAGGCATCCACCTGTTCCGGATTGGGCCCCTCACCGGAGATGATCAGCGGTGTTACGGCTTCATCGATCATTACCGCGTCGGCTTCGTCTACGATGGCGCACTCCAGCCCGCGCTGCACAAGGCGGCCGGTTTGGATGTCTGATCGCCCGGCGATCCTGGCCAGCAGCGCCGAGGGCAACCCCTGAACCCGTCCCATGACCAGGCGATCACGCAGAAAATCAGCTGCAACCTCCCTGTTCGTGCAATAGGTAATGTGGGCGTTGTAGGCCTGCCTGCGCTCGACCGGTCCCATGCCTTGCTCGATGTTGGCTGTCTCTAAACCGCAAAACTTGTAGATGGGCGTCATTACTGCTGCGTCGCGCTCGGCCAGATAGTCGTTGGCGGTCAAAACATGGCAACCCCGGTTGCGCCAGCCGGCCAGGACCGCCGGCATCGTGGCCACCAGGGTCTTGCCTTCGCCCGTGGCCATTTCAGTGATACAACCGGCTTCGAGCGCCAGTGCACCGGCAACCTGTACGGCATACGGCCGCAGGCCGGTTTCTCTGGCAGCCACTTCACGCACGAGAGCAAAGGCCGTATGGCGGTCTTCGGCCCTGTCGCGTCCAAGACGGAACCGCTCGCGTAATCCGGCGGCCGTGTCACTCAGGCGGCGGTCCGACATCCGGCTAAACTGCTTCTCCATGGAGATGATCTTCTCTGCCTGCCGCAGGAAGCGGCTCCCGCGCTGTAGCAGTCGCTTCGCAATTCCAATGGCCCGGTCCACGGCTGCATCCAGACCTTGCGGTATTTCTTCTCCGCCGGTACTTTGCGACAGCATGCGCCAGGTTGTGCTGGGTACGTTGGTCACGTCAGATATGGAACCTCCGCTGGAAAAGTTGCAGCAAAGCGCGCCAACCCATTGCCAGCAGCGGCTTCGGTGCTGTTTCGAACCTGAGGACCACTACCTGGCCCGGTCGCAGCACAGTCTCTTCCTTAAAGGACGGTGCGACTAAAATCTCGAAAAAACGCTCGACCGCCCGTTTGCCGCTGGGGTCTTTCTTGTCGATCTGGATGGCCCCTCCGGCTGCATAGCCAAGGGCTTTGGAGGGCAGCCGTTCATTCCCGGCCGGCAAAATGGTCTCGATCCGGCCGGCCAGCTCGATTTCCGGTCGGCCCCTCAACTTCATTTCGACATCGGGGTTCGCTTCCTTGATGAGCAGAGCGGCGACGTCCTGTCCTGCAATGGCCCGGATGCGCAGGTCTTCCAGGCCGGCCACAATGCCGGTACGCTTTCCGCGGTCCACATACGTCCCGAGGGTCTGATCGATAGCGGGTGCCACCCAGGTGCCGGATATCGGCGATCTAAGCTTCAGGCCCCGCCGGTCTTTTTCAACACGCTCAATCTGCTCCTTCAGTGCCGAGATTTCTTCATCGATGATCTGGACTTTGGAAGCCTCTCTTGTCTGAGCAAGATGCCGGGAAACATCCAACTTGCGCAGTCCGGCCAGCAGCTTGCTGCGTTTGGCCTCTAATTCGGGACTTGAGGTTTCAATCAGTACAGGGCCGTCCGCAGTGACCTTGGAGGCGGAACTCAGGAAGCTGCGAACAAACCCGGCGGTTTGGGCGTGAACGACCGCCAAATGGACCGGTTCGACCACGCCCTCGATCCGGCAGCGGTCCGGCGCATTCACCATTCCGATGGCTGCTAGAATTGCAACCACGGCAAGCAGCGTTGTCAGTACCGCGCGTTCCCTCACCCGCGCAATCTCAGCGCTTGTAGCCAGATATCGGATGACATTACCCACCGGCACCAGCACCCAACCGGAAAGGAGTGCGGCGGCAAGCAGTATTCCAATCACAAACAGCCTGTCGCCCACGAACAGAATGATAGCCGCAAAGACAATCACCCGATAGAGTGTTGAAACCACGGCATAAAAGGCCAGCCACCTTTTTTCTCCGCGGGTGTGGCTCGGATCATGCGCGTTGCGCACCCCCCAAACATACCGCTTTACCAGATAATAGATGTATTGCCTCGATCGCATGCTGAGGTTTGGAATCTCGAGGATATCAGAAAGGATGTAATAAGCATCATACTGCAACAGCGGATTGCCGTTGAACAGGAGCGTCGATACACTCGCTATAATCATGATGTTGTAAGCGAGAGTGTGGATCGTTGTCCCTTCGGTAACACTGCTCCAGAGGATCGCGGCCATGGATGCGATAACAAGTTCGACCAGCATACCGCTGGCACTGACCACCACACGGTGCCATTTGCTGCGCAGGCCCCAGGCGCTGGAGGCATCCACAAAGGGAAACGGTGTGAAGACCATAAACATGACTCCCATGGTGTGCACCTCGCCGCCGGTGCCGCCCTGCCGGCCGAAGTGCTTGCAGGCAAACGCGTGGCCGAACTCGTGAAAGACTTTCACAATCACCAGACCCAGGTATAACAGCGGCAGATTTTCCGGGCTCAGGACACCCGACATGCGGCGCGTCAGTCCGTCGATATGTCCGGCCGCGGTCCACAGGCCGGTTGCGACAATCCCCGCCCATATGAGAACTCCGTACCAGGTGAATAAACGGCCGATAAGACCGACCCACAGGCCAAGGAAAGCATCCGGATCAAAAAGCGGAACGCGCATGAAAAGAAAGTTCATCAGCACGCTTCGCACCTCACGACTGACACGTTTGTCGTACTGCTTAAACAGCGTTTTGGCGTCCGGGGCCAGATTGCCCTGCAGCAGGTTCGAGGTATATAACTGTCCAAGCAGCTTAATCACCTCGCTCTGAGTCGGAGCGTCATCCCCGAACTGCTCCGCACAGACCTTCCATACATGGCCCACGGTTCGACGTCCGTCCAGCATGGCCACAAAGTGATATGCCGCCCGGCTGAGACGAAAGAAATGATCGTTGGCCGGATCCTGCAGAACGTACCACACCCGGCTGCGGAAATGCTGTCGGTGGACCTTTACGGCGACTACCAGACGGGGAGTCAGATCGACCACGCGGTACCAGGATTCGCTGAATGTCGGACGGTCAATCGGCATTTATTTTTCCATTCGCCAGGTTTAAAACCTTTTGAACATCGAACATCGAACGTTCAACGTCGAACGTCGAATGTGGAAGGCGCTTCAGGCTTCGCCTTCGGCTTCAGTCTTCGCCTCCGGCTTCGACCCGACAAGACGACCCGACAGGTCGCTTTGTCTTTATTATAAATGGTAGAATGCATTATTCGATGTTCAACGTTCGATGTTCGATGTTCGACGTTCATCTTTTATATGCTCTCAAGGTGTGGATTCTTTAATC
>JACKQG010003862.1_pt1 | contig 17922 bp, 9 predicted proteins | sample 8237621 | NCBI WGS metagenome assembly JACKQG01 (sample SAMN15677084, study PRJNA649215) | marine metagenome | biome: marine; feature: Black Sea; material: saline water; isolation source: suspended particulate matter (SPM) from the Black Sea western gyre | collected 2013-06-09/2013-06-10 | depth...
TATGGAAGATACCGGATACATGGCACGTGCTGCATTTATAATGGATAAATTAATGCACAAAATAGGACTTCACGGAAAATCTTTTATTCCGCTTATTATGGGATTTGGATGTAATGTTCCTGCGATTATGGCAACCCGGACATTGGAAAACAGGAGTGACCGGTTACTCACAATGCTTATAAATCCATTTATGTCGTGCAGCGCACGTTTGCCGGTATATATTTTAATTATTAGCGCTTTCTTTCATGGAAACGAGGTAACCGCCCTGTTTTCCATATATGCAATCGGTATTTTTTTCGCTATATTTTTTGCTGTTATTTTTAAGAAAACCATATTCAAATCAAAGGAAGCTCCATTTGTTATGGAACTTCCACCTTACAGACTTCCTACATTAAGAACCACGCTCCGGCACATGTGGAATAAAGCTTCACAATATATAAAGAAAATGGGTGGTGTTATTATGATAGCTTCCATCATTATTTGGGCATTGGGTTATTTTCCAAGGCATAACGAAAAAGTGGATGAATTTGACCGGAGAATACGGCAAACCGAATTAGAATATAACGATTTAATAAAAAATGAGCCCCATAATTACGCGGAGACTACAAAACTGAATATTGAAAAGAAGGAGGCGATTATTAAATTAAATATTGAAAAAGCCGGCTACTTACAGGAAAATTCGTTTATTGGCAGAATAGGTAAATTTGTTGAGCCGGTTATGTCTCCTTTGGGTTTTGACTGGAAAATGAGCGTTAGCCTGCTTGCAGGTGTGGCAGCCAAAGAAATTGTTGTGAGTACAATGGGTGTATTATATCAGGCAGAAGCAGACCCCGGCAATTCATCAGAAACATTGGTTAATAAAATCCAAAGTGCAAGATATACTTATGGTGACAAAACCGGACAGCCTGTTTTTTCAAAGGTAACAGCTTTTGCCTTTCTGATGTTTATTTTATTGTATTTTCCATGTGTGGCGGTTGTTGCTGCAATACGAAAAGAATCGGGCAACTGGAAATGGGCGCTTTTCATGATCGTTTATACTACGGCAACAGCCTGGCTTATTGCTTTCCTTGTTAATCAAGCAGGAAGCCTGTTCACATCTCATTAATTTCACCTATTAAATCTATCTTCTCCACCTTTCGGGTTCTGCCATTCTCACAATTTTCGGAGTGAAAGTAGCAAGAATGTCAACCAGGCTTTTTTGGTACGACATAACCTGGTCAATATCCTTATATACTATAGGAGCCTCGTCCACATGTCCGCCTATTAATTCAATGCCTGCATCAGCAATCATTTTTTGCAGGTCATTTTTAGTTATTTTCTTAGTTGCCTGTTTTCTTGATAAAACCCTGCCTGCTCCGTGTGAAGATGAATTAAGGCTGGAAGGATTGGATTTGCCGCGAATAATAAAGCCATGTCTCGTCATTGAGCCGGGGATAATACCAATATTTTCCTTTGCAGCAGGAGTGGCTCCCTTACGATGGACAATCACTTCCGTTCCGTCTTCCAGCTTTTCTTTCCATGCAAAATTGTGATGATTTTCTATCATCCTCAATGGTTTCAAACCCAATTCTTTCCAAATTTTATTATGTATTTCATGATGATTATCCGAAGCATAATCGCCGGCAAGATTCATTGCAATCCAGTATTCAATCCCTTCTTCCGAATCCAGATCGAGCCACGAAAGATGCTTTGCCTGGTTGGGCAGATTCAGCTTTTGTTTGGCTATATCGGAATATATTTTTGCTATGTTAGCGCCAAAGCCCCTTGAACCCGAATGTGACAGCAGGGCTATATATTTTCCTTTCGGGATATTTAACAAGTCATCTTTTCTTGATACTTCAAGTATTCCCCATTCAGCAAAATGATTGCCGGCGCCTGATGTTCCGTGCTGACGGTATGCCAGGTCTTTTAAATCCCTGATCACTTTTGTTGCCTGCCATTCCTTTTTATCAAACAGACGACTGTCAAAGTGATCTTTTGTTTCACTGCCAACACCAAAAACAGTCCTGCTGACAAGGGCTTTCTTTAATTTGTGTTTTTCCTGTTCAAGTTTTTTAACAGGAATGTCGAAAACCGACATGCACATCCTGCAGGCAATATCAACGCCAACAGCATACGGAATAACAACATTGCTTTTCGTGGCTAATACTCCACCGATAGGCAAACCGTACCCGACATGGGCATCGGGCATTAAAGCACCTGTCAGTGAAACGGGAAGACTCATAGCAGTGTCCATTTGTTCCAATACACCCTCTTCAATCTGCTCTTTCCCAAAAATTTTATAGTACAGAGGTTTTTTATGAATGTTAAGGATTTGACTTTCTTCCTTTGGTTGTAATTTTTTAAGATCCTTTTGGTTTTCTGATTCAATGATTAGTTCAGCCAATGGCTTTAAAGCATCATTCCTGCTCAGAAATGGTTGAGGATTATTAATTATTTGTTTAAAAAGAGTTAAGACTTCCTCTTTTTTGTACTGCCCGGTTTTTATCAGCTTTTTTCCGACCCTGCCAAATTTTTTAATAAGCTGAATATCATAAATTCCAAGTTTGTTAAAGTCAGCCTGTGTAAGTTTTTCTTTTACCATTATTCTGCTTTCACTTCAATATTGTCAACCCGCCAGGTAGCTGACATATCATTGGTTGAAGTATATTGAAATGCCATATAAACATTCTGACCGGTATAAGCTGAAATGTTGACATTGCCTGATTCGGTCCATGTAAAGCTGCCTGTAGAAAGTGTAGCTGATAATGTAGTCCATGTTGCATTATTAGGATTGCCCATTCCATCATAATCTGTTGAGATTTTTACTACTATTGGGTTTCCGTCATAATTTCTGGCTGTTTCAAAAGTCAATGTTGCCGATGAATAGGTTGACAAATCCATTGCAGGAGAAATAAGCCAGTCGTTGTTGGTGTGGCTTCCATTTTCAAAGCCGGTCATTTCAGGGCAAAGAGAATCATCGGGGCCATAATTATTATCACGATCCCGCGCCTGAGCGCCAAGCAAACTTATCCTTTCCCATCCACCCCAGCTATCATCGAAGTTTTCAGAAAATACGGTGGTTCCGCCGCCACCACCGCTATTAATAACTACATCATCTACCCTGATAGAAGTAGATTCTGAATCACTTCCTTTATATTTAAAAGCGATAGCAACATTTCCGATGAAATCAGCAAGTGAAACGGCTCCTGATTCAACCCAATTATTATCACCGCTACCTGCATTTGCCAAATTAGCTGAAATCTCAGTCCATGTTGCTGTTTCAAAGTTAGTGCCATCAAAATCGGTAGAAGCCAGTACGGTAATTGGTTCATTTACTGAATGCGCCCAAAAAGCCATTGCAGTTTTAAAAGATAATTCTTTATCACCATTTGTGTTAATTACGGGGGGTGTGATAAGCCAGGTTTCCATATCGCTTAATCCGGAGTTATACCCGGTTGACTGGGCATATTTTTCACTTTGATAAGTTTTGCCTTGCCATCTTCTATCACCGGCAACTTTAATATTAGTCCAGCCGGTTAAATTCACATCGGTATAATCTTGCACCGAATCAAAATTCTCATTTACTTCTGCAACAGGATCAATAGGTTCACCGCCACCGCCGCCACATCGGTTGCCGGTAAGCTGAACTTCATTAATACTCCTGATCACAAGTTGAGCCTCTCCATTATATACGCTTGCAATGGCAATTAAAGAACCTTTTCCTTTGGGAAGAGTGTCGCCGGCAAAGTTGGCATAACCACTGGTTCGGGCAATAATAGTATTACCATTACAGTCTTCAAGCATTCTGTTCACATCCTCAAGATTAACAGCATCGGCAAAAGTAGTTCCAAGCTCAGATTCAACAAATTGAACACTATCCAGTTTTATTGGTGTTGATTGATATGTATCAATTGCCAATGCAATTTGGTCTATTGTAACAACTTCCGGTTCTATAAAATTATTAGTTTTAATCTTATAGATATTATCTGCAGCACTTAAATTTTGCACCTGGTATAAATCATGATAATCACTCACTGTAGCACCCCGAAGAAATACTCTAATAGAATCTCCGAGATAAAGACCGCTTGTATAAAAGAAATTTAACTGAATAGCACCGGTTTTATCCTGTACAAATGAACTCTCATAAATATTCCCGGAACTTTCATCCATTACAACAGTTGCAAAAAGCGAATAATCATCGGTAAATGTATAAGCACTGCCAAGTTCAATATATATCTGTTTAAGTTCTGCTATGGTTAGCACCTTTTCAGGATCGTATGGAATTGTGGAATAAGGCGGTTCATCGGGTATTTCTTTTACACAACCGGTTATTAAAATTGCCAATCCTGCTAATATAACTGCTATTACTGTTATTACTGATCTTTTCATTACTTTATATTTAAGTATTAGTTATTTGAATCAAAATCTAAAATCTAAAATTTACATTGAAATAATACTGTCGTCCGTACAGGTAAAAATATTTTGGCGGAAATTTGTCCATATCAAATGGATCATAACGATACTGTTCGAATCCACCGAAAGCAAAATCCTGGTTGTCTAATATATTATTTACACTAAAGTTTACTGAGATGTAATATTTATAATCAATTCTCCACGATTTTCCGATATACGCATCAATTGTAAAATTTGATTTGAATCTTTCCTGTTCTAATACAGTTTCTCTGTAAGGATAATCAGGTGCATAATTGGCAACGGCTTCAGCAGTTCTGCGGTCCGGATTAATATCAATGTAAATATTATCGTAAAAATTAATATTAAATCCGGCAAAAATGTATTTTGAAGAAAAATATTTTACTCCGGCTGAAACTGCCGTTTGAGGAAACCCGCCAACCTTATAATTTTTCAGGTAAACCGTACGATTGCTTAACACCATAGCATTGTTATCAACTGATATGGTAGCTGTGGGGCGTGAATCATAATAATACTCTCCTGTTGCTAATACGCCAAACAAAGTAAAATTCTGTGATACTTTTCCCTCAATACCTGCTTCCACTCCGTAATGAACTTTATCAACGCCTGTCATCTGATAGTTTACAAAACTTCGCAAAACATCATGGTAGTAACTCCTGGCATATATCTGTCCAACAAATTTTGTGTAGTAAAGTGTTGCCCTGGCTTTAATATAAGGAGACCTGAAAATATAACTTATATCTCCTGCCATTATCTTTTCATTTGTAAGGTTGTCAATAACCTGGTTCCTGGTACGGGGTGAAATATAAGCTGTCCTGAAAAACGGAGCACGTGTAAGATACATTGCATTTGCATCAACAAAATGCCTTCCGGTTATTTTATATATTGCACCGCCTTTCAACCCATAATTAGTAAAACTTTGTTTTTCCGAATCGCCGTAAGAATTATCGGGGAATTTTCCGTTTCTCATAAGCCCCGTCCTCCAGAACTGATCGAACGAAAGTTCACCACCAACAAAAAAATCAACTTTACCATAAGAAAAATCACCCTGGACAAAAAGATTATATTTGTTAATATTACCTGTATAATCATAACCAAATTTATCACCCTCTTTTATTACCTGGTTAGGATGATTAAGGTCGTTCTGGGCAGTAATTGGATCAGAAAAATCACGTTCAGCATATTTATCAACATTCAGATAAAAATCACCTCCCAAAAGGTCATCCACAACTTTAAACTTAAAACCTTTATACCATGAAAGGTTAAGCCCTCCTAAGATAGTAACATTTTCAGTCAGCTCTTTATTCAGATTTATGTTTGCCCCAAGATGGCTTTTATCATAATGCCTGTCTTCGACAATATAATTTGAAAGATTTCCTGTGTGAGTTTTACCTTCAACTCCGTCAACATCTTCAATAGTGTACAAATTTTTCCGGTTTACGAAATAAAAGTGGTCCCAGTCGATTTGTCTGAAATTTTTATCATTTTGCCACAAGTCTAATCGTTCCTGAGAAGTGTAGCCAAGGTATTCTCTATCGTCGCTCGGTAAATTTTTATAATAATCAGGACGAGGATCAGCTACATCGTACCAGTCCAATGCAGTTCCTCCGCCCCTTCCAAAAGAATAATATACCGAAGAAGTAAGTGTTGTCTTTTCGTTCATTGTCCAGTAATGACTTAAAATAAACATTGGCTGGTGATAATTATTTATCCTGGCATTCCGTTTTTCACCGTTTTGATAACCCCAGTAAGGATTATAATAGTTTGTTCCGGCTAAGTCATAAGCTTCCTGGACACTGACACCATTTTTACCGCGTTTGTTTGGTGCACCAAAAGCAATCAATCCTATGCTGTGCGATTTGTTGATTTTTTTCTCAGCAGATATAAAATAGCTCCACGCATCATAAAAAGTTCCTTCAACATAGCCTTCCTGTGCCCATCTTCTTGAGCCGGAAAAAGTAAAAGCCCACCCATTGTCCATTAATCCGGTTGAGGCAAGAAACATTAACCTGTTTCTGTAACTTCTGTTTGTTGCTGAATAAGTGAATTTTACCCCTTTACTGAAAGATGAAGCCCTGGTGACCATATTTGTTACGCCTCCTATTCCTCCGAAAGTATATTTTGAAGATGCAATACCGGTTTCAATTTCTTTATTTCTGACAGCATCATTCAATCCTCCCCAACTCGACCAGTAAGCTCTTCCGGTTTCCATATCATTTAACGGAATACCATTTATGAGCACGCTTGTGTTCTCCGAACTGTACCCGCGTATTTTAAACCTTGTTTGTCCAAAGACATAACCGGCAGTTGATACAAAAATGTCATGTGAAGATTGCAATAATCCGGATATTCCCTGGTCTATATCGTCATCTTCAAGCTCTGTTGCAAAAACTGTTATTTGAGGAATGTATTCCTTGCTCGCCTTCATTAACAATGAGTCTTTAGTTTGAATAAACAAAGTGTCTTCCGTTTGAGCAAACAGAAATGCAATATTAATAGTGAATAATAGAAGGATAAATATTTTTTTCATATTATATATCTTAAAACCGAAAAAAATTGATGGGAAGCAAAATTAATTAAAATGCTTTACTAAAGAACGAATATTAATAATATTTTTGTTTTTTGAAATTTATACAGATACACTTAAATATTTTAAAATGAAAAGATTGTTTTCTTTTACAATAACTGCCTTGCTGTTGGGCATGGTGTTCAATCAAACCCTGTTTTCACAGGAGGGAAAAAAATATAAAGTTGTCGGCATAGGATTCTATAATCTGGAAAACCTGTTCGATACAATTAATGATGTTGAATTATTAATAAGCGAGGAATTTACTCCCGATGGCCCAAAGCAATGGACTTCTGAAAGGTACAAGGAAAAACTTGGTAACATGGCAGAAGTAATTTCACGTGTCGCAGCTGATGTTACTCCTGATGGCATAGCTATTCTCGGAGTATCCGAGATAGAAAACCGGGGTGTTTTGGAAGATCTTGTAAAAGAGGGCGCTATTGCAGGCAGAAACTATAAAATCGTTCATTACGATTCTCCTGACAAAAGAGGTGTGGATGTGGGATTGCTTTACAATCCTAAATATTTTGAAGTTACAGCAAGTAAAAGCTATTTGCTCAGCATGGAAGACACAAGTTTTCGTTCACGTGATCAGTTAGTTGTTTCGGGTTTGCTTGATGGAGAAAAAATTCATATCATTGTTAATCACTGGCCATCCCGGAGTGGTGGTGAAAAAAAGAGCCGGCCCAAACGAAATGCTGCCGGGGACCTCTCACGCCATATAGTTGATTCACTACTGAGCCTCGATAAAAATGCCAAGATATTGGTTATGGGCGACCTGAATGATGACCCTGTGAACCCAAGCGTAAAAGAACATCTTAGAGCAAAAGGGAAAGAAAGCCGGTTGGAAGAAGGCGACTTGTTTAACCCGATGTATAAAATGTACCAGGACGGAATCGGCTCGCTTGCATATCGTGATTCATGGAATATTTTTGACCAGGTCATTATCTCACAGGGATTACTCGGGAAAGACAAGTCGGATTATAAATTTCATAAAGCAAAGGTTTTTAATAAAAATTTCCTGCTTCAAAAAGAAGGCCGGTATGCCGGTTATCCATTAAGAACATTTGGGGGTGGTGTTTACCTTGGCGGCTATAGTGACCACTTTCCGGTGTATATTTATTTGATAAAAGAAGCTGATTGATAGTTGGAGACTATTATTTATCTGCGGACGTAGTCTGGAGACTACGCCGAACTTCAAACGTTTAGCCGGAGATCGGCGTAGATTCCATCTACGTCGAACCTAAAAGGTAGTTTGTAACTACCAGAAATATTTATCATTTTTAATTTCTTTTTTAGCAAATTTAAATAATGACTACAGGATACAGAATAAAAGACCAAAGAGCCATTTATTTTCAATGACACTTTTGAGACAGCCTCAACTTCAGTAATAAATTAACTCCCTTTTATCTCACCTCCTCCAAACATTACAAAACCTTTTAGTATGAGGGTTTTTTTCGGATCATTTTGACCGCTTGTCGAAACTGATCTTTTATCGGAAAAACCACCAAGAATGCTGGTTACTTTATTAATTACTGTCCAGTCGTTTGGCACAGTGAGGCTTGAACCTCCAAACATATAAAAAAGTTCAATTACATTTGTTCCCGATGATAATTCAGCATCGGTTAAGTCAATTTCTGATCCGCCAAAAATTGATGTTATCTTACCACCCTTGAAGTTCTTAATAGAAATCTTCCTTTCCGACCCACTGAAAATATTGAATTCATCAATGAACTCTGCGTCATTTTCTTCCATTTGACGAAAATCCGGTTGCCTTCTCCCTAAGCCGTGCCTGAAAATTATAAATACACCTACAACTATCAGGAGAATCGGCCAGAAATTCCGGCGAAAATTGTAGGGAAGGTCAAAAATTTCGGGCAATAAAAAGAATGCGCCAATGGCAATTAATATAAACCCTGTAACCCTGCTTTGAGTGAAAAAAAGATTATAAACGCCTATTACTATCAGCAGCATTTGCCACGAAATAATAATGTCATCCACATTTGGTGAGAAAAGACGAAGCTGATGAAGTAAAATGGCTAAGCCGGCAACGATAATAATTATACCAAATCCTAATGTACGATTTTGATTGTGTGAAGTCATGATTTTTTAGTTTTTAGATTTTTTACAAATATAAAAAAAAATTAGATATTGATATCTGACTTTCATTCATTAACATTTCTCAATACTCCCAAAGCATTTTCTACTGTTATAATATTAAAAAACGTCAACGACAGTTTATCCTTTGCCTCGCGCATTCTGCATAGAGATGGATTCATCTGGACAAAATGTAACACCTGTGTAAATTTTTCCGATTGATAAAAAGGCGATTCCTGGTTGGAAATGAAATAACCGGTGAATTTTTCATTTTTCATAATGATCTTTTCAAAACCGATATCTTTTGCCAGCCAGCGCAGACGGATAGTATTGATCAGTTCTTGCGTTTGAGGTGGAATTACACCGAAACGGTCGATCAGCCGATCTATGAATAGTCGTAGTTCTTCCTCAGTTTCTATGTTGTCTAACTCCTTATACAGGCTCAATCGTTCGGTGATATTGGTAATATAATCATCGGGAATAAGGATAGCCATGTCGGTTTCTATCTGACAATCTTTTACAAATTCGGACTGGGTATCTTCTTTATAAAGGTCTTTAAACTCAGCTTCTTTCAGTTCCAGGATGGCTTCATTAAGGATTTTATGATACATTTCAAAACCGATATCGGAGATGAATCCGCTTTGCTCTGCACCGAGGATATTACCTGCTCCGCGAATATCCAGATCGCGCATAGCAATATTAAAGCCGCTTCCCAATGCCGAAAATTCTTCAATAGCTTTAAGCCGTTTACGGGCTTCAGGTGTAAGAACCGAAAGTGGCGGAGAAAGTAAATAACAAAATGCCTTTCTGTTTGCCCTGCCCACTCTTCCGCGTAGCTGGTGGAGATCGCTAAGCCCGTAATTCTGAGCTTCGTTGATGATGATGGTATTTACATTCGGTATATCAAGACCCGATTCAATGATAGTTGTAGAAAGCAAAACATCATATTTGCCATCAATAAACTCCAGCATGACTTTTTCTAACTTATAACCTTTCATCTGTCCGTGCCCGATAGCGATTGTTACATCGGGACAGAACTTTTGGATCATATCAGCCACCTCCACAATATTCTGTATTCGGTTATGGACAAAAAACACCTGTCCTCCCCTGTCAATTTCATAATTAATGGCATCGCGGATAACATCTTCACTGAACGATCGCAGTTCGGTCTGAATGGGATACCTGTTTGGCGGAGGTGTATTAATGATAGATAAATCTCTGGCTCCCATTAACGAAAACTGCATTGTTCTTGGAATGGGCGTGGCTGTGAGTATCAGCGTATCCACATTCACTTTCATTTGCTTTAGCTTTTCCTTTGCAGCCACACCGAATTTTTGTTCTTCGTCAATTATTAGCAATCCAAGATTTTTAAATTCAATGTCCTTACTTATTAAACGGTGCGTTCCGATAAGAATATCGATTCCCCCTTCTTTTAACTCCTTTTTAATAGCCGTTTGTGACTTCCTGCTTTTGAAACGATTAATGTATTCGATTTTGCAGGGAAATTCGTCTAATCTTTCACTAAAGGTTTGATAATGCTGAAGAGCTAAAATAGTGGTTGGAACAAGAATAGCCACCTGCTTACTTTCAGCTACTGATTTAAAGGCTGCCCTGATGGCTACTTCCGTCTTGCCAAAACCCACATCGCCGCAAACAAGCCTGTCCATAGGATATTGGGCTTCCATATCTTTCTTAACATCCTGCGTCGATTTCAACTGATCTGGAGTATCTTCATAAATAAAGGATGCCTCCAATTCATGCTGCAAATAAGTATCCGGCGGAAATTGATGTCCGGTTGAGGATTTTCTTTCAGCGTAAAGTTTAATAAGTTCTTTTGCAATGTCCTTGACTTTTTTCTTTGTCTTTTCCTTTAATTTGTTCCAGGCATTTGAACCGAGCCTGTTTAACGAAGGCGCCGAACCCTCCTTGCCGACAAATTTGGAAATCCTGTGCAGTGAGTGTATGCTGATATACAAAAGGTCGCCGTCTTTATAGATCAGCCGGATGGCTTCCTGTTCCTTTCCGTTGTTATATATTTTTTCCAAACCGTCAAACTTGCCGATACCATGGTCAATATGCGTTACATAATCGCCGGGCTGCAGGTCATACAGCTCTTTCAGAGAAATTGCCTGTCGGTTGCTGAATTTCTCTTTAAGATGGAATTTATGATAGCGTTCAAATATCTGATGATCGGTATAACATGCTATTTTCCTGTCGTTGTCAATAAAACCTTCATGAATGGCAATGCTGATAGTATCAAAATCAAATTTTCTTTGAATCCCCTGTGTGGCTTTTATATCGTCAAAAATAGCGTAAAGCCGCTTAAGCTGGTTTGGATTATCTGCCAGAATAATATTTTTAAAACCATTTTGTGTATTCTTGTTCAGGTTGGCAATCAACAGGTCGAAGTTTTTATTAAATGATGGCTGAGGTTCTGTGTGATATTCCAGTTTTTCCGCTTTATCAAAATAGAATTGCCTGCCAAATTCAATTGTGGAATAATCAATTAAGTTTTTTGAAAAGGTTTCACCTGAAATAAATAATTCTTCGGGTGTGAGATGATCCGGTTCAAGGTTTGCATAAGTTTCTTTTGCCTTATCAAATTCAAAGTTTATCTTGTCGATAGTAAATTTCACATCATCAATCCAGATAATTGTAGAGTCAGGGATAAATGAAAGAAATGATTCGCGTTTTTCGATTATCTTTCTGTCCTGCAAATTCGGGACAATAGTTATATGATCGAGCTTGACTACGGAAAGCTGGTCAACAGGATTAAATGAACGGATGGATTCAACCTCATCGCCGAAAAATTCGATACGATACGGATAATCGTTGGTAAATGAAAATACATCTATTATGCCCCCGCGTATAGAGAACTGCCCGGGTTCATAAACAAAATCAACCCGTTCAAAATCATTGTCGATGAGCAGGTCGGCAATTGTATCTATTGACGAAGGCTCACCCCGTTTTAATCTGATGGTATTTTTGCTGAGATAAGATTTTCTAACGACTTTCTCGCTCAGAGCTTCCGGATAAGTAACAATGATACTTTTTCTTTTGCTTGAACCAATCCTTTTCAACACTTCGGTTCTCTGTAAAATATTGGTGTTGTCCTGCTTCTCTATGTTGTATGCTTGTTTGTAAGACGCTGGATAGAAAAGGATTTTCTTTTTAAAAAAATTAAAGTTTTTCTCTTCGAAAATACTTTCAAGGTCGTTGAAAAAATAAGCTGCTGATTCTTTATCAGTAAGAATAATCAGATGATTTGCCGAAAGTTGATTATATACCGCTGATGTTAACAGTGCTCGTGAAGAACCCACAAGCCCCCTGAGTTGGATTCTGTTTTCAACAAGCGTTTCAAGATGATTGACTAAAAGTCTGGTCTTTTCATCCTGCTCAAATATCGACAGCAGTTCTTCGATTTTCAATGTTTACGCTTTAATTTTTTTGTTGGCAAACGTTTTTTTTAATAACTTGTCAGTTTGCTTTCATCCAGTTCTCAATAATAATAGTAATTGCGTCTGCAACAAGTATTATTAGAAAACCTAATTCGTTTTTCAATTTTGCTTTGCTGATAATGCCTGCTACTCCTGTCAGAAGTACAAATATTGGCGCTAATACTGCGTTGCCATGCCAGTGGTTCAGTACCCATAGCCAGTAAGCGAATATTAAAGCTGACATCAGACTGATTATTATTCTTGCCCATGTTTTCTTTTCTTTTACTGTCAGTCCATAAATAAAAGCAAGTGCCACAAATCCCATATATACATAAAATCCAGGTGTCTGTATTGTCCTGGATGGGAAAAATGCCAATACTATACCTAAGATCATTCCCACCGTAATAATAGCCGGAAATATCTTTTTCGTCTTAATTGTCCAGACAAGCGCAAAAACTGCTGCCAGTCCTAAAAGTATCTTTAAAATTATATCCATTGATTTTTATTATTCCAATCATAATAAATATTTACCAACGGCAGTCTGTCTAATAACCCCGAATATTGTTATTTGTGCTCAACCTGTGATTTTCTAAATCGCTGTTTTTTTAAAATCATATGTTTTGTTGTTTTATCAAAATAATTGCTTTTTAATAGTTTTTAGACAGTCTGACGATTTGGCTATGGTGCGTGCCGTTTTTATTACAGTATTTTTCTATTTACAAATATATTAATTTACAGTACTTAATGTTCATATTTACAACTAAATGCGGCATGCACTACGAGCCTTTGTTAAGTACTGTACTTAATCTTTACGAGTTAAAATTTTAATTAGCTTTTCGTTAATATAATAGTTTCCTGTTCCTAATTTTTCTTTTTTAAGTAATTTGTCTTCTGCTAATTTATTGAGGTATTTTGAAGCAGTTATTCGAGAAACCCCTAAATCATTTTCGATAAATTCAATTTTTGTGTATGGGTGTTTAAATAAATTATTCAATAAGTCTTGACTGTAAAATTTGTAATTATCCCTTAACAAATTCTTGTATTCAAATATTAATTCTCTGATTTTTCCGATTAGAATAATTGTTTCTTTCGCAATTTGTTCAATTCCATTTATTAGATAAAGTACCCAATTTCCCCAATTGTCAGTTTCTCTTACTTCTTGCAATAATTTATAGTATTCTCCTTTGTGTTCAATAATATAGCAACTTAAATATAAAATCGGCAAGTCTAATAAATCGTTCATTACCAAGTATAATACATTGATAATTCTTCCTGTTCTGCCATTTCCGTCATAGAACGGGTGAATACTCTCAAATTGATAATGGATAATTGCCATTTTCACTAAAGGGTCAAAGTCCGATAAAATTTCATCATTTATAAACCGTTCAAGATTTGTCATTAATTCTTGGATTGTATAATAGTCTTGAGGTGGCGTATAAATAATTTCTCCGGTAGTTGCATTTTTCAAAGCTGTTCCCGGCACTTTTCTAAACCCCGCATTATTTTTTTCTAATTCAGATTGAATTTCAATAATATCGTTGTTTGTCAGGATTTTGTTCTTTGAAATTAATCTGAATCCTTTTTTTAGTGCAGAAATGTAATTTTGGACTTCTTTAGCATTTAATGATTTGAATCCGTCAAGATTTAATTCGGCTTTAAAAATATCATCGTGGGTTGTGATTATATTTTCAATGGCAGAACTGTCTTTTGCTTCTTGAAGTCCCAATGTATTGATTAAAATATTTTCGTTTGGAATACTTGAAACAATTCCCTTTAATTCAGCTAATGCTCTATGAGCAGATGCTAATTTTTTAAGAATCTTTTTACTCTCAATATCTTGTTCTAAAGGTAGTTTTTTCAATATTTCAGATTTCATTTTGTAAAGCTTTTCTAATTATCTTTACAAAGTTAGCCAATTATGATAAGGAAATACATAATTCTTTACAAAGTTTTGTTTTATGATAAGGTATTGTTATTTTTTTATCACACGAATTTTGCTCTGTTGATGTATTTTGGGCAAACTCGGTTATAAACGCAACTCCGACTTTTTATACAAAATTTAGTTAATTCACTAATTACTAACTATAAATCCGTTTATAATCATTTATTTATTTTTAAAAGCTTAATGTTTCTTAAATTAAAGTAATCGTCCCGCACGTGTGGGATGCGAAATTCAAAAATACTTAATTTATTTATACGCAATTAATTTAAAGAAATTATATACATATCAAATTACGCAGCAAATTTATAAAGATTAAAAGAAAAAACAACAGGGGGAATATCCAATTTAATATAAGGGAAATTACGCAAAATTATTTTCTCGACAGGGCAAGTCTCCGGCGCACGAGCTTACTTCGACTTGCCATGTCTGGTACCATAGCTCTTTCGGATTTGAGCGCCGGCATAGTGCGTTGGTTAATCCGAAAGTAAATAATACATGGATTTGCAATCCGACTCAATATTCAAGGCAGAACAGTAAGTTAATTTTCTGCATTCTGTCCTGGATTATAAATCCGTCAATCATTAATTTTCGGATTAGCTTTCCCCCATTTCCTCTCTCAAATCCGAAAAAGCGGGTTGCAACCTTATACGTGCGTTGAAAAATGATACATTGTTAGTGAGAAAAAAATAACAAACAATGGGGAAGCGGATTATATCTGCCAGCCTCTATTATGACATTCTGTGGCAGGCTGGAATCCTTACATTATTTCCGTCCGGGCTAACTAACCCTGATGCCCTTTGCACAAATCCGCACGAGCAAGGATAGCCTTTATTCAATATGATGAAAAACTTTTCGCAAATCAGCACACAGATGCAGAAATTCTTTTTTGGTTTTGTTTTTAAGCATTGTTTTAAAAAAACCCTTGAGTAATCCGGATTGCCTCATTCCTGCCAAACAAAAAATCTAATGAACTACTTTGAGCAGATCCCCGGTTCTGTAAAAATCGCCTGCTGAAAGTCCCCCTGCAATAGCTGCAGCATTATCGGCATATTCAGGCAAGCCCGGAACTGATAATTTGGACCCCGGGTTCGTTGTACCGATCCCGACATTTCCATCAGTTCCTGAGCCATCTGCAGTACCAGGCAATAACAGGATGTTACCACCTGATCGGTTTGGTGAATTGGACCCTAATTGTTTTCCGCTTTCAATAGTTATTAATCCTGAATTATTATAAGCACCTGGGGCACCATCAATGCTGCCACCAAATATATTCACTTCGGTGGGCAATGTGGATAATGTCCAAATACTTGATTTTCCGCCTTCAATTCGAATATTCCCTCCTGAATTATTGTTTCCGATGCCGGCTTTGATCTCAACATCTCCGCCCCAATGGTTGGCACTGAAATTACTCTGGGCGTCTCCGGCTTTAATTAAAACTTTGCCCCCTTTACCGGAAACTGACTGGCTAATTTGCAGGTTGATACCAATATTATCAGAAGAAGCTGATCCTAACACTTTCAAATTTCCGTTTACATCCAGTTTTTCAGAGGGACTGGAAGTGCCAATACCCACATTTCCGCTATTATTAGCTGTAAGTATTGAATTGTGAACAGGATCCCAAATATGCCAATAGTCGTTTCCGTCACCATCATCAAAGTCGAAACTGAATTCTCCGTCACCTCTCATTTGGAAGTTATGGGGTGCATGCCAGCCATAATTTCCATTTACATCCAGTTTATCAACAGGATTTGTTGTACCGATGCCAACGTTGCCGGATACGCCAGAACCTTCACTGGTTCCGGGTAATAAAAGTATATTTCCTCCTGATCTGTTGGGAGAGTTTGCTCCTAATTGTTTTCCGCTTTCAATAGTTATTAATCCTGAATTATTATAAGCACCGGGGGCACCATCAATGCTGCCACCAAATATATTCACTTCGGTGGGCAATGTGGATAATGTCCAAATACTTGATTTTCCGCCTTCAATTCGAATATTCCCTCCTGAATTATTGCTTCCGATGCCAGCTTTGATCTCAACATCTCCGCCCCAATGGTTAGCACTGAAATTAGTCTGGGCATCTCCGGCTTTAATTAAAACTTTGCCCCCTTTACCGGAAACTGACTGGCCAATTTGCAGATCAATTCCTGTATTGCCGGAATATGCATTTCCGAGTACTTTTAAATTTCCGAGCACATCTAATTTCTCAGTGGGGCTGGATATACCGATTCCTACATTTCCTGCATTATAATAAACATCACCGCCTGATTCTTCCCAGACAGCATCATCCGAAGATTGGGAAAATAAGGCATAAGGTACACTTAGTAATTGTGATGTACCCATAGATGTATAACTCGTGCCTCCGGCAGGATCAATTTCAAGTTCCAGAAACTTAAAATCAGCACCCCAGTCGATAGCCGAAAACGTTCCGATTGTTGGGGTACCATTTCCGATTTCCAGATTTACCAAACCGAACTGGTTTGTTGTATCGGAAAAGGTTTCCTGGTAAATAATCGTCCCGCCGGCAGTGGCATCATGAATACTTATTCGTATTCCCACTACCTGATTTTGTAAAATTTCGCCTGTGTTATCCCGAACAACAGCTTGATATTTGAAAGCTTGTGGGGGCTGGGCAATGGTGCATAAGGCTATGACAATGAACAGAATTAATAAAGGATTTTTTTTCATGACAGAAGTTTAAAATTTTAGATTTAAAGGTGTTATTAAAATTTTTGCCGCAAATATATTAAAACAAAACACAAATAGCAAAATAATTCACATATCTTTCGGATTTGAGCGCCGGCATAGTGCATTGGTAAATATAAAAAAGCCAGAATGATACATTGTTAGTGAGACAAAAACAACAAACAATGCGGAAGCGGATTACACCTGCCAGCCTCTTTGTGTAGAAAAAAAATAAATTTGTATAATATATTTTACTACTTTTGAACCATAAATCAAAATTTATATATTATGATACGCTATCAAATTTTTAAATATGCCGGTTTAGCTGCAGGCGCTTTAGCTGCACTGCTTATACTTGCCGGCATAATCGGTTTTTTCTCAGGTGTATTCCTGAACGTGAACAATTTCTTTAATTACTTCTGGTTTGCCAACACGTTTCTTTTCTTTGCCATCTTCTGCATGCTGGTTTTTATAGGGGGTAAAAATAAAGAGGAAAAGTAAGTTTTATTAACAAGTGAAAAGAATTTAAATCCACTCAGGACAGAGTGGATTTTTTTTACATTTTAAAATTAAATTAATGAAACGATTATTAATCTTGTTAATATTTGTATCAGGAATAAGTTTTATCTCATTTGGTCAGCTAAAAACAGGGATAAAAGCAGGCGTAAATATTTGTGATTTTATTGTAACAAGTACCGGAGATAATTTTAGTAACGAGTCATTTAACACCAAAGTATCTTATAATTTTGGAACTTATGTTCAACATTTGTTTTCCGAACAGTTTG
>JACKQG010003863.1_pt1 | contig 17916 bp, 14 predicted proteins | sample 8237621 | NCBI WGS metagenome assembly JACKQG01 (sample SAMN15677084, study PRJNA649215) | marine metagenome | biome: marine; feature: Black Sea; material: saline water; isolation source: suspended particulate matter (SPM) from the Black Sea western gyre | collected 2013-06-09/2013-06-10 | depth...
ATTTACTATGGAGAATTTTGTACATCCAATGATGAAATATATCCGCCCGGGTGCTGAACACACAACTATGTGTCCGGGCTGTGGAAACGGAATAGCTGCCCATAGCACTCTTCGAGCTATCGACGAACTCGGAATGGATATGGATAATTTTGTATTCGTGTCAGGGATTGGGTGCAGTGGCTGGATTCCGAGTCCATATTTTAATGCTGATACATTGCACACTACACACGGCCGACCTGTTGCTTTTGCTACCGGGGTAAAGTTCGCAAAACCAGAAATGAATGTGATGGTCTTCAGCGGGGATGGCGATTTAGGAGCAATCGGCGGCAATCACTTCATCCATGCAGCCAGGAGGAACGCCGGCTTAACTGTCTTGTGCATCAATAATGCCATTTACGGTATGACCGGTGGACAAGTCGCGCCTACGACGCCTCATAATATAAAAACAACCACAACGCCCTACGGGAATCCTGAACGGGAGTTTGACCTATGTGCGCTCGCACAAGCCGCAGGCGCGCCGTTTGTCGCCAGATGGACAACATACCACGCCAGACAGTTGACTCGTTCTATTAAAAAAGCACTCAATCGCAAAGGATTTTCGTTCATCGAAGTGATTGCTCAATGCCCTGTGCAATACGGCAGGCGCGCTGGTTTGGGAAACGCGGTACAGATGATGCAATCGTATAGAGATAACTCCGTCACAATTCAGAAAGCAGCGCAGATGACCGAAGAAGAACTACACGGCAAGAGAGTTGTTGGTGAATTTCGCGTAGCCTAAGATTTTTGTTTTGGTTTCTATTTGGAAGTGAAACCAAAACTAAGATTCTATCGTAGCCGAAGTCCCAAGACTTCGGGCTGACCGAAGCAGCAAATCCCCGAAGTTTTGCAACTTCGGCTACAGAAATTATCTCATGGGGAATTTGTGAAGGAGGATTTAAACAGTGGCAAAAAGAACAGAGATACGCATTGCTGGTTTAGGCGGGCAGGGAGTTGTTCTGGCAGGAGTATTGCTCGGCACCGCCGCGGCGGTCTATGACAAAAAGCATGTGGTTCAAACCCAATCTTATGGCGCGGAAGCAAGAGGCGGCGCGGCTCGTTCTGAGGTAATAATTTCCGATAGTCCGATAATCTATCCGAAAGTGCTTGAACCTGATATAATCGTCGCTATGTCTCAGACGGCTTTGGACAAATATATCGGCGACCTGAAAACGAATGGCACATTGTTCATCGACGAAGAACTTGTAACAACTTTGCCCGAAAGAAACAATTTTAAAATCCACAAGGCTCGATTTTCCGAAGCGGCGAGTCAAGAACTCGGCAGAAGCATCGTCGCAAACATGATTATGTTAGGTTTCCTTACATCTCTGACGGAAATCACTTCTGCCGAAGCTATTACAGAAGCTATCCGCAATGGTGTCCCAAAGGGAACTGAGGAGTTGAATTTGAAGGCGTTAGAACTTGGGCGAGAAATGGCGGTGAGGTGATAATCAGAAACCGAGTTTTTCCCAAAAACTCGGTTTCTATATATCCGAAAAACAAAAGAATTCCAAGAATTCCCGAAGTCTTGCGACTTCGGCTACAAAATTTCTCTCATGGGGAATTTTTATCTGCAACCATTTTGTTCACTTCATTATCACCATCTTTTTGGTCGCTCTAAAATACTTATTTCCACCGCGCAAATCCAAAGTATAGAAATAAACTCCGCTGGCAACGGCTTCCTCTGTATCATTCCGCCCGTTCCAATATGCGGCTCGGTCTTTAGTGAGATAGCTACCCGCCTGCTGAACGCCTGGATTCAGGATTCGCACCAATTGACCATGCTGGTTATAGATGCGAATAGTCACATCAGCCGCCCGCTCCAATTGATAAGGTATCCACGTTTCAGGGTTGAATGGATTTGGGAAATTTTGGAGCAAAGCGAACTTTGGCGTCAAAATCTTCACGCTGCCATCCACCTTTGTGATGTTGGAACTATTGGCAAGTTGAACGTCTGAAAGAATCAATGGACTGACTTTGCCTTCTGTCTGGTGCAAGACTTCGAATCCGACCGTCAGCAGATTTCCCTCGCCCTTTGTTGCTTCATTATGAGACGCGAAGGCAAATCTAACCTCGCCTTTGAGGTCAGTGTTAGCCTCCCAATATGATTGATTCGGTAGTATCTGAGTAGCAACATCTACCGCTTTCAGTATCGTCGAATCATATTTCAGACTGATACCTCCAGCCGTCAACCCGGTCGCGTCATCAATGACGATAGGGACACGAATAATCTCTCCCACTTTTGCAGACTGTTCAGGAATGCTGAAAATATAGTCGCGAGGAGCAATTCCACCGGGAGAGTTTAACATTCTAACGGGGAAACTATCCCGCAGTCCAACGACATATTGCAAAATAAGCGCGGCGTCGTAGGCGGAAATTGTCCCATCGCCGCTCAAGTCGCCATCAACGGGTTCTACAAATGCAAACCTCGCTACGAGTGGGTCGTGGTCAGAACTTTGGTTCATTGTCTCACAATCCTTTGAGAGTGTATCTGGATATCCTGCGTTGATGTGGGCAATATGAGTTGAACGAAAGGTGCGTGTAAAATGCGGAGTAGCGAATATGTAATCAAGATATTGCGCGTTGCCATAATACACGTAGGTGTATTGGTCAGGTATTGATGAATGAAAATTGAGAATTTGTAATTGACTTCCAGGCGTAGTTCCATTAGTAAATATCGTTACCGGCGGTGTGTCTCGCGTTGCGTTGATATCACCTATGACGAGGACATCAGCATCTGGGGCATCCGCAAGTATTTCATCGACAAGTTTAACAACAAACCGCGCTTGCTCGATTCGGCACGGTTCAGTTTCCGCTGTTCCGCCAATCATTGATTTGAAATGATTGACAATCAATGTGATGCGACGCGGTGTGCCAACATCAATCTGCATGGGGTAGATATCCAACGTTATGATAAGCGGCGGTCTGGAAAATAATAAACCATCAGACCCACATCCGCCTGGGTCGGGAGGTAGCGGTTCCGCTTGATGGACATCAATGACATTAACACGGTCACCGCGCACCAAAACACCTACGTTAAGTCCATGATTACCCGGAGGCCCTTCGATTAATTCCGCGATGTAACTAAACTCGCTCAACTCGGGCTGGTCTGCAAGGTCATTCAGCACGTTGATATTTTCTGCTTCTTGCACAGCAATAACATCCGGGGCAAACAACCCGTCGTCGTCGCGAATGGCATAGGCAAGCTTATCAAGTTTACACTGATAATTCTCAGGAGATAACACGATGTCATCTGTGTATGGGTTATCCACTGTGTCAAATAAGCCTGTGCTTTCGAAAGTTTCGAGGTTGAATGTCGCTACGCTGAATTCAACCTCTCGATTCGCAGGCGGAATAGGTTCTGGGTCTGGAGATGTTTCAATGTTGCAAGTTTCTGTCAGTTGGATTTTATAATAAAGCTCGTCATAACCAACGTAGCCGTAATCCATCACACCCAAAACATTGGATATGCTGTAATCAAGTTTCACATCATTAATGGGAAACCCAATATCATTGTCAACCATAATCCGATCGCCGTTTTCAGTCACTGGATTAAAAAAATATCGACCTGTAAAAACCGATTGGCGGACGATAATAAATATACCATTGTCATCCGTTGGCCCAACAACCACGCCATCGGGCGTCGCAACGTACATCCCCTCCAATGATTCAAAGTACATCAGCGCATCGGCAAGAACAGCCTGCGGTTCTAACTCAAAAGGGTCAGGTAATTCATGTCCCGATGAATTGATAATCACTTCTCCTTGAGCACCGCTAACGTCAATTTCCGTAAGTTCATTGTATTCAATGACGTAGCCTGTGACGGTCACTTCGTCTCTACGATTGACATCAGGAATATTGGGATTATCATTTTGATAAATCCAAATGCCGTCGGATGTTTCAGGATTGCCATCACCAGTGACATCTTGGATAAAAAATCCATCTCTATAAGTTTCTTGCAAATCGCCGATAACAACTCCAACAACTTGCACGAACAGTCCTACCATCGGCGAACACATCCACTCGCCCTGCACCTCTGGAATTGTTGTCTTTATCGGTTCATCTGGTGGCTGTTGGTCATCCAAATTTGTCACTGACCCCGGGTCTCCTGACCACCAACTATCGCTGGTTTTGGTATCGATAACTGTATTATCCGCATCCCGCAATTCAAGTCTCAGGATTGGAGTATTCGCTTTGACTGCCATCATGAAATATCCTGGTTTGGGGGGATATCCTTCGCTTAAACCGTTGTCCTCAGTCACGTAGGTTCCAATTGGATCCTCATCACAGCCGAAAGCCAACACGACTTTTCCCGGTTTGGTGAATATTTTCTCCGCGTATACCCAGGCACCATCACCAGTGTCGGACATATCTAAAAACCTAATAAGTTCAGGCAAATCCCAAGAGCCTCCATTGACATCGCTGCCATCTTTCTTAACCCGCAATCTTAAATGATACTCTCCTGGTTCTGGATTACCTTTACTGCTCCGCAGGTACACCCACAGTCTGACTGTGCCACCAGCATCGGGAATACCTAGTTCTATATAATCTTTCTCGCTAAAACAACAACAATCATTTCTTGCAAAGAAACCGCAGTCGCTACCAGTAACATTTATTATGCGCAGAGTAAATGTATAATCTGTAGCGTCTGCTTCTAAACCAGTCACCTTCAAAAAAACCGCAAAAGGCGACCGCTCCTCACATTTAGCTGCGGCAGAACGCGGCATAACTTCAATGGTTGCTTCGATTTCTGCATATAGCGAAATACTTACTGAAAACACCATTGACATGATTAAAGTAATCAACCATATCATCCGTTTATTCTTCATCATAAAATCCTCCTTTAGAATTTGCACAATAGCAAAATGTGCGTTATATTTTACCAAATTCTTCATCTTTATGTCAACACATAAAAACCGAGTTTTTGGGAAAAACTTGGTTTCTGAACTTTCATTCTTGACAAAAACAGGATTCACTGGTAAAATGGAAATGAACTGGAAACGGGGGTAATTGTCGAAATCTGAATTTCGACCTACTTATGCAAGGAGTAATTTAATGAATAATGAACGTATACGGCTTGGTTTGGCAGTTGTTACCAGCCCTTTGGAAGTAGGAGCCGACCAAGCTCCAAATTTACTTCAGAGATTGCAAATCACACTTAACGAATCGGATAAATTAAATCTTTGTACATATCAGACTCCTGTCGTTAGTGCTCAGGATGCCATCAAAGCCGGGCGACAATTCTACGATGAGCGCATTCATGCTGTTGTAATAGTCGCCGCCTCTTGGTTTGAGGACTACTTGGTTCTGGATATGTTGGAGGAATGCGATGTGCCGACCATACTTTGGGGAATACCAGGTATGGAGACGGGGTCGTTGTGCGGAACTCAGCAACTCGGCTTTATGCTAAAGCAACTTTCAAAGCCGTATAAACTTCTGTACGATGACCTGACTTCTCAATCGGCGCTCAAGCGTTTGCTGGAATACACTTCAGCGGCTGCGTTGCGTTACCATCTCAGAAGGGCAAAGATGGGCTATCTTGGACATCGCGTGGAGGGGATGACTGAGACGACTGGGCATGAACTCGCTTTGAAGAAAATCTTTGGGCCTCGCGTTGTCGGTATTGACAGTCAGGTGTTCTTAGACGAAGTGGCAAAAGTGGAGGCAAAAGCTGTCCAGAAACAGTGGGAGAAACTCAAAGGAGAGGTTGGTAACACTATCTGCAGTGATGAAGACGGCTTGGAGTCTTTAAAAGTTCATACTGTTTTGAAATCTTTTATCAACGACAGGATGCTTAATGCTCTGGCAATAGGATGCTATCCTCACCTGATGGGAAAAGTGTGTCTGGCGGCATCGCTCTTTGGCGAAGAGGGGATACCTTTAGCCTGCGAAGGAGATGTAAATGGCGCTTTGGGTATGCTGATACTAACCCGGTTATCCGGTGGGGCTACGCATAACACCGACCTTTTAAATCCGACAGAGGACAATGCCATCATATTCTCTCACTGTGGCTCTTCCGGTTTTTCACTGGCTAATGACCTATCCGAAGTTACCCTCGCACCAGTGCGCCTGATGGATAAAGGTCTCTGTTGCTTGTTCACAGCCAAACCTGGGCCTGTGACATTGGTCAATATCGTCCCAACTATGAATAATTACAAGATAGGGGTTATGTTCGGCAATGCGGTGAGTACAGAGATGATTTTCCCAGGCAACCCGCTTAAAGTCCGCTTTGATTCTGAAATACAAGAAGTTTTGAACTGGATAGAATATGAGGGTTTGGGACATCACTGGATGGCGGGTTATGGAGATTTAAGGAATCAATTTACTGATTTTTCCGGCATGGTAGGATGTCAATTGAAGAAACTCAAGTAACTTTGACAAAAACGCAGATTGGGAAATCTACGCCACAAACTCAAGTAGCCTTGACAAAGACGCAGATTGGGAAATCTGCGCCACAAACTCAAGTAGCTTTGACAAAGACGCAGATTGGGAAATCTGCGCCACAATAAATGGAGGAAATCATGGACTCGCGTACACGTTTACTTACTGCAATTACAGGAGAAGAGCCAGACCACGTCCCGCTTTACTGCTGGGTCTTTGGATTCAAAGCGCCCAAAGAATTGCGCTGGCTCGAAAAAGGACGTGAGGTAACTCATTGGTATACTATGCGTTTGGAGCATATCCACACTTTGCCCCAAAAGTGGGATATCCAACAAGACTTCTTACGTGTTGACCGCTCGCTTAACTTGGGACTTGATGACATGCTTGATGTTTCAATTCCCTGGAGCGTTCATCCTGACGTTACAATAAGAGACTGGAAACAACTGCCGTCAGCAAAAGAACCGAATACAATTCTTGGTCGAGAATACGATACGCCAGCCGGGACGCTTAGACATCTGATTCGACAAACGGAAGAAGACCAAAGCGAAGGATGGGTAATCCAGCCCGACCATCCTGAACTTTTCGAGGACTTCAATATCCCCAGAGGCGTAGAGCATGCAGTGACCTCGCCTTCGGACCTTCCAAAGCTCTGCTATTTACTTTGTGATGTAACATCAGAGCAATTGGCTTCCTTTCGAGAGCGGATGTCTCAAGTAAAAAAATTTGCTGATGAGCGAAAAGTTTTAGTTCAAGGCTGGAGCGCTTTCGGTATGGACGGTATTGCGTGGCTATGCGGCGTGGAAGGAGCAGTAATAACAGCTATGGAAAATCCTTCTTTCTTTCAGGAGCTTGTGGACATGATGTACGATTTCGACAGACGTCGTACTGAAATCATGCTTGATGTAGGTGGTGTGGATATGGTCGTGCAAAGAGGTTGGTACAGTTCAACTCCATTCTGGTCGCCAACACTCTTCCGACGTTTCGTTCTACCGCACCTCAAGGACTTAGTAACCATGACGCATCAAGCGGGAGCGCTCTTTGCTTATGTGATGACAACAGGGCTTATGGCGATGCTCGATGAACTTAAAGAAGCGGGCATTGATTTACTGTATTTCGTTGACCCAGTGCAAGATGATATAGATTTTAAGGTGTTTAAACAACGGCTTGAAGGTAAATTCGCTGTCGCCGGTGGAATAAACAGCGGCGTCACTTTGGGGCGTGGAACACCTGACGAAATTCGAGAAGCTGTATATTCAGCAGTGCATGCCCTGGCTGAAGGCGGCGGATTCATACTCTCGCCCGTTGATGCTTTGTTCCCTGACACACCATCGAATAACGTAAGAATTATGATAGAAACTTGGCGGGAGGTTTGTGATTATCCGATTTAAGCAGCTTCTCGGGACGTATTGCGTGGAGCATAGAAAATACGCAATACGAAACACGAAATCTCCTGAACCGATTGGAATCATTGAAAAAACAAAGTGTCAACTGAATTGTGAACCATCCCAATATTTTCCTTGCTAATTTGCTTCGAGTTGCTTATACTATACTGTCTTGTTTTCTTACGATAAAAACTTGTGAAAAATTACTAATGAGAGGAATTCCAAATGAACAGTATTCTTGAGAATCTAAACCCCGTTCAGAAAGAAGCTGTGCAGCATATTGATGGTCCATTGTTGCTTCTATCTGGCGCAGGTAGTGGAAAAACTCGCGTCATTACTCATCGTATTGCTTATCTCATTTTAGAACATAGCGTTTCGCCATTGAATATCCTTGCTGTTACTTTCACCAATAAGGCTGCTGAGGAAATGAAAAGGCGCCTGGAAAATTTAATCGGTTTAGTTAGTAAACTGGTTTGGGTTGCGACGTTTCATTCGAGTTGTGCGCGGATTTTGCGGAAAGATATCGACAAATTTGGATACTCAACCTCTTTTACAATTTATGATGGCACAGACCAAAAGGCACTCATGAAGGAGATACTTAGTGATAGGCGATTTAAAGATATTCCGTTTGGGGCTGGCGCTATTTTGAATGCAATCAGCAGAGCTAAAGAACGGTTAATGACTTACGATGATTACGCCGAAATGACGGATGATGTATTTGAAGGCAGTGTATCTGAAGTCTACAAAGAATACCAGACGTATCTGAAAAACAATAACGCTCTCGATTTTGATGATTTAATCATGTTGACGGTGCAGTTATTCGCTGAATATCCTGAAGTGCTGGAATTTTATCAAGAGAGATTCCGATATATCATGGTGGATGAATATCAAGATACCAACCATAGCCAGTATCAACTTATCCGTATGCTGGCGGCAAAACATAAGAATATCTGCGTGGTGGGCGATGATGACCAATGCCTTCCCGCAGGCACACTTATTAGAACGCCTGATGGTCAGATGCCAATTGAGGATGTTCGATGGGAGGATGTAGTAATTTCAGCATCCGGTCGAAGCATGACGCACCAAGTGCCTGTCGTTGGAATACACAGAAAAGAATATGAAGGCAAACTGGTAAAAATTACCACCGAAAACGGAGTTATGCTGCGTGCTACACCAAATCATGTGTTATTTGCTTCCTTGAGCGTAGACGAAAATATTCACTGTGTATATCTGATGTATCGCCGCGATAAGGGATACAGAATAGGTGTTAGCAAAGGCGCGCGAAGCAATTTTAAAGATAGACCCTTGGAAATCGGAATAAGGCAACGTTGTGCACAGGAGAATGCAGATAAAGTATGGATAATCAAAGTTTGCGAATCACGTTCTGAAGCGCAGCTATGGGAGCAATACTACTCGACTCAATACGGCATTCCCACAACTGTTTTCGATGCTATCGGAGGTGCAAATAACCTCGGCCAAAATCAGATTGACTCTCTCTATTCAATGGTTGACACTGAACATAACGCCAAAAGGCTCATGCGTGACCTATACATTTTTTACGATTATCCTCATCACCGCCCAAAAGGAATTTCGGGCAACAGACTTCCTGACCGCCAAACGGTTAATTTTACGATGTTCAGCGACAAAAGACGTAGCAATAAAAGCCCATGGAACGCCCACCGGGTTTCACTAAATACTACCGATAGGACCTTGGAAAAAAGATTGCAAATGCAGGGACATTCCACTAGAGAAGGACGTAGAAATACCTGGCGCGTTGAGAAAGTGAGATTGAATTACGGTGATGCTCTGGAGCTTGCCAATCTCCTTTCGCAAGCCGGCGGCGAATTGGATATCGCTCAATATGCATTTCTTGTGGGAAATCAGAAATATTCTTTCCACCCTGCGAGCCATATCCATCCTACGATGCTTGTAGCGATTGAAAAAGACGGTCGAATTGTCGACGATAAAGTTAAAGAGGTTGAATGGGAGGATTACAAAGGTTACGTTTATGATTTAGATATAGATGAACTCCATAACTACATCGCCAACGGAGTAGTTGTCCACAATTCGATTTATTCATGGCGCGGCGCGGATATCCGCAACATTCTGGATTTTGAAAAGGATTACGATGAAATCACAACCCTTCGCTTAGAGCAAAATTATCGTTCAACGAAGAATATACTTGAAGCGGCTTATGAAGTTGTTCAAAACAACCGCTATCGAAAAGAAAAAAAGCTATGGACAGAAAATGAGGAAGGCGATAACCTCTTTTCGTATGAAGCAAGTAGTGAAAATGACGAAGCAGAATTTGTGGCAAAGACGATTTCAAACTTTATCTCAAAAGGCGGACAATACAGCGACGTTGCTGTTTTTTATCGCGTTCATGCTCAATCCAGAGCCATTGAAGATGCTCTGCGCAGAGCAAATATATCATACATCATCGTCGGCGGCGTGAGGTTTTACGAGCGAATGGAAGTCAAGGATGTGTTAGCATATTTGCGTGTGCTGGTCAATCCGATGGATACGATAAGTCTCAAGCGTATTATCAACGTCCCGCGTCGAGGCATTGGAAATACGACGATGCAGCGCTTGGAAGATTTCGCTGCTATTGAGCGCATCAGCCTGTTCGACGCGCTTAAAATTGTTGAAGAAATTCCCAACATTCGGCCGAATATAAAAGCGAATATTACCAAGTTTGTAAAAATAATGGAAAGCTTTGATTTGCGTGAACGCCCGTCTGTTATTGTCGAACAGTTGTTGGATAAGACCAAATACCTTGAGGAACTGAAGAAGATAAAGACCATCGAAGCGCAAAGCCGCGCAGAAAATGTGGGCGAATTAGTGACTGCTACTAAAAATTATGAACAACGAGAAGAATCGCCAACGTTAGCAGGCTTTTTGGAAAATATCGCATTAGTCGCCAATATAGATAAATTTGATGAAACCGTTGACCAGGTTGCTCTGATGACCCTTCATAGCGCAAAAGGTCTGGAATTTCCTCTAGTATTTATTACGGGATTCGAGGAAGGACTTCTCCCCTACTATCGTGCCCTTGATGACGACTGGGAAATGGAAGAAGAACGGCGTCTGTGCTACGTTGGCATGACCAGAGCAAAAAAGCAGGTCTACCTCACTCGCGCTTACCAAAGAACGTTGTTCAATATTGAGATGAATAACAACCCCTCGCGGTTCATTGATGAAATACCATCGCATTTGTTTAATCAGCCGGGGTCTACTGCTGTTCGGATGGATGTGTCATACGATGACGAAGAAGAGGAGTTGAATTATAAAGTCGGTGACAGAGTTTCCCATGCAAAATGGGGCAGAGGAAAAATTGCAAAAGTCGATGGGAGTGGAACGAATATGCGAGTTACGGTAAAATTTGATAGAGGGATTAAGAAAGTTCTTATGATGGAGTATGCGAATTTGAAGAAAATTTGAACCTTCGGAAGTCTGGAATAGATAATAGTGAAAAAACTCGGTTTCTATGAGAGGAGAATAAAACTGTGGAAATAATCACTGTCGAAGAAGTTCAAAAAGTCGCAGATTTAGCTCGGTTAGAATTTGACGAACAAGAGACGCAAAAATTCACCAATCACCTTGCGCGCATTCTGGCTTATATTGCCAAACTGAATGAATTAGACACAACGGATGTGCCACCAACTTCCCACGTCTTGCGAATTAAAAATGACCCAGATCTGAAGCAAGGCGTGGTGAAACCTGATGAAGTCAAGTCGTCTTATCCGCGTGAAACAGTGTTGGCAACGGCTCCGAGTGCGCGAGATGGGTATTTTGAAGTGTTGAAGGTTATTGAGTGAGGAAGGGTGGGAGACACGGGATTTTCCGACCGAAGGTCGGGAAAGGGCGTGAGTTGGATTGACTATTGACAATGTTTAAATTGGGAAAAGGCAAGCCAGAGAATAAGCGAACAGTACAATTTTTTGCCGGCTTTCCGGTTGTCTGGTTGTCCGGCTTTTTCGTATCACGCATCGAATGTCACGTTTTATTTCAAGGAGGTGTAAAAAATGAACATTCCAGAACTCATCCAACAGGTCACAGACAAAATCGAAAAGTTCGCCCATGTGAAAGTATGTTTCGGTGAACCTGTGATACTTGACCAGCAAACTATAATTCCCGTAGCTTCTGTTCGGATAGGTGGCGGTGGAGGCGGCGGTATGGGAACGGGAATACAACCAGCAGAACAAGTCGAAGGCGCTGAGGAGGGCGAAGTGGAGGAACAGACCACCTGCAAGGGAACTGGCGGCGGCGGAGGTTTGGGCATGCAAGTAAAGCCGGTGGGATATATCGAAGAAACAGATGGCGCCGTCCGATTCCGTCCGATTTTGGATGGTAAGATGATTGCCATCCTTGGTTTGGGAAGTTTGTTTGGTTTGGGTTTCATTCTGAAGACGTTGCTCAAACGGTCGGAAGATTGAGAGGGAAATTAGACAGAAACCCGTTTTCTCCGAGAAAACGGGTTTCTTAAAAAGGAGCAGAAAGCATGCAATTATACGAATTGACCGCGCACGAACTTCATGAAAAATTGAAACAGGGAGAAATTACTTCAGTAGAACTAACAAAATCTGTTTTTGATAGAATCCAAGCATCCGAAAACGACATCAAAGCATACATCACGCTGACGGAGGAGCTTGCGATGGAGCAAGCGGCAGAGGCGGATAAATTGTTTAAGAAAGGCAATGACTTACCAGCGCTGACAGGGATTCCCGTTGCGATTAAAGATCTAATTTGTACCAGGGGAGTTCTGACAACCTGCGCTTCAAAAATTCTTGCTAATTTTGTATCTCCGTATGATGCCACGGTGATGCAGAAGTTGCATAGCCAGCATACCGTCATGGTGGGCAAAACGAACATGGACGAGTTTGCGATGGGGTCATCGACTGAGAATTCATCTTACTTTAATACAAAAAATCCTTGGAATTTAGAAACCATTCCTGGCGGTTCCAGCGGTGGGTCTGCGGCGGCAACTGCGGCAGATGAAGCGATTTGTGCATTAGGGTCGGATACCGGCGGTTCGATTCGACAACCGGCGGCGCTGTGCGGCGTCGTGGGGATGAAACCGACTTACGGACGAGTTTCACGATATGGTCTGGTCGCATTCGCCTCGTCCTTAGACCAGATTGGTCCGATTACGAAAGATGTTACCGATTGCGCTCTGATGATGAATGCCATCTGCGGTCATGACTTGATGGATTCTACCTCTGTAGATGTACCTGTCCCCGATTTTACAAAGAGTTTGATAAACGACGTGAAAGGTCTGAAACTCGGTATTCCGAAGGAGTATTTCATCGAAGGCATGGATAAGGAAGTTGAACAAAGCATTCGCGACGCCATTAGTCTTTTGGAAAGTTTGGGCGCAGAAATTATCGAAGTATCGTTGCCGCATACCGAATACGCCGTTGCAACCTACTACATCATCGCCCCCGCAGAAGCCAGCGCAAACCTCGCCCGGTATGACGGTGTTCGATATGGTTTCCGCGGTGAAGATGCTGCTGACTTATTCGAGATGTATAAAAAAAGCCGCAGTCAAGGTTTCGGGTCGGAAGTCAAACGCCGCATTATGCTTGGCACTTACGCGCTCAGTTCAGGATATTATGACGCCTACTATCTGAAAGCTCAAAAAGTGCGCACACTCATTAAACAGGATTTCGACAAAGTATTTGAATCTGTTGACATTGTAGTTACTCCGACATCACCCACACCCGCTTTTAAAATGGGTGAAAAAGTTGATGACCCGTTGCAGATGTATCTCTCGGACATATTCACCATCTCTTGTAATTTATCAGGACTTCCAGGCGTCTCAATTCCCGGCGGCTTCAGTTCTGATGGTTTGCCTATCGGATTGCAGATTATCGGACCGCCATTCGCAGAGGAAAAGCTGCTTCAGGTGGCGTATACTTTTGAGCAGAATACGGATTATCATCTGAAGAAGCCTAATCTTTAGGAGAGTTGTCGGAAAGTCGGAAACTCTAACTTATCTCCCCTCTTGGGAGGGGCCGGGGGTGGGTGGCTTTTCCCTCAACAAGTTGAGGCATCCGAAAAAACTCATTAGAGCAGAGGAGGTAAATACCATGGCTGAAGTGACTCGTCGGGAAAGACTTATGGTGGCAACCCACAAAGGACGGGCAGACAAATTGCCCTTTTTCCATTACTGGAGACACAGCCAGATTGGCTGGGCGGAGCGGGAATGTAGAAACAGGGGAATGGGCATGAACTGGGTAAGGCCGTCTTATACCATGAAAATGCACGGTGTCAATATCAGCGAAGCGCAAGCCATAGTATCTGGGCAAATGGTCATACGCCGAACATATTCTACGCCGGTAGGCAGTATCTATCTGGATGAGAAGAGGGAGCCTGGTGTAGGCCAGTGGCATGCGCAACGAAGCTGGAGGGATGTATCACCCTGGCAAACGGAACGTTTGATTAAAAATCCCGAGGATTACAAAGTGCTCAAATACATAGTTGAAAACACGGAATACATCGCTGATTACTTCCCGATTGAACAAGCAATGGACTGGTTGGGCGAAGAGGGTGTCGTTCTAGATGGCCTGCCACACTCACCCATGCAGATGTTGATGATAGATTGGATAGGAAGCGAGCAAGGACGATTCTTCTTCCATCACGCAGATTATCCGGACCAAGTCGATGACCTTTACAGAGCCATCTCCAAAAATCGTGAGCCGTTGTATGAGATAGCCGCCAAATCACCGGCGTCCATCGTCCTGTGTGGAGATAATATTGATGGGGTTTTGGTTAATCCAAGGTTATTTGAGAAATACTTTATGCCGGAGTATGAAAAACAAGCAAAGGTTTTGCACAATCATGGAAAGCTCATGGCTGTCCACATGGATGGAAGATTAAAAGTTCTCAGAGCTCTAATCGCCCAAACGCCGATTGACATCGTAGAGGCATTCCATCCACCTCCCATGGGCGATCAATTCGAAAACCAAGTGCAAGCAACTTTATGCACATGGGCGATCTTTCGGTTGGGGAAGCACTCTCACTTTGGAAAGACAAAGTTATTTGGATAGGCTTTCCTAGTTCTGTGTATGACCTTGGGCCTAATGAAACCAGAAAGCATACTCTGGATATTCTTAGAGAAGTTGGAACGGGCGAAAGGTTTGCTGTGGCAATGTCCACGGAGAATCTTGTATCCAACGAAAACCTCCGAATGCTAACCTCCGTCTTGGAGAAAGCGGACCTTCCTTTGACGAAGGAGAAGATAGATAACATCGAAAGTTCTCTCGCCTGAACCCAACGACTCATGCTATTCACTTTTGAGAAAGGATAATGATTTATGCTAAGTTTAGAAAAACGCAATCTTGGGAAAACAAGCTACCAGGCTACCTTTTTGGGATTTTGTCTTGAACACTATTTGGAATGGTGTTCAAGACTAATATTTTGGGGCTTTGGAGATAGGCAGAAACTGGGGTCTGGGAAAAGGTAATGAGGTTGAACGCCCCTCTGAAGAGGTTGCCGGAAAGGTGCTAAACACAGTTCTCGATTTGGGCATCAACCTCATTGATACGGCCAGCGCTTATCACGCCAGTGAACAGCGGATTGGAAAATTTATCGCCCATCGCCGGAAGGAATACATTTTAGCCTCCAAGTGCGGTGAACACAGCAAGGAACCCAATACCTATTATGACTTTAGCTACAAAGCCGTTAAGGACTCCATTGACCGGAGCTTAAATTTATTGAAAACCGATTGCATTGATTTGATGCAGATTCATTTTGGTCCCGAGCCGAGGAAAGTTTTGGACGATGGTGAAACCGTTGCGGCGGTGAAGGAAGCGCGGGAAGAAGGTAAGATTAAACTCCTGGGCGCATCAACAGGAGGCGAGATAGCCCGCCGGTGTATCGAGTCGGGAGATTTCGATGTTATGCAACTCGATTATTCTCTATTATCACGGCGAGACGAAGCCTTAGTCGAACTCTGTGGTCAACGAGGTATTGGCGTGCTAATTCGTGGTGCTTTAGGTTACGGAAGACTAACTCCTCGTGTCGTTCCCTATCTGAGTGACCTGGAGCCAAACACAAGGGTGAAAATTATCGCATTGCTTAATCTGGTAGGTGGTAATCCCGACTGGCTTATTGCACTGGCGTTGAAATTTCTTTATCGAAACCCAAATGTCACGTCGGTTTTGGTCGGTTCAAAGAATATAGCGCATATAAAAAAGAATATCCAACTTCTGAATCTTAGCATGGATGAATCATTGTTAGAGCAAGCCATTCAAATTGGCTAATCCATTTTTTTCGAAAGGATGAGCGATATTTTAAATCTCATAGCAATCAATGATTTTTAATTAAACCGGCTTTTATCAAATCGAAAATGAGCCGCCGAGTAGTATTTGAGACGGGGTTAATTAAAACCTTTCCAAAGAAACTGGGAGGAGATTTGCATGCAATTTTCAAAAGAATTACTCGCCCAAATCCATATTAAACTGGATAAGGAGGGATTAAACTCCCTTTCTGAAAAAGAGGTAATAGTTTTACTTGCAGAGCAAAATCGGGATTCTACAGAATCCCTTGCCGAGCAAATTCAAGGCGGAAACGAGCGAGTTCAACAAACGCAGGATAAGATACTCAATGAAGTAACTCAGTCAAGGCAAACGCAGGATAAGATACTCAATGAAGTAACTCAGTCAAAGCAAACACAGGATAAGATATTGACTGAAGTAACTCAGTCAAAGCAAACACAGGATAAGATACTGATTGAAGTAACTCAGTCAAAGCAAACACAGGATAAGATACTCAATGAAGTAACTCAGTCAAGGCAAACGCAGGATGAGATACTCAATGAAGTAACCCAGTCAAGAAAAATGCAAGATGAGATACTGCAAGAAGTATCTCTGTCAAGAAAAGCACAGAATGAGATACTAAAAGAAACGACCCAGATTGGACAAACTCTGTTTGGAATGCTACGAACCCAAGATGGGATGTTGCAGACCCAAGATAGGATGTCGCAGACCCAAGATAGGATATGGCAAACCCAAGATCAGATGTTGAAAGTCCAAGATCAGATGTTGAAAGAAATGTATCAGTCCAGACAAGCTCAAGAAAAGTGGCAGCAGACACAAGAAAAGTGGCACCAGGCACAAGAAAATAAGATAGACAAGCTAATCTATTGGGCCAAATGGGTGATAGCCGCTGGTGGAGCAGTAGCGGCAAGTGTGATGGCAAATCTTATCTGGGAAGTAATCAGCAATAGATAGTCAGAATATATAAGGTCATCAGGTTGTATTAAAAACTTTTGTTTGCATTATTTTTGGATTGCTTTTGTCGCGGAATAATGTTATCCTGAATTCATGGGAGGTATTAATGAAGATGGCACAAGTGATGTTACCTTTTGAAGAAGAAACGTTGTATCCTTTGACTGAACTAGCGCGGATAGAACAACAAGATTTGACAACAATGGCTAGTCAAGGACTCAAAGCATGGGTTAAACAAGAAGTTTTGCAGCTTTATGCTAATGGGACAGTAACACTACTGAAAATGGCGGAGATTCTAAGTATCTCTGCATGGGAAACTATTGATTTACTTCAAGAACATCATATTCCAATACAAATGGGAAGGCGTGAACAATGATAGTTGTGAGCAATGCAACGCCCTTAATTTATTTAGCAAAAGGAAATTTGCTTTCTATACTGCCAACTCTGTATACTGAAGTGTGGATACCGCCGGAGATTTACGATGAAACAGTTCCCAAAGGTGTAGCGAAAGGATATCAGGATGCTCTACGGATTCAACAAGCCTGTGCGGATTGGTTGAAACAACGGGCTCCAACGATTTATTTACTTGCTGTGCTAATGCAGAAACAACTACCCGAACTGGAACAGTTGAAAATCCAACTGCGACGTTTGCACAGCGGTGAGATAAAGATATTGGCTTTAGCAATTGAGATGAATGCCGACAGGAGCATTTTTGATGACCGTGCTGCTTTGGAAATAACAGAGCAATTGGAAAAGCATTTTGCATTCCTGGCGATTGGTACAGGAAATGTACTTGATGAAGCGCGACAACAAGCTATTATTTCAGAGGCAGAATAGTAACTGAAATTATCAAGAAAAGGGGATTTTTACATGAAAGCAGTAGCTAG
>JACKQG010003864.1_pt1 | contig 17916 bp, 20 predicted proteins | sample 8237621 | NCBI WGS metagenome assembly JACKQG01 (sample SAMN15677084, study PRJNA649215) | marine metagenome | biome: marine; feature: Black Sea; material: saline water; isolation source: suspended particulate matter (SPM) from the Black Sea western gyre | collected 2013-06-09/2013-06-10 | depth...
TTGGAGCAGTTTGGGATTACTACTGCTTGTCAATGGGAGTTTTAACAGATAAAGAATGGATAAAAGAAGTACTTAAATACGAGAAAGAAGTTCTCTCTAAAAGATAATTATAGAAGACTGGTTAGGTTGTAATATTTAAAAGAGGATTATTAACTATTGCCAACAGGGTATATAATCACTCTTCTATTTGGCTCTTCGTTCTTGCTTCTTGTTTGAACTTCTTTTAAGCTTGATAAGACGTTATGAATTATTTTTCTTTCATGCGATGGCATAGGTTTTAAAATTATCTTTTTTCCTTCTTTAATTGCCTTCTTTGCCATCTCAATAGCTACCTTTTTTATCTTCTCAATATTTCTTTTTCTATAATCTTTTATATCTATAATAACATTGTTATCAATTAATTTTTTTCTCCTACCTATTAAATTAGTTACATACTCTAATGCTTCAATATTCCCTCCGTCTTTACCAATTGCTATTCCTAAATCATTACCATATACTGAAATCTTTAAATTTTCTTCATCTGCTTCAACATTAACCTTTTCACCTATACAAATAATTTCTACTGCCCTTTTTACAAAATTTGTTATTTCTTCAAATCCCGACGACTCTTTATTTTCATTATTCTTTTTTATACTGTTTTCTACCAGTTTTCCACTTTTCTGCTCATCTTCTAATGATTTTACAAATGTATTAATGGCATTTCCCATATTCTTATCTAACACCATATATATCACCTCTTAAATTCAAACTATTTCTTTTTTTTCTTTCTTTTTTTTCTCTTTTTTTTAATTACCTTTTTTTCTTCCTCAGTAAGTATTAAGACCTCTTCCTTTTTAGCCTCTTTTTCCTTTTCTTCTTGTCTTTCTGCCTGTCTCTTTATAAATCTGTTTACAACCCACTGCTGCCCTATAGACCATACATTTGTTGTTACCCAATATATCAATATTCCAGATGCAAGATTTATAGATATAACTCCAAATATTGCTGGCATGGCATACATAATTATTTTATTTTGTTGACCACCCGAAGTGGATGTTAGTTTCGTTGACAAAAACATTGTTGCTACCATTAATATTGGCAATATATAGTAAGGGTCCTTAGCATTTAAATCCAGCCATAAGAACGTAAAGTTTGAGTTAGCTACACCGTCAATATAAGGAAGCCCAAGCACACTTGTTATTATTACTGAAGGTTCTCTTAACACACGGAATAAAGCAAAAAATACAGGCATCTGCAGTATTAATGGCAGGCACCCTGCCAGGGGGTTGACGTTATGCTTTTTGTAAAACTCCATTGTCTCTTGCTGTATCTTTTGCTTATCACCTTTATATTTCTTCTGAATTTCCTGCAGCTGCGGCTGAAGCCTCTGCATTTTAGCCATAGACCTTGTCTGACTAAGAGTTAGGGGAGTTAATACAATTCTTACTATAATAGTTAAAAGTATTATAACTATTCCATAATTTGCAATAACATTATTATATAAATATATAACTATCCATTCTAAAGCACCTTGTATGGGTTGTAACAGCCGTCCCAAACCATCCATTATCTGGGTCAATTTTTCTAGCCTCCTGTATTATTATTTTACCGGATCATATCCGCCTTTGTTAAAAGGATTACACCTTAGCACCCTATATGCCGACATAACACTACCCTTTAATGCTCCATACTTACAGATAGCCTGTAGAGCATATTCAGAACAAGTAGGATAGAACCGGCAGCTCTTCGGCAGCGTAGGTGACACTATTTTTTTATAAATCTTTATTATAAATATTAATACTCTCTTCATTATCAATAAACATTATTAGTTCATTACTGAAAATTTTGTCTAATTTTTAAAAAGGAAGGACTGTAAACTTTCATGTATCTGGTCTTTTAACTCAATAAAACTGCTATCAGTTATTGTCCTGTTTGCTATGCAAAGTATATCAATACTCTTTTTATTCTTTTTTTCTATTTTTCTAAATATTTCCTTAAGAATTCTTCTAACCCTATTTCTTTCTACTGCTTTTCCAATTTTTTTATTAATAACAAAGCCAACCCTTAAGATATCTCTACTATCGCCTGCCAACAAGACTACTAGCCTTAAATTTTTACAATTTAATCTTCTGCCTTTACTGTATAGCCTCTCAAAGTCTTTCCTTCTTTTAATTGTTTCAAATTTAATATTTACCTTCCCTTAAAATATTTTAAGCAGAAAGTACTTTTCTCCCTTTTCTTCTTCTATTAGCTAATATTTTTCTTCCAGCCTTTGTTTTCATTCTTGCTCTAAAGCCATGTGTCTTTTTTCTTTTTCTTACTTTTGGTTGATATGTTCTTTTCATCTTTTATACCTTTTAATACTTTTTGCTCTCGATTAAATAGACAATTATACATTCTAATTATTCTAATATCAAGAACTCAATTTCTTAATATTTTTTTTATAAGTTTAATATATAGATTTAATTATCTTTTTTTATATACTAATATTTTTTTTCTTTTTACTCTTTCCAAAACACTTGTTCTATAGCTAAAATAATCTGATATGTCTTTACCAATATTCTTTCATTCTTAAAGATTTTTTTCTATTTTCCCAATTATTTCCACCTACTTTTCAACACCTGTTGAAAAAGTTGTTGATAACTTAAAAAACCTGCTTATATATTATGCCAAAAGTTTTTAATAGCATATCTTTTAATTAAAACTATATGTTAGTTTTAACAGATAATCAAATATTAACAACTGTTAAAAACTTTATTTTGTGAAAAGAATTTGAAAAGAATTTATTGATTTAAAAATGAAAAATCAATATAATTCTTTAGTATAGAAATCTAATTAATATTATTACTCAATCATTACATATTTTTATGCCTGATAATATTTCTAACATTAAAATAAACACAGATATAAATAAAACGGGGGAGCATAATTTTCCTATCCTCGCAAGAATAGCAATATACGATAATATGCGCAGCATACCGCAGACTATAGATCTAAGGTCAGACACTGTAGGTGACTTTATAAACAACACATCACAACAAATTTATAATCTTTCGCATAAGGCAGGGGGGGTAATTCCGTTCACCATTATAAGGGAGGTTGTCGAAAACCTTATTCATGCAGATTTTAGTGAAGTTACTGTTAATATTACAGATAATGGAAACAATATTATTATATCTGACCAGGGCCCAGGAATAGAAAATAAGGATAAAGCTTTTTTACCAGGATATACTTCCGCCACAACAAGCATGAAAAAATATATTAGAGGGGTTGGCTCAGGTCTTCCTATTGTCAAAGAAACTATCGTTTTCTCAGGAGGATCGGTTGATATTTCAGACAATATTAGAAAAGGTACAGTCGTTTCCTTAAAAATAGAGGCTCCACAAGGAAAAAATACAGATCTTGTAAATAAAGATAATTCTACTCCAACAACAATAAGTAACAGCCAAGCTGCTAATATCCCTGCTGAAGACTTTGAAAATTTAAAACTGTCTTTAAGACAAAATAAAATATTGTTTTTAGTCCTTGAACTGGAAGAAACAGGACCATCCAAGATAGCAAAAGAGTTAGGATTCAGTCTTTCAACTTCATACAGAGAGTTAATATTCTTAGAAAATAAAAAACTTTTAACCCTAACCAATACTGGAAAAAGAAAATTATCACCAAAATGTAAAAAATACCTTGAATATTATTCCAATAATTTTTAAGATTAACATGTAATGGCAGAATTAAATGAAATCTGGGAAAAAATATTAGAAGACATCAGAGCAAGTATTAATACTCCAACCTATAAAACTTGGTTTGTGCCAATAAAACCTGTTTCCCTTGAAAATAACTGCTTAAACTTTTCAGTTAGCAGTTCTTTTGCAAAGGAGTGGTTGGGGTCAAGATACTCAAAATTAATTACCAATTCCACTCAGAAAATAGTAAATCCATCCTGTAAAATTAAAATAACTATAGACGAAAGCATTTCCAGCAAGGTTTTAGAGAATAGCAACTCTGCCAGTCTGCCAGCAGATTTAAAATTTACTAAAAGTATGCGGCCTCTTGAATTTAACTCAAAATATACTTTTGATAATTTTGTTATCGGAAGCGGAAATAGATTCTCACATGCAGCAGCACTTGCTATAAGTGAGAATCCTGGCAATGTCTATAATCCCTTATTTATATATGGTGGAGTGGGGTTAGGGAAGACCCATCTTTTACACGCTATTGGCCAATATGTAGAGGCGATTCATCCTAAATCATCCGTAAAATATGCATCAGCAGAAAAGTTTCTAAATGACTTCATAGATGCACTGCGTTTTAAAACCGTCCAGTCTTTTAAGAAAAGTTATAGAAATATTGATGTTCTTCTGGTTGATGATATACAATTTTTAGAAGAAAAGGAAGCAAGCCAGGAAGAGTTCTTTCATACTTTTAATGCTCTTCACAATATTAATAAGCAAATCGTGCTTTCCAGCGATAGACCGCCTAAAGACATTGCAACACTTGAAGACAGGTTGAGGTCGCGGTTTGAATGGGGTCTGGTAACAGATATCCAGCCGCCAGATTTGGAAACAAGAATCGCAATACTTAAGAAATATTGTGAAAGAGAAAATCTTTCTGTTTCTGATGACATACTTAACTATATAGCTGAGAAAATAACTTCAAACATAAGAGAACTCGAAGGTTCTCTTACAAGAGTTGTGGCTTTCTCTTCGTTAACATCATCAAAACCAGATCTGTCCCTGGCAAAAAGTGTTCTAAAGGATTTTCTACCTGAAGATAAAGATCATAAAATAAACATACAAAAAATTATTAAAGAGGTATCTAAATACTTTTCTATTCCAATACGTATTATCACAAGTGAGAAAAGAAGCCACCTAATATCTCATGCCAGACATATTGGTATGTTCCTGTCCCGAGAGCTTACAAGCAGTTCATTGCCCAAGATTGGTAGATCGTTTGGGAACAGGGATCATTCAACAGTAATTTACGCGATATCAAAAATATCTAACCTTATTTCAAAAGACAGAGAAGTATATGAACAAGTTCAGGAAATCACTAACAAAGTAAAGTCTTCTTTCTAATTATCTTTTTTTTACTGCTTTAAACACTGTTTTTTATCTTAACAACAACGCGTTTTAGGTTCTGTTAAAAAACTGTTAATTACTCGGTATAATTATCCACATTTTTCCTGCTAAATTGTTTAAATTTTATTTTTTTTAAACTATTGTTAATAAGTGCCGAATAATTAACAGTTTTTAACTCTTTTTTTAACACCGTTTTTTATGTAAAATATAGCTCCACAACTGTTCTTTTTATTTTATTAACATTTTCAACAAACACTATGATTATTATTAAGTATTTAAATTATATAATTAATATAATAGAATAATTGTTAATAATTATTTATTTTATTGAAAGGGATAGATATGAAGATTAAAACAACAAGAGATGCGTTAATAAATAAAATTTTACTTGTAAGTAGAGCTGTTACGCCTAAAATCACCACCTACGTATTGAGCGGGATAATGTTAGAAGCAGATAATAATCTAAACATATACAGCACTGATTTAGAAACCAGCATTAAAACATTTGTGAAAGTAAAAGTATTAGAAAAAGGAAAAGTGATTGTACCTTCTAAAATATTAGTCAACGTATTAAAAAGTTTCCCAGAAGCAAAAATTGAACTGGAGCATTTGAGTGCTACGAATGAATTAAAAGTAACATGCCAAGAGGCAAATTTTACATTAAATACTCTCTCATTAGAAGAATACCCACAGTTTCCAACAATAAAAAAACAGAACTTTTTTAAGATTGATTTAAAAGATTTTAAATATCTTGTATCAAAAGTGCAAAAAGCAAGCTCCACCGACGAGAGTAGAATTATTTTAACCGGAGTGCTTGTTGAGGTTGATGAAGGTAATATGAAGATGGTTGCAACAGATAGCTACAGACTTGCTATTGTTGAAAAAGAGATAAAATTTAAAGGCAAGCCTTTGAAAGTAGTTATTCCAGCAAGAGTGCTGGACAGCATATTAAAGAGCGACTATTCAGAAGGGGAGGTAGGTGTAAATATAGAGGAGAACCAGGTTAGCTTTGAATTAAACGAAGAGAAAGAACTAAAAACCACTATAGTAACCCGATTGTTGTCTGGTAAGTTTCCTGATTATAAGAATCTTGTTCCTTCTGGTTTTAAACACAGCATAATAGTTAACAGAGAAAAAATAATGGAAGTAATTCGGAGGGTTTCTTCTATAGCGCAGGATAATATTCCTATAAAACTGGACATAGGGGAAGGAAAAATCAGTGTTTCAATGAATATAAGAGAAGTGGGAAGCTCGAGCGAAGATTTTAACGTAGCGTATGCTGAAGAAAAAATATCAATAGCTTTTAACCCTGATTTTTTAATTGACGGCATTGATATTATAGGTGGGAAAAACATTATATTTTGTATTGTTGAACCATTAAAACCTGTTCTACTAAAACCAGAAAAGGATGACAACCTTGTTTATTTGCTTATGCCTATAAGGATATCTTAAAAGGTAGCAAAAAGGAAAAACTATTAATTTTATTTGATCATGACTAAAATTATTTCAAATAATATATGTATTATAGGTGCAGGGAGAGTTGGAACAACTGTTGCATATGTTTTAGCAAATAAGAATCTGCCTGATCTGAAAATCTGCTCAGTTTCGTCAAGGTCCATTAAATCTATTGAGGGGGCAAAGAAAATCCTTGGTAATTTAGGGAAAGACATATATTTTACACTGGATAACATAAGCGCTATAAAAAATTGTAACTGTATTTTAATCTGTACGCCGGATGATGTTATTAGAAAAGTCAGTAATCAGATTTCTGATAAAGCTAGTGAGAATTTAAACTGTATGGTTGTAATGCACCTTAGCGGATCAAAATCTTTAAAAGTGTTGGAAAGTGTGGAGAGAAGGGGTATGTTGGCTGCATCCATACATCCAATGAAGTCTTTTGCCTCTATAGAAAGTGCTATAAAAACAATTAAAGGAACTGTTTTTGGGGTAACTTATTCAAATAACCTGGCAAGAGAAAGGGCTGTTTACATTGTAAAAAAAATGGATGGAGCAGTAGTTGATGTTGATGATAACAAAAAGCCTCTTTACCACGCTGCAGCATGTGTAGCTTCAAACTATCTTGTAAGCCTTATAAACTATGCAGTTACGGTGCACAAAGGAATAGGAATAAAACCCGACGACTCTCTTAAAGGCTTGCTCGGTCTTATTAAAGGAACAATTGATAATATAGAAAAGATGGGAACGAAAAAATCTTTAACTGGACCAATTGCAAGAGGAGACATCGGCACCATAAGAGAGCATTTGGACAATTTTAATAAATATTTTAAAGGGAACGAATCCTTGTATAAAATAATGGGCATAGAAACTGCACAAATTGCTTATGAAAATAAATGGATAAACAGAAATACATTTGATGATTTAGTAAAGTTGTTGAAAGGCTGACAGTATTTTATTAAAATCTTGAATTCTTAATATAACAACTTGCACAAACCATATAAACTATTTGACTTATGAAAGTAGTAAGAAAAGTAAATGAAATGAGCAAGATTTCAAGCTCTTTAATTACAAAAGGGTTTGTATTAGGGCTTGTTCCTACAATGGGATATCTTCATGAGGGGCATTTAAGTTTAGTAAGATTGGCTAAATCCCAGTGCCAGAAATTAATTATGAGTATTTTTGTAAATCCCACACAATTTGGGCCAAGGGAAGATTTTAAAAAGTACCCAAGGGATTTTGGGGGAGACTCTAGTAAAGCTATAAAAGAAGGAGTAGATTATATTTTTTTACCTACAGATGAGGAAATGTATGGAACTGATTACAGGACTATTGTTGAAGTCAGCAAACTTAGCAGCATAATGTGTGGAAGAACAAGACCGGGCCATTTTAAGGGTGTTTGCACAGTAGTTTTAAAATTATTTAATATAGTAAAACCCAACAGAGCATATTTTGGCCAAAAGGATTACCAACAGGTTGTTGTAATTAAAAAAATGGCAGGGGATTTAAATCTTCCAGTAGATATTGTAAGCTGTCCTATTGTCCGGGAGAAAGACGGACTTGCGCTAAGTTCGCGAAACAAGTATCTATCTACTGAAGAACGGAAGAGTGCAGCAGCATTATACAGGCAGCTGAATTTGGCATCTGAAATGATAGATAAGGGTGAGAGAGATTTGGGTAAAATAGAAAAAATTATTACCGGGAACTTAAAAAAGGTAAAACACATAAAGAAAGTTGACTATTTTAATTTAAGAGATCCTGTTTCTTTAAAAGAGCTGAAGCACGCTGGAAGCTCAGGGCAGAAAATTCTTGCAGCAACAGCAGTGTGGATTGGAGGGACCCGTCTGATTGATAATATAATAATAGAAATAAAGTAATATATACAATAAGATTCATAACCACAGTAAGATTAAATAGGCAATTTATAACGAATTAATAATGAAGGGGAAGGGGCAGATTAAGTGAAAATTATTATTTTAAAGAGCAAGATACATAGAGCAGTTATTACAAACACTGATATTAACTATGTGGGCAGCATAACTATTGACAGCGAACTATTGGAGCATGCAAGTATTAGACCTTTCGAGAAGGTTTTAGTTGCAAGTATTGATAGCGGAGAAAGACTAGAGACCTATGTTATAGAAGGTAAACGAGGGAGCAGGGAAGTTTGCTTAAATGGTGCAGCTGCAAAAAAAATCTCAAAAGGTGATAAAGTTATTATAATGTCATTTGCTATTGTTGACGAGAAAGAGGCAGCAAGACTTAGCCCAATCATAGTAAGAGTAAATAATAAAAATGAAATAGTAAGCGAAAAAGATTATGCAGATAAAGACGACCAATGCTAACAAGGAAGATACCAGTAGTGCAAAAAAATATAAAATTAAGCTAAATAAGTCCAAACTGCCTTTACTAATACTGATTATTATATTAGTCCTTACATTTTTTATTCAATCCTGCCAGAGAGATAGCGGCGCAAAAGAAACAATGATTAATAATGATTATAAGACCAATGATATTAATTCTAAATATCTTGAGGATGTAGATGAATCCCTGTACCTTTTAGATTATGAAAAAATAAAGATTGAGAGTACAAGTTCAATAGATGTTAAAATATCAAATTGTAGCCTATATTTGGATTTTTATGGAGATATGATAATACTGGGAGAGGTTAAAAATAATTCTTATGTTAATAAAACAGATATTAATATAACATTTGATTTTTACAACAAACATGGAGAAAAAATAATATCTGAATCAGTCGCTTCATATGCTGATTATCTTGGTGGGGGAAAGAAGCTGTCATTCTGTTTTAACTTAAAGGACAGGGAGAAGTATATTGATATTTGTAGGGTAAAAATAGGGGTAAATTATAAGAATTATTTTGAAAGGTTTATTGGGAACCCTGTAGTTAAAAATGAAAGTTTTTATTATGATGATAATATTTTAGTTATCATGGGAAATGTAATTAATCTTGGGAAAAATAACGTAGAGGAGTTAAAATTATTAGCTACTTTTTATAATAAAAAAGATCAGGTTGTTTTTATTAAGCAGTGTTATCTTTCAAAGGAGGAGCTTGGCTCTTTAGAGGAACAGGAATTTATTCTTAATGTTTTACTTGACGGGTATTTGCCTTCTTTTACTCATTATGAGATGGAAATATTTTTTAAGGATTCATTGATAGTAAAGGCATAGATATTTAAATGCAGAAGGCACAACTAGTGTTTATTAAATTAGTATCTGGTTTTCATATCCAGTCTTTATATTTGAAGTAAATAAGCATCCCGATTGAAATCACAAGCATGGCTGCCATTACTATAATAAAGGCAAAAGGTGCGCTTCCCATAGGTAAATTTACATTCATGCCATAAATTCCCGAGATGAGTGTTAGAGGAAGTATTACTACAGAAAAGATAGTAAGGATTCGCATTATATCGTTTATTTTACTGGAGAGTAAGGATTCATGAGCATCGTGGACACCTTCAATAAGTTCTTTGTAATTTTCAAGAGTATCCCAGATTTTTTCAACATGGTCTACAAGGTCGCTAAAATATACTTCTAGTGCATCAATTAGGAATTCCATATCTTTTATTTCCAGGGTTTTAAGAATTTTTCTTTGAGGGAAAATGATATTTCTAAATGTAAGAATGTTGGTTCTGGTTAAAAGTATGTCCCTAACATTTTTATTGCTTACTTTTTTAAATATTGCATTTTCAACATTTTGGATGTTTCTGTAAATTTTATTCAGGATAGGGAAATCATAATCAATAAGGGAATCAATGACTTTATGAAGCAGATAACCGGATCCTTTTGTAAGTATTTCATGATTTTCGGTAACTCTGCTATAAGTGTCTTGGATTGGTTTGCAAAAACCATGATGAACTGTTACCAGGAAATTTTTGCCTATAAAAATGTTTACAGTAAAAGGACTGAGCCTTCTTGTTTCTTTTACAAAAAGTGGTATGTGCATAACTAAAAAGAAATAATCATCGTATTCATCCAATTTCGGTCTCTCTATTATGCTCAAGCAATCTTCTATATCTAAAGGGTGGAAATGAAAATTATTCAATAAGAACTGCATCCTGTCTCTGTTAGGATTTTCTATATCGAGCCATATAAGGTAATCATTATTATTAATATAGGGAGTAACATCTGAAAGTTTAAGGTCTTTCAGCAGCTTTTTCTGTTTTCTATCAAGCATTAGAAGTTTCATTTAAGTTAACCTCTTATATTAAAAATTTATGATTAGTGTTTATAGTATAAACAAAAGTTTAATATTATATACAATTATTTAATTATACTATAAAAAAACATATAAAATATTTTAATATAATTTTTAAAAAATCTATAGTAGAAAGAGCAACTATTTTTTGTCTTTGCTGATTTTTTGACCCTGACAGCACAAACTACTTGCAATCTATATAATTATCATGACTACAATTATCAAACTCATCATAGATCTAATTAACTTAAACCAAACTAACCTTTATTATTATCATATTTTCGTTCAAAATGGAATTGACAATTCCAAATATGTATGTAATTTGGTATTGACAATTCCAAATATATATGTAAAATGGAGTTATGTATTCTAGATTAATTAAACCTTATCGCAATAAAAGTTTCTTTTTGTTTGGTCCGCGTGGCACCGGAAAGACTACCTGGGTTAAAAAGATTTTTGCTGCTGGAGTATATATTGATCTACTTGAATCCCGTCTTTTTAATGAACTTTTAGCAGATCAGCAAAGATTGGAAAATTTAATTCCTAAAAATTTTAATAACTGGATAATCATTGATGAAGTTCAAAGAATTCCAGAGCTCTTAAATGAAGTACATAGACTTATTGAAAAATGTAAATATAAATTTATTTTGACAGGTTCCAGTGCTAGAAAGCTAAAGAGAAAAGGCCCAAACCTTTTAGCAGGAAGAGCTTTAACTTATTCGATGCATCCGCTAACAGCCATTGAACTTGGACAGGATTTTAATTCAGATCATTCATTAAAATTTGGACATCTCCCTTCAGTATATGTTGAATCAGAGCCTGGAAAATATCTTGAAAGCTATATTAAAACCTACATGCAGGAAGAAATACAACAGGAAGGCTTCACAAGAAATCTTGGTGCTTTTTCAAGATTTTTAGAAGCTGCAAGTTTTTCTCAGGCTTCTGTTTTAAATGTTTCAGAAATAGCAAGAGAATGTGCAGTAGAAAGAAAGGTAGTAGAGAATTATTTTACTATTTTAGAAGATCTGCTACTAGCTTATAAGATACCCGTTTTTTCCAAACGTGCAAAAAGAAGATTGGTTTCTCACCCTAAATTCTATTTCTTTGACGTTGGAGTTTATAGAACTTTAAGGCCAATGGGGCCGCTCGATGCTCCTGAAGAAGTTGAGGGGATTTCTTACGAAAGCCTATTTTTCCAGGAATTGAAAGCAGTTAATGACTACTATGATTTTGGTTACAAAATATATTATTGGAGAACTAGTAACGATTTAGAAGTAGACTTTGTTTTATACGGTCGCAGGGGACTGAAAGCTTTTGAAATTAAAAAGAGAGGAAAGATTTCTTCTAAGATGCTTACAGGGTTAAAGGCATTAATAAAAGATTATCCAGAAGCAGAGACCTATTTTATTTACGGAGGAGACAGGCAAATGTCCTATGGAGAAATAAATGTTATGCCTTTTGCTGAAACTCTTAAGAATCTACCTAAAATTTTATAATTATTTAGTATCTTAATAATGTTTTGTTTTGATTTGGTTTGTACCTCAAAAACGGAAAAATATCTGCTCTATTGAGTAATAAGAATCAATTTCTATGTGTCTCGGTTTAATTTTTCATCCCTTACGACCTTTTGGATAACCTGTTCTACTGAATTAATAAAATCTTTTGCTTTATCAAACCATCTTTTAACCTCTTCTATATTAAATTCAACAAAATCTTCATAATCTCCACGCTGTCTGAAACCAGATATCTTGTTGTAAAAATCACCATGTTCTTCAGATATAATTCCAGATTTTACAAATTCCTTATTAAACAAGCTTCTCACACCACTATGTTTTGAAGAAGAAAGTCCTTTTGTTAGAAGGAGAGCAAGTACTTCATAAAATATTACATAGTATATCCTGTTAACAGCAGCAAATAGTTTTTTGTTATCAAGCATAATCTCTGCTTCCTCCAGAGTTTCTCTAGCCCTTTCTCTTCTGTATCTTATGACCTCTTCTTTCATTTTACAAGTATCCCTTCTCTATCAATGTTTCCGTGAATGGGCATTGCTTTTGCAGGTGGTGAATTCCAGAAATCTTCAGACTCTACAAGTATTCCAAAAATCACATCATATTTTAATTCTATCTTAAAGCTTATACTGAAGATCTTTTCTCTTAAACTGTCATCGACTTTATTTTTTAAAATTATCAAAACATCAATATCTGATTCTTTGTTAAAAACACCCCTTGCTTTTGAGCCGTAAAGGATAATTTTGGCATCTGGAAATCCTTCAAGCAATCTTTCTTTCAATTCTAGTAATGCCTTTTTTTCGTTCTCTTTTAAAATCAGGTGGCCTAAATCTTCCATTTTTTCAACCTTAATTTGTTTGCCGGCATTCATTATCCAGTTATCAAGAACTTCTTTTTTAAATCTCCACATCCCGCCAATTTTGATGCCTGGCAATTTTCCCTGTTTAGCGAGTTTATAAATAGTTTTTTCATTAATCTTTAAATAAAGGGAGAGGTCTTTAATAGTCATTATTTCATTGTTTTTCATTTTAGCCTCTCTTTCAGATTTGGGTTAAGAGGTTTTAATAGTCTGAACTATATAGGGAAAATTAGAGAAAGTCAAGGTAAATATTAACAAAATTTCCTTTTCTATGCAATAAAGTTTAGAGTATTTTTAGATTGATAAACTTTATAAGAACAGAACCTTTTTGAAATTAAAAGGAGAGGAAAGATTTCCTCTAAGATGCTCATAATGCGTGAATCGTTTTTAAAAGGCAATATTTTAGAGTAACTTCTATTTAGTGTAAATATTGATTTTGTAAGAATTTATAATAATTAATATAATAATAAAAAGTATTATAATAAGGATTATGAATAAAATATAAATTAATAGTATTAAGAGGGGTATGAAGGTTAAACAAAAAGTAGTTTTATTTATACCACATGTATCAGAAATTATACCGTTTGAGGATAAGCACTTTGATGATATGGACAACTCTTTATTTGCAGAAAGCATAATAGAATGGTCATTTAAGTGAGTAAGGTATATATAAAAAACAGAGAATATTATTTTTATTTCATTTCAATAATTCTTATTCTGGCATTAGTTTTTGGTTTAATATCCTGCAGTACAGCAGTAAAAGAAGAAAAAAGCAAAGACCAATACATTTTAGAAGAAAGTAAGAAAAAAGTATCAGAAGGAGTTATAAGCTTATTCGACAGTCTTGGAGTAGGAGATGTGCCCTGTTATCCTGATGCAACTTATGATAATGAATTAAATGACCAATTGGGAGAGTTTAAAAACCAGCTTATAGAAATCCCTGCGGAATTTTTTAATGTTTTATATACTGTATACGTAACAAAAGATACTGTATCAGAAGTCGAGAGTTATTATAATCTCGAACTACAGAGACTGCATTGGGAAAAGAGCCTGGATTTAACTTCTGGTAACAGCAGCTTCAATGTCTGGAAAAAAACTGCAGATAGCGGCAGTGATGTATTGTATATAGTCATAACCGGAGAGATTAACTACAATAACAGAAAAGAAGTAGTAATATTGACTGGTGCAGTAATTCCGGAACCTGTTAATAAAAGTGATAATTATACTGAGGAAACTGAAGAAGGAAGTGAAATAGGGCCTGGCAGTATATATTTTGAAAATCCCATGCCACCCCAAGGGCAGAGTCTCCTTCCCACTAAACCAATCTCTTTAGGTGTTGATGAATGGGAGAAGTGGCTTCAGAAAGGTGAGGTTGTGGAAGGTACAAACGAAGTACTATTAAAAGACGATCAGGTGTTTCAAAAGGTGGTTGAGTTTTACAGAACATCTGAGCCAGGTGACGGAGGTGCTGTAGGTATTTATCAGGAACTTGATCTGGATGTAAAAACATTTTCTAAAATTAATATATGGATTGTTGGGAAAGTATTAAAGGAAAAGGGCAATAATATTGCCAATGTAAATCCGCCTTTTTTCCCGGAGGGTGCTGTTCAGGTTAGAGTTAAATACTTAACTGCTGACGGTAACAAAAAAGAATGGTACCATAGCTTTTTTTATTCAAATATTATCTACTATGATAAGCTGCATTATAGTCTTGTAACCAAAGATAAGTGGTTCTGGTATATAGGCCCCAACCTTCTAGAGCTGAATAATAAACCTGTAAAAATTAAAGAAATAAGAGTCTATGGTTTTGGATGGCAATTTACAGGACAGGTTGCAGAAGTAAATATAATCGGATATTGATTTGCTATCATCCGATAAAAAAATCTAAATATAAAAGAGGTTGTAATGCCATTTAAAAAAAGAATTACTTCTGTCTTTATAACACTATTATGCTTTATATTTCTTAACTGTGTAACATCCTGCATCTATAAGGATATTTTTTTTAAAGGTGGTACTGAAACAAAACAGAATATATCAGTGGAAAATAAAGAAATTGAGAATAAAGTGCTTGTTAGCGAAACTGATTTGGAAGAAAATGTCATTACAGAAGGTGCTGCAGTAAAAGAGCCGGAAATAGCTGCAGAAATAACAGGTTACAGAATTGTATTTCTTGAAATAATCAGCAGTGAAAAGTCAAACCATTTTGAACACAGAGTTGCAAATATATATGCAGTTAATGCAGATGGCTCAGGTAAAGAATTAATATTTTCAGATATTGAGGAAAAATATGATCTTGGCCGAGTGTATAGTGCCTCTCCTGATGGAACCAAACTCTGCTGCCAGTTGTTTGAAGGAGGCAGAGGAGCATATACAGCATTATGTGTAATAGATACAGCAAGCGGTGAAATAAAAAAAATAATAGAATTTGATTATACAAAAGAAGAGATGCCTTCTAACATTCTTTCTATTTATGGGACTCCTGTCTGGTCAAATGACAGTAAAAAACTTTTATACGAGGTAATTTCCACTCCATATGAAAGACCACTATCGGGTAATTTCAGAGATGCTGGTATTTTTATGGCAGACGTAAACTCTGGCATGAACTATGAAGTTGAACTCGATTTGGGTGGTGTGTCTGTCAGAACTACAACATTTTTAAATCCTGTATTATTAACACCTGATGATAATAAGATTTATACCTTGTCCCATATTTATTCTCCAATAGAAGAAAATAAAGAGATAATCGGTTTCCATACAGAGGATGTTGGCTTATACAAAATAAGCAGCAGTGGAGGGCAGATATTAAAAGAGATATTCAATGTTGAAAGTTTTATTTCTGAAGGAATGGAAGTTGTACGTAACATTGGTAATTTCCATTATTTAAAAAACAGGGAAAAACTCATATTTCAAGTACTTGGTGACTTTGAAGAGGATGGTGATATATGGATTTCAGACTCTGATGGTAAGAACTATCATAAATTGACGAATGATAAAAGTTTAAGGGAACAGCAACCAACTATATTTAATGACCCTGCAGGTCGTACAAAAGTTGCATATATTGGTTCGGACAGGTACGGAACTGTTTTTAATCAGACACCAAGAGGGGGTCTATATATTATAAACTCTGATGGTTCTGAAAATACTAAAATTACCGATTATTGTATCGGGGCGTCCAATCCTGTTTTTTCTCCAGATGGCAGATATATATCCTATTTATTCTCAACTTATGATGAGAACAAGGAATACATTATCGATAATCATATCGAGGTTTATGATATTATAAAAAATGAAATAACAAAAATAAAGCCAGATGGCTACCTAGTGGGAAATATCGGATGGATATTGCCAGGCAACTAAAGATATCAGTATTAAACAGGAATTTATGCCAGTAGATTTCTTATCTCAAGTGGTTTAATGGTCTGGGATATAGACACAAAGATTATTTGATTTCGGAGATGAGTAGTAGTTTGGTGTTTTATAATAAACTCACGCTAGGGTTGTGCATAGGTGGACTACTTGGAAAATTAATAGGTAGACAAAAAGCACACAATGTACTATATTTAATATATGAAATATCACTCTTGGAATAATGATAAAAACGAAAAATTTAAAAGGGAAAGAAATATTTCTTTTGAAGACGTACTCTATTACATAAAGCATGGACAACTTCTAGCAGTAGTTAGTCATTCTGACCAAGAAAAATATATTGGGCAGAAAATATATATTATAGAAATAGATAATTATGCATACCTTGTGCCCTTTGTTGAAACGGAAAATGAAATATTTTTAAAAACAATTATTCCAAGCCGGAAAGCTACTAAAAAATACTTGGAGGTGAAAGATGAAAAGCAAACTAACTAAGGAAGAAAAAGAAATATTGACTTCCTTTGAAAAAGATGAGTGGAAAGAAATTCCTAACATGGATACAGAGATAAAAAAACATGTAGAATATGCTAAGGCAACACATCGCAAAGATAAAAGAGTAAATATACGAATATCTCAAAAAGATTTAGAATCTGTGCAGAGAAAGGCACTTGAGGAAGGTATTCCCTATCAAACTTTGATGGCTAGTCTAATTCATAAGTATATAAACGGTAAACTTATAGAAAAAGATAAGATATTAATAACTAAATGAAAAAGAAATTCAAGCAAGTGTACCAATTTAAGATTGTGCTAAAGTATAGTAAACCACCGATTTGGCGGAGAATACGTGTTCCTGAAACTTATACATATTGGGATCTACATGTTGCCATTCAGGATGCGATGGGTTGGGGAGATTATCATCTTCATGATTTCGAAATGTTCAATCCTTCAACTGATTTAGTGGAGAATATAGGAATCCCATATAAAGATTTTGGTAGAGAAGTTCTTCCAGGATGGAAACAAAAAATAGAAAGCTATTTTTCAATGGAAAATCCAGAAGCAGATTACACATATGATTTCGGTGATAATTGGGAACATAAAATACAATTAGAAAAGATACTTACCCGAGAAAAGGGTGTTAATTATCCAGTATGTATCAAAGGGAAAAGAGCATGTCCGCCTGAAGATTGCGGAGGGATTTGGGGATATGAAGAGTTTTTGGAAGCTATAAAAGACCCTACTCATCAGGAGCACAAAGAAATGTTGGAATGGGTTGGTAGAGAATTTGATCCTGAACATTTTGATATGAATGAGATTAGTTTTAATGATCCTGATAAACGTAGAGAAATTTATATGCCATAAAAATAATCTATAACAACCAACAATACTTGAAGAGTCAAAAACTCTTTAATTCTTCCGCTACTTCTAAGGCATGGTCAGCTTTCTCTAAAAATTTTC
>JACKQG010003865.1_pt1 | contig 17913 bp, 15 predicted proteins | sample 8237621 | NCBI WGS metagenome assembly JACKQG01 (sample SAMN15677084, study PRJNA649215) | marine metagenome | biome: marine; feature: Black Sea; material: saline water; isolation source: suspended particulate matter (SPM) from the Black Sea western gyre | collected 2013-06-09/2013-06-10 | depth...
TGCCACTCTTTGGGAATTTTTCCCAACGGTGAATCCTTAAACTGCTCCGGGTGATCTTTGGGGTCACGAAGTTTACCGGCTTCATCAAGCCCGCGGGTCAGCAGGTCATGCAGCAGCCCCTGCTTGATGGCCTTGAGTTTTGAAATCAGCGCTTCGGTTTTTTGAATGGCCTCGTCGATAGCGTCGAGGATTTCGGCGATGCGGCGTTGTTCGTTAATAGGTGGTCTTATGAAATTAATGGCACAAAGTTGTGGGACCTGGATCGTTTTTATTGTTGTTGCTGATGTGGCTAAGTCTAATGCCTCCTGAAAAAATTCGGAAATTAAATAATGGCGTATCCATTTTGGTTCTATAAACGATTTTACGAATTTCATCCTTATTAGGTTTGCAGTAATAACAGCCCCTCGGAGTCTTTCGGGAACTATTGCAATTTTTCCCATAGTCCCTCTCACTGACATAACAAAATCATTCGGCTCTAAATGCACCCGCGGGAACCGATTAGCGGTTTCCTTGCTTATGTAACGGTAGGCCTTATCGTTTTCCTCAATAGTACCATCTTCTTTTATGAGTTCTCCGCGGATTTCCGGCACTCCACTTTCTACATATTTAATATTGAAATAGGTTGGATACCGGTATATCTCGTTTAGAGAATTGCCTATACTCATTATGTCCCAATCAGCTGGTATCATTCCTAATGGAGAGTTTTTTATATGCTCTATACGGCCTGCTTTCATTCTACTAACTTCCATATCCTAAAGTATACATAGACCCATCAAGTTTCTTCTTGGCGTTCCCCCTTTCCTTTTCAATATCCCTCAACGTCACCCGATACTTATCCCACCAGTTCTCCGCGGCGGCGATCACCTCCTGGCGATGGGCCGCAACATAGCTGTTTAGATGTCCGGCAAGCTTCTCGTTGAAAATATCCAATACCAGTTCCCGGCAGTCATCATCGGTCAGGGCCTCGCGGGCTGCATGCAGGCGTTTGATAAATTTTCGCTGAAGTTCCTTGAGCTGCTTTTTGGCTGCCTTTAAACGGCTCAAGATTTCGTCATAGGGCTTAAGTTTTTCTTCCAGCGCCTGAATTTCGGCTTCAATGGGATGCACTTTCTGATTCAGATCCTTTAGTTGGGCTTCCATCGCCGTCGTGTCGTCGCCCTTTTCCTGATGGAATTTTAGGGAACCTTTTTTACGGGCACTGCCGGTCAGGATCTTTACCTGCTTTAAATATTCATTGATGTCGTGTTTCAGTGCCTTGATCTGCTCCTTTAACACCAAAGCGTAATTGGGCCTTTCCCCTTCTTCATCCATATCATCGGCTTCATCTTCAACCGCATCACCGCTTTCAAAGGCTTCCTTTTCCTGCTCCACGCTTACAATATCCAGACGGACCTGTTCCAGTTCCTGCAAATAATCTGGCAACAGTCGCAGCACCAGAGGATCTTCGGCCAGATCAAAATGATTGCCTTTGGCATCTTCCATGGCAGCTTCGATAGTATATACCCAGCCGTCGATTAGCCCGCCGAACCCCTGGGCTACCAGGGTTTTCAGATCGTACTGCGTCTCGTACCACCAGGCGGCAAACACACCCGCAGTCTTGAAACGGTCCAGCAAACCGACCGGCGCAATTTGGGATACAAAGGCCTCCAGCAGATCGGCCCGCACTTCCATCAGGTTTTTAGTGTCCGGCAGGTCAATTAAAGCCTGATGATATTCTTTCCACCATAGATCGTAGGCAGTTTTAATTTTAATTTCTTTCTGCCGTATGCCCTTGCCGGCCTCGATCCTGGGCTTGATTTCCGCCCGTTCTTTAATGGCAGGATCAAAGTCATAACAATCCGCATCGCGCTCCGCGAAAATCGTCTCGATTTTGAAGCCATGGGCAAAGAGCAGGTCTGTTTTGGCTTCGACTTCGGCCTTGGGCACGCCGCCCAGCAAATGGGCGCGCACATCGTGAGGTTCGGGCAACGGGGCATTGTCCGCATAACGGCGGATGTTCAGGTTCCAGTCGTTGGCCTCCAAAACATCTCTGGAGACCACGGCGGCATATCCGGGAATGTTTTCAAAAGCATCAAAGGCGGACGTTATCTTTTCAATATGCTCGGGTCTGAGATAATTCTGAGCGCGACCGGCATGAAACTCCCGGTCCGCATTGATAAACAGAATTTTGTCTTGGCGTTCCTCGGGCTTGGAACCTTTGGCCCGGCAAACCAGAATACAGGCCGGAATCCCGGTGCCGTAAAACAGATTGGGCGGTAAACCGATGACCGCTTCAAGCAGATCATGCTCGATAATCCCTTTTCGGATCTCTTTTTCAGCCCCGCCGCGAAACAACACACCGTGGGGCATGACCGTGGCCAGCATGCCGTTGGTTCTCAGCACCACCAGCATGTGCTGCAAGAACATGAGATCGCCCTTTTTGCCGGTCTCTGGGCAGAAACCGTACCGAAACCTTTCGGAAAACTTCATGCCGTCTTTGGTGTAATTCTGGCTGAAGGGCGGATTGGTGATGACCCGATCAAAGCGCATCAGTTCACCGCCTTCCATATGCATTGGATTCCAGAGCACATCATCATTGTGAATATCGGCATCCTTGATGCCGTGGAGGATCATGTTCATCATGCACATGGACCAGACCCCGCCGTTATTGTCCTGGCCATACAACCGCAGGTTGAAGGGGTTGCCGCCGTGCTCTTCCACGTACTGCTTGGAAAGAATCAGCATGCCGCCGGAACCGACACAAGGGTCGTAAATTCGCATGCCCTCGCGGGGTTTAAGGATTTGCACCATCAACCGCACCACGTCCCGCGGGGTATAAAATTCTCCGCCCTTTTTACCGGCCGAATCCGCAAACTGACCGATCAGATACTCATAGGCCGCACCGATCAGATCCGGGAATTCAAAATCATCGTTTCTGAGGCGGTATTTGTTGAAATGGTTGATCAGCTCGCGCAGTTTATGGTCCGGAATCTTTGTTTTTCCGGCTTTTCTTAAAAAATCGATGTGCCCCAGAACCCCTTCCAGGCCGGGGTTCACGCGTTCTAACGCTGCCAGTGCTATATTCAGTCCATCGCCTATATTTCGGTGTAAGTGTTTAATATGTTCCCAGCGCGCTAAATTAGGAACGTAAAAAGAAGCAGCATACCTGGAAGGTTCTCCGGCCCGTTTGATCGCCTGGGCTTCGGTGCGGCCTTTGGCTATGTGGGTTTTATAAATCTTTTCATATTCTTCGTCAAAAACATCCGAGCAGCGCTTCAAAAACAGCATGCCGAAGATATATTCTTTAAACTCGGAGGCATCCATCTTGCCCCGCAGGATGTCGGCCGCGGAAAAAAGATGGTGTTCGAGCTGTTTGAGCGTCAATTTTCTCATGCGCTTCGATCGTCTCCGGTAAACATTTCGGGAAGCTCCTGCCTTAGACTAAAAAACCCTCCCTGGCCGATAATAACATGATCCAGCACCGGGATATCCACTGTCCGGCAGGCAGTTACCAGTGCGGCGGTCAATTCGATGTCTTCCGGGCTCGCTTCGGCAGGAGCGGTGGGGTGGTTATGCGCGAAAATCAGAGCCGAAGCCTTTTTTCGCAAAGCCGACTCGATCACTTCGCGAGTATAGACGGCGGATGCATCCACGGTCCCCCTGAACAGAACGTCTTCACCAATCAGGTGTTTTGATCGATTCAGATGAAGGAGTCGAAATTCCTCACGGGTAAGGTCGCCCATGGATACGGACAGGTAATCGAAAAGGGCGCGCGGATTTTTAATGACATTGACCTTTTCGAGCGGTTGGCGCAACTGGCGCTTGGCAATTTCCATGGCTGCCAGTATCTGGGCAATTTTGGCTTTTCCGATCCCTTTAACATCAATCAGATCTTTATATCTGGCCGAAATCAAACCGGAAAAACCACCGAACCTGGCAAGCATTTCCCGGCCCAGGGCAACCGCATCCTGACCTTTACGGCCGGTTCTCAAAAGGATCGCCAGCAAAGCGGCATCGCTCAAGGATTCCGGGCCTTTTTCCAAAAGCATTTCACGGGGACGATCCCCTTCAGGCCAATTCTTGATATGAAGGGTGTTTTTTTCTTTTTCGTCCATATTTTACTTGTCCATAATAACTACTTAAAAATATTAATATTATAATGAATTATTCTTCAAAAGGACCAAAATATCCACAAACGCCGGTTCTGGGTGAATTCACCAGCGGCATTACATAATCTTCACCACATTTGTGCGCTTCAACACATTCATAAGGGGTATATCCATCGATTCGGGTGCATCTCCCCAGAAATCATCCTGTTCCTCATAACTTGAATACGTGACGCCGTGGATAGTAAATTGACTTAAATGCCCGCAACATTCAAGCCATATTTCCCTACACCAAACATCCTTTGATTTACGGCCATACAATAAACGAACGCGACTTGAATAAGCGGTAAATGCCAAAATGTTTGCGATCAAACGTAACGATATTGTTAATCGACAGATCATGAGCCAGTGATACCAGCGTAGCATCAGCAAAGTCCATGGGAAAATCTTTGTACTTTTCCATTAAGTTTTTTACGGTTGTGAGACTATCGATAGTGGAAGGCGCAAGGATGATTGCACCGGTCAGAATAAAGTCCAGGGCTGCCGTTTGGGCGGCTGATGAAAAATTCAACAGATAGAGCACTTCAGTCAAAACAGCTTCTGTCGAATATATCTCGCCTTTGAATTCCTGCAACCATTCAACGCATTCGGAGTGTTTGCTTTCGCTGCGATCAACCAGCGCTACCCACGGTCCGGTATCCATGAGTACCTGAATCACGATTCCTTTCGAACCTTCTTGATAAGATATTCGCGGTGGCGCTGGCCTAGATCTTTGATACCGCTTTCAGCGGCCCCTAAAAGGTGCCTTATTTTTTGATAAGGAGCGCTTTGATCTTTATTGAGATTTTCCTCAATGAATTGTTTAAGGGCCATACGGGCAATATCCGACTTTTTCAGCCCCATCTTTTTGGCCAGCCCCTCGATCTTTTCACCATATTCGTCAGGCATCCTGATTGTAAATTGCATTCCGGTTCCTCCATAATATTTATTGATTCTTTTGTAGTCTTTTTGATCACAAAAGTCAACCAAACTATTTTATACCCTTTGAGATTCGCCTGGAGCATCCAGAGGTTTTTAGGGATACATACAAAAATTCCTTGAAATTTCAGATTGTAATTCATATTCTAACTTAGCTTCGCGAGAACCCCAAGAACCATAAGGAGGCAGCCATGGCCAAAAAAGCATTGATCATCGTCGACATGCTAAACGACTTTGTCGATAAAAACGGCGTGCTTTATTGCGGCGACAGCGTGCCGCCGATTATACCGTTTATTAAGCAACGGCTCGGAGCGTTCAGGGATCGCGGCGATCTGGTGGTGTACCTGAAGGATTCGCACGACGAAGACGACAAAGAGTTCGAACGGTTCCCCAAACATTCCGTCGCCGGTTCCTGGGGAAGCGAGGTTATTCCTGAACTGGCGCCGCAACCCGGGGAGCCGGTAATCCCCAAAAAACGCTTCAGCGGTTTTTATGGCACCGATCTTGAAAAAATTCTTGAAAATGCTGGAGTGGAAGCGGTTGAAGTGGTCGGTGTCTGCACGTCCATCTGCGTGATGGATACCGTCGGCGGCCTGGCCAACCGGGATTATAAAGTAACGGTGCCTGTTCAAGGGGTTGCCGATTTTGACCCGGAAATGCACCGGTTCAGTTTAAAACGCATGCAAAAGATATACGGAGCCGATGTCATATGAAAACCCAACGGGCCGGACCTTTGTTTACCGATCTTTATGAACTGACCATGGCGGCCAGCTATTATGCCCACCGGGTATTTGCTCCGGCAACGTTTTCTTTGTACATCCGAAGCGGCCGCACGCTGAGGAATTATTTTGTGGCTGCCGGTCTCGAGCAGGTTTTGGACGAACTGTCAGCGTTTCGCTTTTCGGCCCAGGATATTAACTATTTGCAGACCACCGGTCGCTTCGCGTCCGACTTTCTTGCCTATCTGACCCAACTGCGCTTTAGTGGAACGGTGCATGCCATGCCCGAAGGCAGCATCTTTTTTGCCGATGAACCGATTCTGGAAGTGACCGCACCGATCATCGAAGCCCAGCTTTTGGAAACCTTTCTGCTGAATACCGTCGGCTTCCAGACCATGATCGCCTCCAAAGCAGCCAGATGTTTCCACGCCGCCGCCGGCCGGCCCCTGATCGACTTTTCGCTGCGCAGGACCCAGGGCCGGGATGCCGGCAACAAAGTCGCCCGCAACACCTTTCTGGCCGGGTTTGCAGGGACCAGCAATGTACAGGCCGGAAAGATTTACGGCATTCCCATATCCGGAACCATGGCCCATTCTTACGTTTCGGCCTTTGACAGCGAACGTGAAGCCTTCGCGGCCTATGCCGAGACATTTCCGAATCATTCCATATTTCTGATCGACACCTACGACACCCTTGAAGGCGCTCGAAATGCCGCTGCCGTTGCCAAAGAGATGCAACAAAAGGGGCATGCCCTCCTCGGCGTTCGCCTTGACAGCGGGGATATGGCCGGCCTGAGCCGCAAGGTCCGTAAAATCCTGGATGATGCCGGCCTTTCTGAGGTGAAAATCTTTGCCAGCAGCGGCTTTGACGAATTTAAAATCGCCAAGGTTTTGTCCGAAGGCGCCCAAATCGATGCGTTTGGAATCGGCACTAAAGTGGGGGTTTCCGCAGACGCCCCCTTTGTCGATATTGTTTACAAAATGGTCCGTTTTGATAAGCGTGATGTCCGCAAGCTTAGTCCCGGCAAAATCACCCTGGCCGGTGAAAAGCAGGTCTTTAGAAGCTCGGATTCAAAGGGTCGCTACCTGGAGGATATCATCGGGCTGAGGGACGAAAGCATCGATGACGGGCGGCCCTTGCTGGAGAAAGTGATGGCAGACGGCAAAATACTGCGCCCGCACTCCGCCCTTGTGTCATTGCAGGATGGATTCAAACAGAACTTCGCCTTACTGGATGATCGCTACAAATCGATTCAGGATCACAAAGCATACCCGGTCAAGCTCAGCCCCCGCCTTGAACAGCTCCAGAAAACCATCTAACCCAAAAATTTCATGAAATTTTTGGGTTAATCTGCACCTACATGCCCAGGTAGGCCCGCTTGACTTCTTTGTTGACAAGGAGCTTGGCAGCGAAATCTGAAAGCGTGATCCGGCCGTTTTCCATGACATATCCCCTGTGGGCCACTTTAAGGGCCAGATTCGCGTTCTGCTCCACCAGAAAAATCGTGGTGTTGTTTTCCTTATTAATCTTTCTGATAATTTCGAAGATCTGTTTGACCACCAGGGGAGCAAGCCCCAGGGAAGGCTCGTCGAGCAAAAGGAGCTTGGGTCTGGCCATCAGCGCCCGCGAGATGGCCAGCATCGGCTGTTCCCCGCCGCTCAAGGTCCCCGGCCTGATGCCTTCTTTCGGCCAGAATCGGAAAAAGCGCAAAAATATATTCCAGATCCTGCTTGATGGCGTTTTTGTCTGTTCGCAAAAAGCTCCCGATTCCGACAAACAGCATGTTTTTCCAGCGCCACACCACAACCTTTTCGATGGTGTTGACCCGGATGACCATGATCGGAAAGGTCAGAAACATGAACCAGACCGAAACCAGAAATGATCGTTTTATTTTCCGAAACGTCATAATCTACCAAAATTTGGTGCTTTAAAAAATAAATAGCCAGCACGAAAACACGAAATATGGAAAGCACGAAATTTTAATTTTTCGTGTTTTCGTTCTTGCGCTATTTCGTGATGAAAACTTTTTTGGAATCAGGTTCATTTTATTTCAAATAACAAATAACTTTAAGAGGTTATACTTTTTCCGCCTCGGCCCGCCCCATAATTCCCGACGGCCTGAAAATAAGGATAAAAACCAAAAATAAAAAGGCAAACACATCCTCGTAGTCGCTGGAAACATATCCGGTAAAAATGCTCTCGGTCCATCCCAGCACCAGGCTTCCCACAACCGCCCCCGGAATGCTGCCGATACCGCCGAGGACCGCGGCGACAAACGCCTTGATCCCGGCGATAAAACCGATATAAAAATTAATCTGACCGATGTGAGATGCAATCAGAACACCGCCCAGCGCGGCTGTGGCCGAACCGATAATAAACGTAACCGAGATAACCCTGTCCACATCGACGCCCACCAGCATGGCCATTTTCCGGTCCTGCGCCGTGGCCCGCATGGCTTTTCCGATTTTGGTAAACCGGATCAGAAATGTCAGCAGGATCATGGCAATGGTCGTTGTAACGAGGATAACGACCTCCGCCGAACTGATGATATGCGCATACGGCTTCATGCATTTAAATTCAGGAATAAGGCTCGGAAAAGGCATAAAATCGGAGGTCTGGGCTAAAAGCACATAGTTTTGCAGGAACAAAGACATGCCGATGGCGCTGATCAGGGCCGACAGGCGGGGCGCGCCGCGCCGGGATCTTCTCCGTATTTTTTGCGGTGGGCTTCATTGGCGGCAATCGCCAGCGGGTTCTGGGACACGTCCTTGGGGCCGGTGGCATATACGCCTTCAGCATATTTTCCGGCGACCTTGATAAAGGTATCATCTTTGACACCGTCAAATGCTTATACAAATTTTTATAATAGTATGGCCATGTCGAGTCAATTAAAAGAATTTGGAGTCATTATTTTTAAAAACATCTTGCTGTTTGATTGAGATATTTGTAGTAAAGAATTTCGGACCTGAGCCCCGGCTTTGGTTTACACTTGGAAAGGGTTAATGTTACAATACATAAAGTGCCTATATCTGGTTGCCCGGTTTGCCGGTTACCCCGTTAGCGGTATTAAATTGCGGGATAAACAGGCACTTTTAAAGGAGTGATCCTTTATTGTGAAAAAGATAGGAATCGTCGTTAAATCGGATGCCGAGGCTGTTAAGACGGCCGATAAACTTGAAAACTGGCTGCGGTCAAAAGCGATCGATGTGGTCCGTAAAGAAAATTTACCCCCCAGAAGCAACTTTGAAAACAAAGATAAATCCATGGCGCCGTCTGACCTGGCTTGCATTTTCGTGCTGGGAGGAGACGGAACTTTTTTAAGTGCGGCCCGCTGGATAGGAGATCAAAACATTCCGATCATCGGTGTCAAGTTCGGGGAGGTCGGATTTCTGGCGGAAACTGCGGAAGAAAATCTTTTTTCGGCAGCAAAGCATATTTTGAACGATGAATTTACAATATCGCCCCGAATGCGCCTGCTGGTCAAGGTCATGAAAGGACCAACCGAGCTTGCCAGGGAAACCGTGCTGAACGATATTGTCATTAACAAGGGGGCTCTCGCCCGGCTGGCGCACATCAACACTTATATCGACGATCACTATATGACCACTTACAGCGCCGACGGGCTGATTGTTTCAACCCCCACGGGATCGACCGCTTACTCTCTGGCTGCCGGCGGCCCGATTGTCCATCCGGAGGTTCCGGGTATCATCATGACGCCCATATGCCCGTTTACCCTCACCAATCGTCCGCTGATCGTTCCGGATTCAGCCCAAATCAAAATCAGGCTGGCCAAGAAGTCATTCGATATCATGGTGACGTTTGACGGCCAGGCCGGCATCGAAATCAATGAAGACCATGCCATTATTGTCTGCAAAAGCCCCCATCCCGTTAACATGATCACCATGCCGGATCAAAATTATTTTGATATCCTCAAGGATAAGTTGAGGTGGAGCGGGGGCCGGGTCTGATGATCAAGTTTTTGCGCTTATTTCAAACAGATTGCCGTCATAATCCCTGACAAATACCAGCCACCTGCCTCCTTTTAGGATTCGCAAAAATTCCACCCCCAGGGTCCGGCAGTTGGTTGATAAGAACTCCCTTTCAGGAACAAAATCAGGGAAAATTTACGGTTGTGTGAGGCAACAAATTGTACCCCAATATGAAGTATGGTCAGATTTCACCCAACAAGCAGAATACGGAAAATCCACCAATGGAATTGATATTACCGATAACAAGCATTATGTCAAGAAGGCATTTTTACCAAACATATTGAAATGCCCGAAATTTGGAAACAGAAAACCTCTGGACCTGCATTCTTGGCTGCTAAAAATAGGCATCTAAGGGATACTGCGGATCTCGAATATAATCATCCGCACTGGGTACAGGATGATCTTCATATGCGGGGAAAATATCGATGGGCGGGGCGTTCGCGCGAGGCATCGGTTTGCGCTTTACCTCCCACAAACCCAAATGCTTGAGGATCTTTTTGATCACATCCTCATTTTCGATAAAAGCAATTACCCTCATTGAACCCTGGCACTTTGGGCATGTCAGCGGATCAACCTCATAGATCTTTTGTATCAACCGTGCCCAGTTTTTTCGTAATTCCTTCGGGCTCAGCTCCGGTTCCAGTATATACGGTATCTGATCGTCTGTCTGTGCTTTCTTGCGGCGGCCCCTACTTACATTGCTGTAATACCCATAGTACCTGACCATCTGCTCGCCTTTTCCCGGCACGTGGCTGCACATAGCTGCCAACCATTCCAGTGCGTCAAATAACCTGGTTTCTTTCCCAGCTTTCGACTTGTATACCACCTGACCGGATTCCCGGTAATATGTCATCCTCTCCTGGGAAAAAGATGCGCGGATAATATACCGGGCCAGATTTTCCATCGATCTCTTTTGCCAGGGCAAAATCCGCTGGCCGCAAAATACGTTAAACCCAGTGTGCCGCCACTTGTCCAGCAACGTTATTACATCCCGGTTGATTTTGCCTTTGCTAAGAAGCATCTTCAATACCATGTGCCGAAAAATCTGTTCCAGCACATTGGTATCAATGTGAGAGGCAACGGAAAACATGCCGTTTTCATGGAAACAGCCGTCTGCCTCAAAGTGGTCTTCAATGCATTGGTAATATGGCGTGCTCTGGGGATTGCGCTGCCGGTATACAGGTGCCGGCATGAATATCGCCACCTTTCATAAATATACCCAAAGCCTTATCCCCCCGCAATACCTATGCCAAAACGACCGAACAAAAAGCGTATCCAGAAAAAACACCATATGTTGGATGATGATTATGAGCCAGCCAATACTTGATACCTTAGCCACGTTCATCCGCTTGATTTCAACCGTTCGAAATGCCCAAAGACATGTGCACCAATGCACAATTTTTTATGCGTTTCAAAAAGCGAAATCCTCACTAAATCATAAAAATACCTCTTTTGGATTAGTCCTGAAAAATTCGTCAAAAGGCATTCCCTGAGAACCGATTATTAATGGCCTTGCGTCTTGATAAAGCCTGCAAAACTCCGCAACACCTTTCGGGTTTTGAGGCTTGCCTGATTTTATCTCCAGTGCCCATAAATTCAGTGGCGTCTTAATTACAAAGTCAACTTCAAGCCCTTTTTTTCGCCAATAATAAAGAGAATAAGGAAGTCCTGTCAGGTGATTAAGCAGATGAGCTCCCACCGCGTTTTCAACAAGCCTTCCCCACCATGAATAGTTTTGTCTGGCATTTTCAAACTTTTGGCCGATCAGGGCATTAATCATGCTGTTATTCCAGATAATAAGCTTTGGGCTGGAACCTCGTTTCGCCAATTTGCCATGGCGGAATAGTTCAATGCCTGAAATAAGAAACGCGGATGCCAGGAGTTTTAGATAATGAGCAAGTGTCGTTGTATTGCCCGCATCATGCAGTTGACCAAGCATTTTGTTGTAAGATAGAATCTGTGCAGGATGGACTGCGGCAAGCATAAAAAGCTGTCGCAACAACGCTGGTTTGGCCACAGTTTGAAGTTGGAGCACGTCTTTTGCCAGCACCGTCTCAATTAGTGAGTCTGTTACATATTGAGACCATTTTTCTTCATCCCCGATAAAGGGGGCAGCGCCTGGGTACCCGCCATAAAAGAGCCATTTATCAAGGTTCCAGGAGAAGGCTTTTTCCATCTCATCAAAACCCCAATGGGTGCACCTGTGCAGGAAAAATCTGCCCGCGAGGCTTTCGGTCAGCCCCTTTTGAATAAGAAGCGATGAAGAACCCAGGATAATAACATTAATCCCCTCTCTTTTACGGCATTCCAAATCCCATAGCTCTTTGACTACTTCACTCCACCCCGGCACCTTTTGAACCTCGTCAAGGATAAGGAGAACCCCTGGTTGTCCGCCTTTATTTGATTTAGCCTTTCCCTCGGCAAGATTCCATTGTGCCCTGATCCATTCGGGACCTGGCGGTATAGGCAGATCAGCGGTTGCATTAACAACAGGCCCCTTCCATTTATCAGCTACCTGCAGCGCGGCTGTGGTTTTGCCGGTCTGCCTGGGGCCTGTTATGATTAAAAGGAGCTTTTTTTCTTCCCTAAATCCTTGAATCAACTTATTAACAATTGGTCGTTCATAAATATATTCTGACATCTCACCACCCCTTTTAGCTTTTAACTGGTACTTATCCTAAATGTAGTGGTTTCATGATAAATATTAACTATCTGAATAATAATGATATATAGGTTGTTAAGAAAAATTACTCAATTGTTGAGTATTATTACTCAATAAATAATATAAATGCAAGTTCGTTCATTCTTTGTCTTGAACTCTCCGCCTTTTGGGAAAAAGACAATGTAGGTCCCCGCGAAAGCGGGGATGCCAAGGTTTCCAGGATGCCTGTCCGCCTCGGGAGGGCTTCCGGGCAAAGGCAAGATCAGCCCGGATGTAATCGCGCTAATGGACAGGTTGAGGTGGAGTGGAAGGCGCGTTTGAAATTTTGAAAAAAAGGTGGGTTATTAAAATTTTGCATTAATTTCAAACAGATTGCCGTCATAATCCCTGATCAAAGTTACAATCTTATCTCCTTTTGGAATTTGCAGGACTTTTATACCCAGCATGCGGCATTTTGCCAGAAACACTGCCACCAATCCTTCTACTTCGATGCAAACATGTTCAACGGTTTTATAATCTTTTCTTTCGACACAGTTCCCCTGAATTCTGATAAAGATTTCGAAGCGCACGCTGTCGTTAGCGTAATTAACGATTTTATATTCGGAATCTATATCGAAAATTTGCTCTGAAAGTTTTTTGGAAAGAAACTTAGAACTTATCTTTGTCAGGCCCAAGAGGTGTTCATAAAACCGGTCGCTGTTGTCTTCGGAAGTGCAGACCAGCGCCACGTGTTTGAGGATCATTCTATTGTCCTTATTCGTTATAATAAATCTTTTTTCACCGCAAAGACGCAAAGGACGCAAAGATAGAATTATTATAAAAGCAGGTGGTTATCGCTTGATCCCGCAGATCTGAATATTTTTGCTTTCCGCCTTCTCAGCGGAAAGCAAAAAAAAACAAATTCTCTGCGCCCTCTGCGTCTCGGCGGTAAATATAAATTGTCCGGTTATAATACGGCACCGTATTTAAGAATACGTGCACTAAATTTAGGACATCTCGTTCTTTAAGGTGTTATACAGATCGAAGGCCTTGTCCGGTTTCTCGTTATTGTGGACAATGGTCCGTACGGCCTGGATCATGGCAATCGGCGCTTCGGACTGGAAGATATTGCGTCCCATGTCCACGCCGCCGGCTCCTTGCTGAACCGCATTGTACGCCATGGTAAGGGCATCTATTTCAGGAATTTTCTTGCCGCCGGCCATGACGATCGGGACCGGACAGGAGGCGCAAACGGTCTCGAAATCCTTTTCGATAAAGTAGGATTTGATAAAATGGGCCCCGAGTTCGGCACAGATCCGCGTGGCCAGCCGGAAATACCGCGCATCGCGGACCATATCCTTGCCGACGGCGGTCACCGCCAGGGTGGGAATGCCGTAACGAGTTCCCAGGTCCACCATCCGTGTCATGTTGATGATCGATTCCTTTTCGTACTCACCGCCGATAAACACCTGAACCGCCATGGCGCAAACATTCAGACGGATCGAATCTTCGATGTCGACGGCGATCTGTTCATTGGAAAGTTCCTTGAGAATACTGGTTCCGCCGGAGACCCTCAGAACGACCGACTTTCCTGTGGAGGGCGGAACAATGCTTCTCAAGATGCCGCGGGTCAGCATCAGGGAATCGGCAAAAGGTGCCAGGGGAAGAATGTTGAGATCGATTCGTTCCAGACCGGTCGTGGGCCCCTGAAAATAGCCGTGGTCAATGGCCAGCATCACCGTGCGGCCGGATTCAGGGTTAAAGATCCGCGCAAGCCTGTTTTTTATGCCCCAGTCCAGGGAATTTGAGCCTTTGAGAAAAAACCCTTCGGTCTTCTGCGGGATGTCCAGATAATATTTTTTCGACTCTTTCAACTCGTCCATATCCGCCATATTTTTATCTCCTTTCTGATAAGTAGTGACCACGTCCATAGGAGCTGGGATGAGGAAGGCTCCCTTAAAGGGACCGCCACTCCGGTGAATTGATAGACGTTGGCCTGTTTAGCCCGTTAGCCCGTTGACCGGTTTCTCTTTTGATACTTGAGGGGACATATTTCGTCTTAGTCTAACGACCCAAAATAGTTTTTTCCTTTATTTCGAATGGTTCCTCTCTCCCATTTGCTCTCTACCGCTCACCGGCCAACCGGCTAAACCTTTGTTACAAAACTCCGGATCGCCAAAGCCTTTTCAAGTCTCACAGCCATAAGCCGTGGTTTGCTTAGATTGAATCAGATGACGCGATCATTGCCCCCATCGATAGGAACCTGTGCACCGGTGGTCTTGGCAAACGCCGGACCGACCATGGCGCAAACCAGCGCGGCGACGTCCTGGGACGACACTTCGGTTTTCAAACAGTTTTTGGTTTTATACTCCTGGACCGTACACCCGTAATGGCAGGCGCGGCTTTCCAGGACTTCCGGCGTCCAAAGGGCCGTGTCATAAACGGCATTGGGGTGCACGACATTGACACGGATGCCGTCACATCCAAGCTCCAGCGCGGCGATTCTGGCCAGTTGGGTTTGGCCGGCCTTGGCGACCGAATAAGCAGCGGCACCCGGCCCGGGAGCAGGTACGTTTTTGGAAGAGATAAACACCACGGTTGCATCGATACCCTGCCGAAGATAGGGAATACATCGCTTTAACAGCCGTTGATTGCTGCTCAAATTGATTTCCATGCTGCGGTTCCAGGTCTTTGCATCCAAATCTTCAATTTTCTGGGTAGCAGGAAAGATACCGGCGTTGGGTATCAAGATATCCAGGCCGCCGAAACGGCGAACGGTCATCTCGACGGCTGCTTTGACGGCCCTGTCGTCGGTGACGTCGCAGGTAACGCCCACGCGATCTTCCTGATCGAACATCCGGCTGATTTCAGGGTTAAGATCCAGCCCAATAACCACGGCGCCTTCTGCATGCAGCTTTTTGGCACAGGCCAGGCCGATCCCGCTGGCCGCTCCGGTAATCAGGGCAATCTTGCCCTGTAATTGCGGTGTAATTCTGTCGTTGCGCAGCTTGGCCTGCTGCAACTCCCAGTATTCCATCTCGAACATCTGTTTTTTTGATAAGAATTTCCATCCTCCCAGGGCTTCACCATGCTGGATCGCACGAACGGTATGCCTGACAATATCTGAAACAACCATCGTTTCCTCGATATTCTGCCCGAAAGCGATGGTTCCGTAGCGGGGCCAGATTCCCCACCGGGGGGCCAAATCGAGGCATGTCCGGCGTCCGTCTGTATTTTTGTCGAAATAGTCCTGATAGGATTGGGCATAAGCGCTGAGCGCCTGTTCCACATTCTTGCCCACAACAACCGGAAACGGCCTGATGCGTATCAGGTGATCGGACGTTATCGGTCCGCGGGCGGCAAGCGCCTTGGCCCTGGCAAGACCGGCAAAGCCACAGGCTTCGGGGCTATGATCCAGCCTGGCGATCACGGCGCTGCCCTTTACCCGGGAAACACAGCGCCGAATCCGTGCAAGGGCAAGCAGGTCTTCCGCGGCTTTGGCCTTGGCGACATTGTTCAGAGCGCCTTGCTGCCGAAGATAATCTTCCGCCATCGTGACAAGGCGTATCATGCGTTCGTAACTGGTGCGAGCATCGTCTGCAAAGGTAAAAACGCCATGGTGCAAAAGGATGATGCCCTCGATTTTTTTCCAATCAATATCGCGGGTGATCTCGAGAATCTTTTTTGCCAGTTTAAAGCCCGGCTTGATATACGGCACAATCAACACCCGATCCTGATAGATTTTTTGAATCAGCGCCCGTCCTTTTCGATTATTCGTGATCGTAACAACCGCATCGGCATGGGTGTGATCGACGTAGGTGTAAGGGATATTGGCGTGCAGGACGGCTTCAATGGAAGGATCGGGCGCTTCGGGATCGATCATCGCCGAACGTTGCAGTCGAACCAGATCCGTATCGGACAGTTGCGCCAGTGTTGCCATCCGCGTCAATGTTATCAACCTGACGGGCGCAAACCCGTCGGCCTGAATGGTTGCCAGGTCCCGGCCGCTGCCTTTGACAAAAAGAATTTTTTCAATATCCCCAAAGATGGTCTTGACATCGGTTTTCACAGAGGTATTACCGCCGCCGTGCAGCACCAAGCCGGGTTCCCGGCCCAGCAGGCGCGAGCTATACACGCGCAATTGCAAGGGATCTTTCTCAAAGGCCCCGGCCTCACTGTCGTTCCACAAGCTTTTCATTGCAAAACCTCACCCGAATGAACCGGAGAAAAAAAATACCACGAAAGCACGAAAGGACGAAAACACGAAAATACATGGAGTGTCGGAGTAATGGGAAAAACTCGAACCGTTATAATCCCGGTACTCCAATAATCCAGAATACAAGCGGGTTCTAATTATTTTTTTCGTGCTTTCAATATTTCGTGTTTTCGTGATCGATTTTAATTTTTGATGGAAGTTTAGAGAAATGAACCTCCGGTGTCAAGCGAGAAAGGGCCGGGCGGTATAGGTATTTACCTTGACAAGATCGTTTCGGCGGTTTAATTTCCGGTTCTAAAAAAAGGACGTTTCCCATGCCACCAATTATTTCCATTGTCGGCAAATCCGGATCAGGCAAGACCACGCTGATCGAAAAACTGATCCCCGAGCTCAAAAGCCGAGGGTACCGGATCGGCACCGTAAAGCATGCCTTTCATAAACTTGATATGGACAAAAAAGGCAAAGACAGTTGGCGGCATAAAGCCGCCGGCGCCGATACGGTTATCGTTGTTTCCCATGACACGATTGCCATGGTCAAGGACCGACCCTTAGGTTCACTCGATGACCTGGAAAGATACATTGACGACCTGGATCTTGTTATCACCGAAGGTTTTAAGCAAAAAAACAAACCCAAAATAGAAATCTGCCGTGCGGCCAGGAACACGGAACCGCTTTGCCGGGACAACAGCGACCTGGTCGCCCTTGTTACGGATATTAAGACAAATCTGAACGTCCCTGCCTTTGGTTTGGAGGATATAAAAGGGCTGGCCGATCTGATCGAAAAAAAATTTCTATTCGATCCCATTACAGTAGTATCTAATACCCCGAGGTCTTGCTGTGTTCCGACGGCGATTGATCAACCTTCTGGATCGCCTTTTTGATATCATCGAGTCCGAACGGCTTGTTAATATAGGGTGGGCGGTATTGATCGAGAAGCCGCTTGGTTTCTTCGGAAATCACCCCGCTCGTAATTAAAATAATTCATGAAGATGGCGAGGAAGAATATTCTCAAAAGGGAGTTGATGCTCTAATTGTGTCTGGAATGGTTTCAGTTCCGATTAAATATCCAAAAATAGAAAAGATAATTTTAGTTACATCTGATACTGATTTTTGTCCGATTATCATGGATCTTGAGGATTTAGGAGTTGAAGTAATTCTTGCCACCTATTATGAGAAAAAAAGAAAGGGTAAATTCTCGGTGTCCCATCATCTGATTGATTCATGTAAGGGTGTTTATTATATCACTGAAAAGGATTTTAAAGACTGTGAACTAAAGAAAAAGAAG
>JACKQG010003866.1_pt1 | contig 17902 bp, 19 predicted proteins | sample 8237621 | NCBI WGS metagenome assembly JACKQG01 (sample SAMN15677084, study PRJNA649215) | marine metagenome | biome: marine; feature: Black Sea; material: saline water; isolation source: suspended particulate matter (SPM) from the Black Sea western gyre | collected 2013-06-09/2013-06-10 | depth...
ATGCTAAACCGGGGGAACTCACCTTTTTAGCACCATTCTTTCACGTCGCGGCAATTGGGCATAAATGACGACGAGTCAAAGTTAGGTGTAAAATTGAGTTCACGCCAAACTGAAAAATGTTCTTTTATACTTCTTGGTCAAGTTAATTGCAATTTGTAATTTGGTTATTGGCTGGTGGTGAATTGAAGGTGCAAATCCAAAAAGTTTTTTCGGTCTGATTTTAGACCCATTCAAAAAGTTATAAAAAATTTTCATCCTTCAGAAGATTAAATTCATTCATTCTGTAGAATTCTTCCTCGGCTGAAGGGCCGACTGCTTCCTTCCCTTCGTCTCCCATCCAAAATAACAATAACCCTTAGTTGGTAAATCTTTGGAGTTTTAATATGAAAAAAGAGATTTTTATCAGCGAAAGTATGGGGGAATCTCGCATAGCCATCGTTGAAGATGACACTCTTGTTGAAGTGTATGTCGAGAAGCAAGACCAGCAACGCATGGTCGGGAATATTTATAAAGGACAGGTAGAGAATGTCCTTCCCGGTATGCAGGCTGCCTTCGTTGATATCGGATATGACATCAACGCCTTCCTCCCTTTCTCTGAAATAGAAAATTCCGCATATTTAGCGGATGTTGATGATGAAGACCGTGAATCTTCTAAAAACCGTAAGAATAAAAACGGCAAAGGAAAACCTCGTCGAAAATATCAGGATAATATTGATGTTGATTTGAAATCCGGGCAAGATATATTTGTCCAGGTAATCAAAGAAGCATTCGCCGGAAAAGGCCCTAGGGTGACAACTGAAATAGCCCTCCCTGGGAGACTTTTGGTTTTAGTCCCCAATGCAAAATATATTGGTATATCCAAAAAAATATGGGATAAATACGAACGACGCAGACTAAAGAAAATAGTTTCCTCAATGAAAGAAAAAGGTATGGGTGTCATTGTCCGCACAGTGGCAGAAGGCAAAAGCGAAGAACTATTGAAAAATGATTTTTCCATTTTAGTGGAAAACTGGAAAAAATTGCAAAATAAAAGTGACCGTGCAAAAGGACCCTCTTTAATCTATGAAGATTTAGAAACTGCCTCCAGCATCATACGTGATTTGTTCACCCCTGACATCAATAAAATTGTCATTGATTCCAAAAAGCTATATCGCAAACTCCAAGGATATTTGGAGGAAGTTTCACCCAATATGGCCAATCGTTTGGAACATTATAAATTGAAACAGCCGCTTTTTGAAAGTATGGGAATCGAAAATGAGTTAGATAAATTGCTCCGGCCAAAAGTTTGGCTAAAAAGTGGTGCTTACCTCATTATAGAAAAAACTGAAGCCATGGTTGTTGTGGATGTGAATAGTGGTCGATTTGTGGGAAAGAAGAAGCATGAAGAAAATTCACTCAAAATAAATCTGGAAACATGCAAAGAAGTGGCTCGTCAACTCCGATTACGGGATTTATCCGGTCTTGTGGTTATTGATTTTATCGATATGCGTGAAGAATCCAATCGCCGAAAAATCTATTACGAACTTCGAAAAGAATTAAAAAAAGATCGGGCAAAAGTGGCTGTGTCTCCCATCTCAGAATTCGGATTATTGGAAATGACTCGTCAAAGAATCCGGTTAAGTTTGTTGGATTCTATGAGCGAAGAATGTCCCACTTGTCATGGTTCAGGACGCATTATGTCCCGAGAAACATTGATTACGCGAATTGACCATTGGCTGCGTCGGTATAAATCAAAGCATCGCAGTCTAAAACTGAGATTGGAACTTCATCCTACGATTGCTCATTTCATGAAAGATAATAAAAAGGCTCTCCGTGGCTTAATGTGGCAGAATTTTACTTACATTACAATTGAATCCAATCCGGATATAGCCCGGGATGAATTTCGCTTTTTAAATACTAAAAACGGACAATTAAAAGAAATAGAGCATGTAGGGGTTGAACACAAGGAAGTTTCAGCTTAGATTCCGCGGCTTTTTTGGAGTAAAAAATGATTGCAATCGTTAATATAGCAGGAAAACAATACCGCGTCGCAAAAGGTGACCAAATTAAAGTGGCACTTCTTGATACTGAAGCGGGAAAAAAGGTCAAATTTGAAAATGTCCTTTTAACGGATAATGGTAAAAAAGTTACCGTAGGTAAACCAACCGTAAAAGGTGTCTCCGTATCCGGTACAGTTCTGAACCATGGCCGAGACCAAAAAATTATTGTTTTTAAGAAAAAACGGCGGAAAGGCTATCGTCGTAAAAATGGACATCGTCAGAATTTCTCTTTGATTCAAATTGATACCATTTCTGCATCAGCATCAAAGAAAAAAGCGGCACCTAAAAAGGTGGCCGCCACAACGACAAAGACTGCGGCGAAGAAAAAAACAGCTACAGCTGAAAAGAAGGAAGATTAAATATGGCACATAAGAAAGGTGTAGGAAGCTCCAGAAATGGTCGTGATTCCAATTCAAAACGACTGGGCGTAAAAGTAGCGGATGGACAAAGCATCCTGGCTGGCGGCATCATTTTAAAACAGCGGGGAACGAAATTTCATCCGGGCGTAAATGTGCGCCGTGGCGGTGACGATACATTATTTGCCACTTCTGATGGTGTTGTACAATTTAAGCGGAAAGGCCGTGATCGTAAATTTGTGAGCGTTTTAATTAATAGCTAAATTATATTTCATTTCATCCTGTTAAAAACCCCGCGTCAGTTTAATGACGTGGGGTTTTTTTATGTTTGGAAGTGGATAATTGACTTAATTTCTAAGCGACTAAAAACTTGAATAAATCATAGGAAGGATTCAATATGTCAAAACCTAAAATTTCACTAATCGGCGGGGGCCAAATCGGTGGGAATCTTGCCCTGTTGGCTGCCCAAAAAGAATTGGGTGATATCGTTATTTTTGATATTCCTAAAGCAGAAGGAATGGTTAGGGGAAAAGCATTAGACCTTATGCAACTCCGCCCTCACGATGGATATGATTCCAATATAGCCGGCACTTCAGATTGGAATGATCTAAAAAACACTGATGTCTTCATCATCACAGCCGGGATTCCCAGAAAACCAGGTATGGATCGTGAAGATCTGCTGGGTATAAACCTAGGCATTATGAAAGATGTTGCCACCCATATTAAGGAACAGGCGCCCAATGCGTTTGTCATTGTAATCTCAAATCCATTGGATGCAATGGTCTACGCATTTCACAAAGTTTCTGGATTCAATAAAAATAAAGTGGTTGGAATGGCCGGTGCGTTGGATAGCGGTCGGTTCCGAACATTTATTGCCATGGAAACGGGTCTGTCTGTGCAGGATGTTACTTGTATGGTATTAGGGGGTCATGGCGATACAATGGTTCCCATCACCCGATTAGCTACAGTGGGCGGCGTTCCTGTTACAGATCTAATTTCACCTGAACGATTAAACGAAATCGAAGATCGTACACGCGTTGCCGGAGGTGAAATTGTGAAACTTTTCGGAAACGGATCCGCATTTTATGCACCTGCTCAATCGGCTATTGAAATGGCAGAATCCTATCTCAGGGATAAAAAACGCGTCATTCCCTGCGCGTCACTTTGCGAAGGCGAGTTTGGGGTGGATGGCTATTTTATTGGTGTGCCATCTGTGATCGGTGCCGGTGGTGTTGAAAAAATCCTGGAATTCAACCTAACAGATGATGAAAAATCCGGGTTAAATAAAACATTGGATGCTGTGAAGAAAACCGTCTCCGAGACTGGTTTATAATCTTCATTATCCACCAGCATTAGGTGGAAAATATATTCAATAAAAGCAAAAGCCCGTTGGTCAATAATCAGCGGGCTTTTTCATATCCATTAATATTTATAATTATATGACAACTTTTTTAAATAAGCCGTGTCATACCCCGTGTGACCAAACTAAATCTTGAAGAACGATATCAGACAATTAATACAATTAGCCCAAGCTGGAGATTCGGAAGCATTCCATCAGCTTGTGGCTTTACACGATGAGAAAATAATGACATTGGCTTTCCAACTCACTCAAAATAAAACAGATGCAGAGGATCTCTACCAGGAGGTATTTATTAAGGCATATAAAAATTTATCAAAATTTCGTTTTCAGAGTGCATTCTATACCTGGCTTTACAGAATTACGGTGAATACCTTTTATAATTTGAAACGGTCACAAAACAAGATGCCCATTCAAGAATCAATGGAAGATGGGTCAGATCCCCTATTAAATATTTCTGAAGAATCAAATGATTCTCCTGACCGAAATGAAATTATCATTGCAGTTAAAACGGCTGCAGAAAAACTCCCTCATAAACAGCGGACTGCATTTTTACTCAAACATATGCAAAACTTAAAAATTCGTGAAATTTCCGGAATTATGGGTATTGGCGAAGGAACTGTCAAAAAATACCTGTTCCGGGCCATGGAAAAACTCAGAATTGAACTAAAGGATTATCGATATGCCTGATATTTCAACTAAACTTAAAGAACAGGCCACCCTATATACGATGGATGCCATGACGGAAAAAGAACGCTACCAGTTCGAATCCTCCATGACGGCCGATGATGCATTAAAGCGCTATGTTAATGAATTAAAACATACCCTGTCTCTAACAACAAAATCTTTTGATTACAAACCATCGGAAGAAAAATTACAAGGTCAACGCAATCTATTAAGGGCACGGATTAGTCAATTGGGTTCGGCCAAATCATCTATACCATTTTTAGAAAAAATAGGTCAATTATTTGACACTGTCATTTCTCCCCGTCAACCAGCCTGGGCTGTTGTTTCTTATGTGGTGATTGCTTTTGTTGCGGGTCGATTTCTATCAGTCAGTCCCAATCCGATTGTTACTACTAATAATGGATTTTCATCTGCCGACATTTTAGGACTTATTCATGAAGGTGCTCTTTCAAATGTTCAGTTTGAAAAATCAGATGGTGAGAATATCCGCCTGGCCGTGGAAACAAAACAAAATGTAGATGTTACAGGCGGCACCAACGATGAAATAATCCAGCAAATACTATATTATTTATTACTCAATGATGCGAACCCGGGCAAGAGACTCCAAGCCGTGAGTCTCTTAAAAACTGTGCCGGCTCATGATAACAAAAAACTTGTCCTCATTTCATCCATTTTATCGGAAACCAACACGGGCGTACGCTTAAGAGCTCTGGATTTATTATCCCAATTTGAAACAGACAAAACCATTCGGGATGCCTGTTTAAAGATTTTACTGGAAGATCAAAATGAAGCTGTTCGGATGGGGGCCCTATCTATCTTGGCCAATAGTCCATCAGCCGATATTGTACCGGCCCTTCGATTGGTAAGTCTTATGGACCAAAATGAATATATTCGCGAACGGGCAGTAGAAGTAATGGCTGACATCAGTTATTTAGCGGAAGATCAAGCATTAGAGGTAATTCAATGAAATATTTTATTCCATTATTATTCATCGTCTCTGCTCATACCCAAAACTTGTATGAGTCATTCGAAACGTTTGATAAAGATTCAAAAAATTGGTATGTGGCTAAAACGACATACGAATTTGATGTGAGTAAAGCAGAAGAAAATAATCGGGTGGTGGAATTCAGCAATGTGGTCGGTGACATTTCTGTTGAAGGAAAACCAACATCAACTGTTACGATTATTGAAAAAATAAAAATACGATCCAAAACAAAATCATATGCACAAGAAATTTTTCAATCCAGCAAGGCTGAGGTGTCTAAATCTGGATTGGGACATATCCAATTTAAGATGGATAAAAAGTTTCGTTCCCGCTATAAGGTTTACTATGATTATGATATTGTTGTCCCCAACCATTATAACTTGAGTCTGCGCACCTCCGGTGGAGATGTAGAAGTGTTTTATCTAACCGGAGAAGCTTTTCTCAAAACAAGTGGCGGTGATATAGATGTGACTACATTAACCGGACGCCTCACTGCCAAAACATCCGGCGGTGATTTAACCCTGGAAAAAGTAAAAGGTGTGGCCAATATCCGTACCTCCGGCGGCGATATCGAAATCAGTGATTGTATTGGAAAACTGGAGGGGACTACCTCCGGCGGTGATGTAGATGTTTCTTTCTGCCAGGCCGAAGTTGATATGCATACCAGCGGTGGAAATATTGACTTTAAAGATATTACAGGCAAAAATATTTACGGCAGAACTTCCGGCGGAAATATCGAAGTTGAAGACGTAAAAGGTGATGTAGAAGTTTATACCTCCGGCGGGAACATAGAAGTGGTAAACCTGGACGGCCATTTAGAATGTGAAACATCTGGAGGCCATATTGATCTTGAACGCGTCCAGGGCAATATTGATGTGAAAACCAGCGGCGGAACCATAAAAGGGGACCGCATCCACGGGAAAATTTATGCACGAACCAGCGGTGGATCCGTTAAAATTGAAAAGATTTGGGATCAATCATTAAAAAATCATGACATTAACTTGAGGACCAGCGATGGAAGTATCGAATTAATCCTACCGGAAGATTTTCCTGCTTCTTTTGATGCGTTTGTTGATAACCCTCGATCCACCAGTGTCATTGATTCTGAATTTCCAATCCAAATTCGTTTGAATGATGGAGACGTTATTGCCACGGGCGACATAAACGGGGGAACGTTTATTGTGAAACTGAAATCACGCCGTGGTTCAATTACTATAGAAAAGGATTAAGTCATGAAATATTTATTATCATTGATCATTATTTTGAACTTGGGATTTTCTCAGGACACGGATGATGTTGGAGAAGTTGTAGAAGATGTTGTTGAAGCTGTTGCAGACGGTGTTGAAGCTGCGGTAGAAGGAATTGCAGATGGCGTTGATGCAGCTGTTGATGCTATTCAAGATCTCACCGATGATGTGGAACCAATGGAGCCAATCGCTCCTTTAGAACCAATGGAGCCAATCGCTCCTTTAGAACCAATGGCACCAATTGAACCGATCTTTCAGGAAACCGATCAGCAAGAGAATGAAGATGAAAAGGTTGAAGAAGAAGACCAGGAAAAAGATGATTTATCTTTTGACGAATTTACTTTTCGTGAAGATGTAGTGATTGACTCAGGTGAGGTGTCTGAAACTAATATACGTATTATCGGTGGCGACTTGACTGTATTTGGTACCGTCAATGGAAAAATAACCTTATTTGGTGGTGATGCTGCTTTAAAAAATGGCAGTGTGCTGAATGGTGAAATAATTACTATCGGCGGTAATGTATATCGTGAACCGACAAGTACAGTTAATGGTAAAATTATCGAGAACAATCTGTCGGAAGGATTGATTTACCGAGAAACGGACAAAGAAGATGCCATTCAGGGAACGACTGAATTTGGTTTAGACCGTAAATCTGATCGTTCCCATCAGAGTTGGATACATTCCAAACGCCGCGTCCTTCAGTATAATAGAAATGAAGGCCTATTGCTTACGCCTTTTAATGAACGATGGGATCGCCATTCAAAATCAAATTTTAGACTTAATTGGTCTGCCGGCGTTCGCTGGCGAAAAGGATTTGCTCCTGATTATGCCGGTCGTGCTACTTTTGAAAAAAACTTTTTTGAAAATCAGAATTTAGTCCTTTATACCAGTTTATTTAAAGAAGCGCGAACTGATGATGGATACCGCCTACCGCAACAAGAAAACGATTGGGCCAGTTTTCTGGCTCGTCAAGACTTTTATGACCGTTGGGAAGAGCAAGGATGGGAAATGGGGGGTGGATTAAATCTATTTAGAAATATTAGAATCAAGGGCCGGGTGGTATCAGCAGAACAGGATTCACTCCCGGTTTGGAATATGTACAGTGTATTCGAAAAAAAGCGGTTGCTTCGTCCCAATCTTGTTTTGGATCCATCCTCTGTCAACTATTCTGAAATTTCCATAATGGGTAAATCCACCCATTATTCTCCCTTGAGTACGGGGTTAGCCGTATTTTTGCAATCTGAATTCATTCAGGCTGATGGAGATTCTTCCACTGTCTTTAAAATGGATTATGGAAAAGCCATCCAGCGAAACCTGGCATTGATTGTATTCAATTGGGAATTTTCTGAAGGACTTGTTTTTCGTTCCCGACTCATGGTGGGATCCGCCGGTGAAGCGCTATCTTCTCATCGAATGTTCACTGTGGGAGGGCTTGGCTCTATTGCAGCTCAACCCTTTAAGCTTCAACAAGGGAATCAAATGGCTCAGTTAAATCTGGCATTATTTTTAACGCCCACTTTTACCGACGGCGATTGGTTGATTTCATTTTTTGTTGACGGCGGACGCGCCTGGACAGGCAGTTCCTGGGACTCGGGCTGGATATCAGACAATCCAAAATTAGGCATATCTTCAGCCGGAATCGGGCTTGGCAATGGCGATCTTGATGATGACCTTGATGTAATGGTAAATATTGCAAAACCGTTGGACCATGACGGACCGATCGAAACAACCTTACGTTTTAACTTTTCCTTTTAACATGAAAAAAACACATTATTTACCAGCGATTATTTTTCTTTCTCTTGGAATGGCACAGGGTCCATCCACTCCCCTATTTCAACAAGATAAAGGGCGCGACGAGAATGGGAAATGGGTCCGGGACTATTATAAATATACCGTGGGCGATATTGAACAATTGGAAGTGGACATTAATTATGGTATTGGGGAACTCCAGCTGGATGCAAACCTGAAACCCAAATTAATCAGTGGAGCAATATTTTACTATCCTTCCAGGGTTGAACCAGAGATTGAATATACTGAACGGGGCGGGCGTGGGAATTTAAGTATCAGAACACATCACGAGAAAAAAATTGATTTCGGTATTGATGATCGAAAGATAGGATGGGAGTTAACCACGTATGAAAATGAATTACAATTCTCTATACCTTCAGGTATTCCCACCATACTCGATATGGATTTTGGTCTGGGATCAGCTAATTTAGATTTTACCGATTTAACATTATCCCGGGTTAAGATTGACTGTGGTATGGGAGAAATGAATGTGGAAATGAATAAACCCAATCCTATCGTATGTGATTTTCTAAAAATTGACACAGGATTGGGTTCATTTGAAGCGGAAGGTTTGGGGAATATTAATGCGCGTGAAGTAGATATTGAAGTGGGTATGGGTTCGGCAGATATCGATTACCGTGGTCATTTTACTCAGGATGTTGAAATTGATATTGAAGTAGGCATGGGGTCACTTGAACTCATTCTGCCGGAAAATGTAAATGTGAAGGCAAAGATTCATCACAATTTTCTATCCAGTGTTGATATGGATGATTTAATCAAAAAAGGCAATTATTATTTGACCCAGGATTGGGAATCGGACCGGCCGACAGTTACACTTGATATTAGCGTTGGGCTGGGATCTGTTGACATCAATTTAAGAAATTAAAATAAGGAGATTAAAAAAATGAAATATCCAAAATCAATACCCATTCTTTTAGCAATTCTATTTATCTCAAATGGTGCATTTGCAGAAAATAGAATCCATGCAAAAATGATCATAAAGGCGATAAATGATGGACAGTCAATTCACTATGAAAATACAATAATCGAAGGAAACCTGAATTTTATTAATCTGGAAAATAAAAAACAAATTTCAGGTAAATTATTTGGGAATGATGAGTATTTATGTAAAGTAACGGTCCCCATTGAATTTACTAATTGTACCTTTACAGGAGATGTGGTTGCTTATTTTAGTGATGAATTTTCTAAAGATGTCATTAATGTAGAATTTAGAGAAAATGTCATTTTTAACGATTGTACTTTTGAAGAGGAAACCCTTTTCAAATATTCAACATTTTATAAATCTTCTGACTTTATAAATAATGTATTTGAAGAAAAAGCTCTATTTAAATATAGCAAATTCAAGTATGCTGCTGAATTTGACAATAACCGATTTAAAGATAATGCCAATTTTAAATACGCATCTTTTAAGAGAAGTTCAAATTTTAGTCATAGCAGTTTTAAAAGGTATGCAGATTTTAAATATTCAAATTTTAAAGATGCTGTTGATTTCTCCGATTCAATATTCAATCATGACGCCAACTTCAAATACACCAAATTTCCCAGAGGGGTGGATTTTGAGAATACGATTTTTAAGGACGATGCTAATTTTAAATACACCAAATTTTATGAACCCATTAATCTAAAAGGTACAGATTTCCAAAGCGATACCAATATCAAATATGCCAAAATAAATGGAAAAAACTTCACAAATTATTTGCTGAAGAAAAAAATGAATTAATAAGATAGAATGAGCTTTGCGGAAGTTCTAAACTTCCGAAAAATGTAATGATATATTAACTATCGATGTAAATATCCCCCTCCTGTATTTCTACAGAAAACGATTTTACTTTAATTTTTGGATTGGCAATGGCGCATGCCTTTTCAACATGAAACTCCCATAAATGAAATTTGCATTGAATTATTTGATCTGAAATATTCCCATCTGCTAAGGATGCCCCTCTATGGGGACAGCGGTTATCCCAAGCATGAATTTTTCCTTTTATATTAAATAATGCGACTGGAATATCATTTGCCATCACCACCTTACTTCCTCCATCTGGCACTTCTGAAAGCTTTGCGACCTTTATCATTCAACCAGAGCTAAGACTTCGGCTACCAATTTTTCAATTCCTTCCGCTGCTTCCTTAATTGATTTTGCCTCCATATAAGCAGGTGTGGTAATGATCTTCTTTTCCTTGTCAATAATCATTTCCGTCACAGGGCATACAACATGTACACTACCCATAGCCTGTATATCACCGGCCGTTGTTTTATCCGAACCAATTGTCATGTTGGCTGATTCATCCTGTTCACCCAAAATTTTGGCCATCATAGCCGGTGCAATACAAATAGCCCCAATAGGTTTTTGCAAAAGATGGACTTCTGATACCAAACGATATACATCGGGATTAATGGAACAATCAGCACCAGACATTGCATAATCACTTAAATTTTTTGCCACGCCAAACCCGCCGGGAATTATCAATGCATCAATATCATGGCCCGTTACTTCTGCCATGTCCTTAATCTCCCCTCGGGCAATCCTGGATGACTCTACAAGCACATTTCGGAATTCGTCCATTTCCTGCCCGGTATAATGGTTCACCACATGCATTTGGTCAATGTTGGGTGCCATGAGAATCATTTCGACTCCCGCACGATCTAAAGCCAGCATTGTGATGACTGTTTCATGAATTTCAGACCCATCATTCACCCCACACCCCGATAATAAAACACCTATTTTTTTCATTTTAAACCCCTTTATTTAATCACAAAGGCGCGAAGGACGCAATGTAATAGATTATTACCTATTTTATTCACTTAGCGACTCTGCAATTTTGCGTTCATTTTCTTTTATATTTCTGATTAACCCTGAAAATTTGGTCCGTTTTGCTGCAGATCCTTTAAACAATTTACGAAATCCGACTTCATCCATTTTAGTCCAATCTTCATTAGACCATTCTAAAAATTCCTGACGAGGTTGAAAAGATGATTCAGTGGATATTTGGCTGAATTTTTGATTCCAGGGACAAACTTCTTGGCAAATATCACATCCATAAATCCAGCCATTTAAATTTTCACCTTCACTAAAGTCACCACGATATTCAATGGATTGATATGAAATGCATTTTTTTGAATCCATGGTGTATTCACCCAACGCATAGGTGGGGCAAGCATCAATACATGCGGTACAAGACCCACAAAGATCTTCATTGAATCCACTATCATACTCCAACTCAATATCTAATAGAAGTTCACCTAAAAAAAGCCAACTACCATAATCTCTGGAAATTAAATTGGTATGTTTCCCCTGCCAACCTATTCCTGCCTTTTGTGCCCATACTTTATCCATGATGGGAGCCGTATCAACACAAACAAGTCCTTTCATTTTCGGATTATCTTCTTTCAACCATGTCAATAAATGAAACAATTTATTCTTCATTAAATTATGATAATCATCTCCCCATGCATAATTACTGAATTTGAAATCAGCATTAATATCTAATTGATCTTTTCCTACAAAATAATTTATTCCGACACTTATTACCGACTTCGCTTCTGGAAAATAGGTATGAATATCTCCCCGCTCATCCTTTCGCTTTACAATCCATTCCATGGTGGCGTGGTTACCTATATTTAGCCATTGGTCCAGATTCCTTTTCGCATCCGGTGTAGGTTCCGCTTTCGCAATACCTACTTTTTGGAACCCCAATCCCTTCGCTTTTGATTTGATTGATTCTGAAAGAGAATTTCTCATCATAGAATTTAGCGACGGCCTTTGCCACAAAAAGCGCAAAATTCACAAAATATAAATAACAAGAGCGTCTCAATAAAATTTCAATATTTTTTGTAATTTAATTTTCTCTTCGTGCACTTTGTGGCCAATTGATTTGTAAACCAAATTACCACATCCCACCAAAAATGGGATGTAAATTTTAGTGACTTATGAGTGAATTACATCCAAAGTTAATCGAATGGAAAACTAACGGTGAAATGAAACCCGTCTTGTCCGGATCATTCGAAGTATTTTGTCGGCAAATTGGAAATCCAAATGCTGATTCTGAACATACGGCCCTTATTCTCCATGGATTCCCTGAGTCATCTTTTTCTTATCATTCAGTTATTGAAGGATTAAAAACTTTTTTTGATCGCATTATTCTTTTTGACTTTTTGGGCTTTGGCCAAAGTGACAAACCAATCAAACATCATTATAATATTATTGAGCAAGCGCAAATTGCCTTGAATGTTTGGCAGTCTTATGGTGTAAAAGGAGGACATTTAATTGCCCATGATATGGGTGATAGTGTTGCAGCTGAATTGATTACATTATCTAATAATAAAAAAACCGGAGATGGGTTTAGGAATGATTTACAGTCCGTTACTTTTACCAATGGCGGTATGGTAATCGAACTTGCCCAACTTCGAATTCTCCAAAAATTAATGCTGAATCCAATACTGGGGCCCCTACTTTCAAAACTATCCAGATATAAGGTGTTTAAACAGCAAGTATTTAGCGCCAATGGTAATAAATCTCTGGCTGAATCCGACATTGAAATAATGTGGTTAGCATTTCGAAGTGGGAATGGAAATAAGATAGGCCACAAACTTATCCAATACATAAATGACCGATATAGATATCAAAATAGCCGATGGCTTCCGGCGCTAAAAGAAACAACAATTCCGATTCATTTATGCTGGGGTGAGTTGGACGCTGTTGCGCCAATAGCCATTGCTGAAAAATTAATGAAGGATATTTGCCCAAAAGCAACTTTTACTCGAATGGACAACACCGGTCACTTCTGCCAAATGGATAATCCGGATAAATGGATCGAAAGTGTTTTAAATTATTATCGAGTGAATTAACCTTTGCCCATTAATATTTTTTCTGTCCATAAAATACCGATGATTGTTTTTACATCGGTGATTTTTCCATTCCAAACCCATTCCAATGCTGTATCCAAAGGAGTCGGAAGCAATTCCAGAAATTCGTCTTGATCTAAATTATGTTCTGTTTGAATTAAATTTTCGGCCAGATACATCCACATTTTTTCATTTGTAAAACCAATAGCGGGATGAATGTTTGTCAAAAAAGTTAATTTATTTGTTCGATACCCTGTTTCCTCTTCCAATTCACGATAGGCACAATCAATTGGTTTTTCGCCTTCATCCAGTTTACCGGCGGGAATTTCAATAAACTCCTCTCCTGGGCCATAGCGAAATTGACGAATCAAACAAATTTTTCCATCAGGTAAAACAGGAATTATACATACGGCGCCGGGGTGATCAATCCATTCTCGTGTGCTGGTTTTTCCGTTGGGTAACATAACTTTGTCAAAGTATAAGTCCAGATACCGGCCCGAGAATACTTTCTCTGAAGTAATTTTAGTTTCTTTTAAATCTGACAAAGAATAAATTTAATTATTGATATTCTTTAAGAAGAATTCTGGCTTTTTTTATCTGTTCCCAATCGGCGAGAGATTCCACCTTTGTGGGCGTCATATTGACGACTTCTTCTAAGAGAGAAGTTGCTGAACTTTTTTCTTTATTTTTATAAAGCGCCTGAGCCAAATATACTTTTTGTACCGGCTTTCCTTCCCCAGTTTCATTTGCTTTCTTTAGCCATTTTATGGCTTCATCATTATCAGGCCAGGAAAGGAAAAATGGTATGTAAGGTGATTTATAATGGACAGCCCCCAACATAAAATAACCACCCCCATCTTCATAGCTTGGGTCTAATTCAATGATTTTGAGCGCATGATCTTTCATTTGATCTGCCACTCCTTCCTTTGCGGCTGTCAAAATCCCGTACACTTCTGCCCAACTCCCCAGATTCGATAAGTACCAATAATGCAGTCCAACTGAATTGGGGTATTGGTTTAAATATTCTAATGCTAATTCCTTCGCGCTATTATAAATCACCTTTTGCTCATCTTCAGATTTGGCAACATACTTTCCTTTAAAATAATAGGATTTTAATAATCCCACCACAGCGTCGATTTCACTTTCTCCCATTGCGGCTTGAAAGGATCCTATGGCTTCATCAATCGCTTTTGCCTGAGCCCGGTCTTCTATACTACCTTCGGCCCTGCGATCGTAAGCAGCCCTTCCTTTTTCCAGATTGGACTGGCCAAACAGTACGCCAATCCATACAAATAAAAAAAGCCCATATTTAACCATTAAAAATATTCGATATAGGTAATTTTTAATTCACGTTGGAAATAATCTACTTTTTCATCATCAAAAAGTAGATTATTAAAATCCAATTCAATATGTAAGCGCTCAACAAATGTCCAGCGAATGGCAGCATTTAAATAACCACCTCTACTAACAGACATACTTTTTGCCGTCATGTCATTTTCATTAAGGGCCGCATTATATTCCAACAATAATGATAACTCCGGGTTGAATTCCATATCGAATCCAAAGAAATAATTTATATCCTTGTCACCGTCATTTACTTCTGCAAAATTATAATTGGTACCCATATGAACACCAAGGTTTCCCAATGGCGTTACCCAATTTTTACTGGCAGCCATGTATAATCCCATGGCTTTCACATCATAACGCATGAGTGAATCGGCGGAATTAAAATTCCCCATCCCTTGGGTATCGAGCCCCAATGAAATTCCCGGAACAGATTCAGTCTCATCAATGAGACGATATTTTAGGTTTGCCTCAGGACGGGGATACCAAATCAGGCTGTCATCACCAATCAAATTGGCTGATCCAAAAGATAGTCCAAATTGAAAGCGGTCGGTAATGCCGACGCTGAGAGAAGATGTGAGTCCACCCCCTTTTTGGACGCGCATCTGCATGGCATAACTACCGCGGACGAGCGTTCCTGCAGAAGGAACAGTTACCAATGTGGACGGTGGAGGATAGGATTGGGCCCATCCTAATGCTGTAAGTAGCAATGCACCAATGGTGCAAAATTTAAAAAACTTCATTTAATCCTCTATTTTGAATGGTATGTGATTATAGAGTTGTTAATTTACTTCTCATTCTTACCATAAATCAACTATCGGAGAGAACAGGAGAACAGGACACCCCACGATATTGTATAGGTCAAATCTAAATGTAAGCCCGGTAAAATCCCAAGATCTGAATGTTTTTTATCTATGTAAATCAGGCACCTAAAAAACGGTCTGTTCTCACAAAAGGCCAATGTTCCCTGATTGTTGTTATTTCAAAAGAATCATTTTCCTGTTTTCTGTAAACACTTGGCTACTCTCTTGTGATTTAGCAATGAGTTTATAAATGTAAATCCCCGACGGCACGGAATACCCATGTAAGTCTTTACCGTTCCAAGTGACCTGTTTGTGTCCTGCCTCTTCTATTTGTGACACCCAACTAAAGATTTGATTCCCCAGAAGATTATAAACGGTCAATGAGATGGCACTTGCCTCCGGCAGGTCAAATTGAATTGTAGTTTCAGGATTATAGGGGTTTGGGTGATTTTGGGAGAGGTTAAAAGTCTCAGGGACGCCGCCCCTATATTCCGCTATACCTTGGCGGAAAAAACTACCGCTTCCCATGCGATACACGTAGAATGTAGCATCTATATAATATGTGCCTACATGAATTGTTACCCTTAGGGTAAAGGACACAAAACCCATGGTAACTGATTGGGTCTGCCCTGATCCCAACGGATACCAAAGGGTCGACCCGTCATCTTTCTTATCCCAAGCATAATTGACTGAACTATTACCGACATTTACTACATCCGCACTCCAAGTTCCTATATTCCCTTCCATCAAGTCTCCCGGACCGTTAATAGTGACTCGTATGGGAATCAGTCCATCAAGTTGGGTTACACCTGTATTATCCGGATCAAGCCAATCTTTTAATCTTCTTCTTGGATCAGTACCATTGTCCCATGACACACTAAATTTTCCATAATTTGCTATATCATTCGGAGGGTCACTACAGTTCGGATTTAGGCAAGAAAAGGCTCCTAATAATTGACCTATTACTCTGTGATTACTGTCATATAATGGCGATCCCGAGGATCCACTCTCTGTAATTGAATGTCCATTAGCAGTTGACTGCCAGTTTATTTTCCAGAAGGAAGAACTGCCCAATATACAATCTGACGTAGCTGGGATTATGTTGTGTGTTCCTATCTTTTTTATATCACCTACTGGATGATGAATTCCTACGCCACCTTGACCCGGGTTATTTTGGTCCCACCCATTAAAATAAAGTTGAATTTCAGGGGTAATATCCTTCGGATTTTCTGTTAATTTCAAGAGTGCAAAATCTGAGCCATTGCCGTAGCTTTTATTTGCCATAACAGTTGCACCAGAAGTTGATCGCGGTATGAAATCAATTCCATCGCTACAATCGGGACTTTCATAGTTCCAATAGAAAGACCAATTAGATAGATCAGGGTTATTAATTGCATCATATATAGTCCCTCCTATATCCTGCATATCTAAACAATGGTTTGCTGTTAAAAGGTAGGGCATGCCATCTAATCGAGTGTTATTTATTAAACTGCCCGTGCACCAACGTGTACCGCCTGCCAAAATTAGAGCAACAGATTTCTTCTCATCTTGCCAATTATTGCCCTCAGGACTACAATTTATATTCACTTGACAACCACCTGACTCACCATAATCTCCTAATGATTCAAAAGGACTTAGTATATCAATATATCTATAGCCATGGATGACCCAAGATATTGAAATTTTTCCTTCTCCTTTTACTTCCTTGGGTTCAAAATACTCAAGCATTATTCTTTCCCCATAAACAAGGCCAGTACCGAATTTTCCTGGATTATCTTTACTCCCTTTGTTATTCCTTTTATTAAATCCACATATGATGTGTCTTTTTTGCATTGTATATATAAAGTTGTCCTTTTCCCGGTAAATAAAATTCATCATACAATAAATTAATTGATTTGGCTGCAGGACAATGAATCTCGAGTTGCCAAAGTCTATCCCCATTTTCAAGCTCAATCCATTCACCACTGTTGGATAAATCTAAATCAACTTTAAAAGGAAAACCAAATCTTGGCGGTATTCCATTTGCCTCATCTTCTTTGTCTTCCGTCTGAATTTTTTGTAAATCTATTGGAGGTAGGTCTATTTTGTCTATCTTGTTTTTAACAGTCCTTATTGCTACAATCTGTTTTTCAAAACTATAGGGTTTCCCGCCAATGTTTATTTGAGCGTTTATGCCTACGCCCGAGAGACAGATTAGAAAAAATAAGGTGAGCTTTTTCATTTTTAGTTTCCTTTGTTTTTTTTAAATGCCATGACTTCAGATGATTGATTAAAAAAAATAAAAAGCGTTGAATCCTCAATAAAGATATAATCTGTACTGCGGGCGGCTTCTATAAATTTCATTGTCCATTTAAACTCATTAAGCTCGGTAATAGAATGGTCAAGTCCAAAATGTTCTGTAAAATGAGTCAAGCGGGCACGATCTCCTGATTT
>JACKQG010003868.1_pt1 | contig 17895 bp, 18 predicted proteins | sample 8237621 | NCBI WGS metagenome assembly JACKQG01 (sample SAMN15677084, study PRJNA649215) | marine metagenome | biome: marine; feature: Black Sea; material: saline water; isolation source: suspended particulate matter (SPM) from the Black Sea western gyre | collected 2013-06-09/2013-06-10 | depth...
ACAGGATGCCCACCAAAAGTAGTAATATGTCCTAGTTTGGGCTCAAAAGTAAGGAGGTTCATTAGTTCCCAAGAAGAGATAAAAGCACCAATTGGCATTCCTGCGCCCATTCCTTTTGCAATACATAATATATCAGGAATTACACTATACTTTTCAAAGCCGAAAAGTGTTCCTAATCTCCCAAAGCAAGTTTGTATTTCATCAAAAATTAAAAGTGTTCCTGTTTTATTACATCTCTCCCTAACTTTTTGCAAGAAGTTATTACTAGGAGTAACAAATCCTGTTCCTCCTTGAACAGGCTCAATAACTACTGCAGCAGTTTTTTCAGTAATATTAACTAAAGAACTTTCATCATTATATATTATCTGATTGCAAAGAGGTAACAAAGGACGGTATTTTGCTTTGTGTTCTTCATTTCCCATTATGCTTAAAGCACCTTGTGTGGAGCCGTGATAGGAATCTTTACAAGAAATAATTTCTGGGCGCCCTGTGGCTCTTTTTGCCAGTTTCATAGCACCTTCAATTGCCTCTGCACCAGAATTTACAAAATAAGTTGTATTTAAATTTTCAGGGAGATTATCTGCAAGTAGTTTTGCAAGTTTATATTGTGGAGATTGAATGTACTCTCCATACACCATTACATGAGTGTATTTATCTAATTGCTCCTTTACTGCATCAGTAATAATAGGATTGGAGTGCCCTAAGGTATTAGCGGAAACTCCTGCAACAAAATCCAAATAGGGTTTGCCGTTTACATCATAAATGTAACTTCCTTTGGCGGATGCTATTTCCAGGCAAGAAGGAAAAGGAAAAGTTTGAGCTTGGTATTTTTTAAAGATTTCTTTTGCTCTACTCATTTTACAAAAGTAGGGATACTACTTAATCTAGCAATGAAATATTTTGAAAATAACATCTTTGCATTGTTACATTATCAAATTGAGATATTATTCTTTATCCTCCAAAGTCATCAAATCTTACATTTTCTTTTGGCACTCCCCAATCATCACACATTTTTACAACTGCATCATTCATCATTGGAGGCCCACAGAAATAGAATTCAATATCCTCAGGAGCCTCATGCTTGCTTAAATACTGATCAATTACAGCATTATGTACAAAGCCAACAAAACCATCCCCTTCAGTATCATTTACATCTTTCATTTCTTTCCAATTATCACTCTCCTGTGCATCAGAAAGTACTAAGTAAAACTTAAAGTTTGGGAAGTCTCTTTCTAATGAACGGAAATGTTCAATATAAAACAATTCTGCTTTTGATCTACCTCCATACCAGTAAGAAACTTTTCTACCTGTTTTCAAAGTTTTAAATAATTCATACAAATGCGAACGCATTGGAGCCATACCAGCACCACCCCCAACATAAAGCATCTCTGCATCAGAATGATTAATAAAGAACTCTCCATAAGGCCCTGAAATAGTTACCTTATCTCCTGGTTTCTGATTGAAAATATAAGATGAAGCAACACCAGGATTAATATCAGCCCAAGTCCCTTTATCTCTATCAAAAGGAGGTGCAGCAACCCTAACATTCAACATTATTTTTCTTCCTTCAGCAGGGTAAGAAGCCATAGAGTATGCTCTTGTAACTTCTTCCTCATTTTTCATTACTAAATTTCTTAATCCGTAAGGACCTTCTGCCCAATCTTTCTCAAATTTATCTGGTTCACCAGGATGATCTTCTGGATGAGCCTTAATATCCATCTCAGAGAAAGGAATTTCACAATTAGGAATTTCAATTTGAATATACCCCCCTGCCTCATATGGCATGTCTTCTGGAACTTCAACAACAAATTCTTTAATATAAGTAGCAACATTATAATTAGAAACTACTGTTGCTTCCCATTTTTTTACTCCAAAAACCTCTTCAGGAATTTGAATATCCATATCCTCCTTAACCTTAACTTGACAACCTAACCTCCAATTATCAGCAATTTCTTTCCTTGAAAAATGAGGTTCCTCAGTTGGCAAAATACCACCTCCACCTTCATGAACTTGGCAAGTACATTGTACACAAGTACCACCTCCACCACATGCAGATGGTAAAAATATTCCTTCATTACCTAAAGTTGTTAAAAGAGTACTTCCTCCATCAACTTCAATTTCTTTTTCACCATTAATCTTTATTTTGATTTTTCCACTAGGTGATAATTTAGTTTTTACAAATAGCAATACTCCTACTAAAGTAAGAATCACTAAAAGAAAAACTACTATACTACTTACGATTGTTGTTGTGCTTAATAATATCATTCTTTATTTTTTAAAGCCACTAGCCACTAAGTAAAAAGTAACTAGTTATATTCTTATATTTATTTAATCTTCATTTGCTAGTAACTAATAACTAGTTACTAAAAACTATAACTTTATTCCCATAAAACTCATAAATGCAATCCCCATTAACCCAGTAATGATGAAAGTAATTCCTAAACCTCTAAGAGCAGGAGGAACATTTGAGTATCTAATTTTTTCACGGATAGCAGCAATTCCTACAATTGCCAAGAACCAACCTAAACCTGAACCTAAACCAAATACTGTAGCTTCTGTAATTGTAGTATAAGCTCTTTCTTGCATAAATAATGACCCCCCTAAAATCGCACAGTTTACAGCAATAAGCGGTAAAAATATACCTAGTGAGCTATATAATGCTGGAGAAAATTTTTCAACAAGCATTTCAACTAATTGTACCATTGATGCAATTACTGCAATAAACATGATAAAAGAAAGGAAAGATAAATCAACTGATGCAAAATCAGATGACAACCAAGCTAAAGCTCCTTCTTTTAAAACAAAATTTTCTAATAAGTAATTTACAGGAACAGTAAATCCTAATACAAAGATTACTGCAGCTCCCATCCCTACTGATGTTTTAACTGTTTTTGATACTGCCAAATAGGAACACATTCCTAAAAAATAGGCGAATACCATATTGTCAATAAAAATTGACTTGATAAATATATTTGCTAAATCTTGCATATTTCTAATTATTTAGATTCTACTAATTTACTATTCTTAATTCTTTGTATCCAAATTACAACCCCTAAAGTAATTAGGGCCATAGGAGGTAAAATCATCATTCCGTTATTTTCATACCCTAACTCATAAACACCTAATGATTCTAGTACTGGGAAACCAAACAAAGTTCCTGAACCTAAAAGTTCACGGAAAAATGCGACAATGATTAAAATAATTCCATAACCAAATGAATTACCTAATCCATCCAAAAATGCTTTTCCTGGAGTGTTACCTAAAGCAAACGCCTCTAGCCTACCCATAATAATACAATTTGTAATAATTAATCCTACAAACACTGAAAGCTCTTTACTTACATCATACACAAAAGCTTTTAAAACTTGATCAACTAGTATTACTAAAGCAGCAATAACAACTAATTGCACAATAATTCTAATCCTAGAAGGAATTAAATTACGCAACAATGAGATAAGTACATTAGCTACAGAAAGCACCACCATTACTGATATTGCCATTACAATTGCTGGCTTTAACTGTACTGTAATTGCTAAAGCAGAACAAATACCTAAAACTTGTACCGTAATTGGGTTGTTATCATTAAGTGGATCACTTAATAATTTCATATTCTTTTTAGAAAATAAGGAATCTTTACTCATAATCTTATTGTGTTATTGAATCATTAACTGTTACAACTGAGTCCATCTCAGCCATTAGTTGCTCTACCTCAATAGCAGGCTTCATCTTATTAAAATAAGGCAAGTACATTGTTAGCCTTTCTAACAACATATCTGTAACTCCATCAGAAGTAATTGTACCTCCAGATATTGCGTCTACTCCATGCATATCTCCTTCAGGAGCACCTCCTTTTATTACTGTAATTGAGGTAAAATTATCACCTTCAAAAATTGCTTTACCAGCAAAAGCATCTTGAAAAAATGCTTTATTAATCTCAGAACCTAAACCTGGAGTTTCTCCTTTATGATCAAAAACTGCTCCATAAACCTTATTCAAATCATCTTCCAATGAAATGAAACCCCATATAGGACCCCAAAGTCCTTTACCCCTTAAAGGAATAATGTACCTTGTTTTCCCATCTACCTCACTAATAAATAAAGGTAATAATTGTGCGTCAGCCTCTTTTTTAACTTCAGTTCCTAAATCAATATCAAAAGCTGAACCTTCAATTTCTTCTCCTTTATTATTTAGTACTAATTCACTTTTAATATACTGTGAGTATAATTCCTCTGCACCATCTCTGTCAATTTCAATACCAACAGAACTTAAAATATTTTGTTTCTTTTCTAACTCTATATTTCTATCTTGAAAAGGCTTTAAACCAATAGCAGCTGAGGAAAGTAATGCAGCAACAATAATTACCATTATAGCAGCAAAACCGAAAGTGTACGAATTTTTATTTACATCCATTTTTTATTGTATTAAGATTTTAGTATTTAGACCGCTATGCTTTTAGTATTGAGATTTGTTTTCTGTCTATAATCTCATATCTATTTACTAATATCTATTTTTTTAATTTACTCTTTTTAATCTTCTTTTAATATTCGCTCCTATTACATAATGATCAACAAGTGGTGCAAATACATTCATAAATAATATTGCCATCATCATTCCTTCAGGGTAGGCAGGGTTAAATACTCTAATTAATACTGCTAATATCCCTATAAGAAAACCAACAATGATTTTACCTCTATTTGTTTGTGAAGCAGTTACAGGGTCTGTTGCCATAAATACAGCTCCAAATGCAAAACCACCTAACAATAAATGTGCTAAAGGATCAATCTCCATAAACGGGTTAGCACCCCAAAGATTAAATAATAATCCCATTACATAACCCCCAGCAAAAACAGATAACATTGTTCTCCATGATGCAATTCCAGTAACTAATAGAATTACAGCACCAATTAGAATTGCTAAAGCTGAAGTTTCACCAACTGAACCAGGTATCATCCCTATGAACATCTCCATCATTGAATATCCAGAATCTCCTGATGAAGCTAAATCAGCTAAAGGTGTAGCTCCTGAGAATCCATCAACAGTTACTCCATCAGCAGTATTAATCCAAACTTTATCTCCCGACATAAAAGAAGGATAAGCAAAGAATAAGAAAGCACGAGCAGTTAATGCAGGATTCATAATGTTCATTCCTGTTCCTCCAAATACTTCTTTACCAATAATAACAGCAAAAATAACAGAAACAGCCAACATCCATAAAGGGACATCAATTGGCATAATCATAGGAATTAACATTCCAGTAACTAGATAACCTTCATTTACTGAGTGTCCTCTTGAAATTGCAAAAGCAAATTCAACACCAAGCCCAACAGCATAAGATACTATGATTAATGGCAACATTTTTAATGCACCAAAAATAAAAGCTGACATTAAAGTAAACTCCTCACCAATTGCTGTAAAGTGTAATTGTCCTACATTCCACATTCCAAAGAACAAAGCTGGCATTAATGCAAGTACAACTGTAATCATTGTTCTTTTTAAATCAATAGCATCTCTAATATGAGAACCCGCTTTTGTAGTATGATCAGGAACAAATAAAAATGTTTCAAAAGCATCATAAGCAGGATGCATTTTCTCTAACTTACCCCCTTCCATAAAGTGAGGTTTTACTGATTCTAAGATATTTTTAAATAATTTCATTAGCTGTTTTCTTTTCTTACTAAGTCAAGTCCATGACGAATAATAGACTGTACCTCAATTTTTGAAGTACAAACAAATTCACATAATGCTAAATCTTCAGGAGCAACTTCATAAATCCCTAAGTTTTCCATCAATTCAATATCCTCAATCATACAAGCTTTTATCAATTGAGTTGGGTAAATATCCATAGGTAATACTTTTTCGTATTCCCCTGTCATTACATAAGCACGCTCTTCACCATGCATATTTGCATTTAAAGCATATTTTTTACTAGGCGTTAACCATGATAAGAATGTTTTTGAAGCAGAAAACTTATCTAGCCCAGGCAACATCCATCCTAAAAATTCCTGTTCTTTTCCTTCTTCAATTACAGTGACTGTTGTATGGTAAAAACCTAAATTTCCATCATCTTTAATATGTTGACCAGTTAAAACATCACCAGAAATAACTCTATTATCTCCTTCTTTTAAGTTATCAGCAAGTAAATTAGCAATAGATGCTCCAGCAATTGTTCTGTAATATCTTGGTTTTGCAACTTGTGCACCACCTAAGGCAACAATTCTTGACACATCATACTTCCCTTCAGTAAATAATCGTGCAATTGCAATAATATCTTGTGGCTCCAAGTACCAAACAATCTCACCCTTATTAATAGGGTCAATGTGATGCATTTGTACTCCAACATTTCCTGCTGGATGCGCTCCACTTATTTTATTAATTTCAACTCCTTTTGCCTGAGTAAATACTTTAGATGGATTAGTATTTCCATCAATATTCAAATGCGTTTTACCAGAAGTTAACTTAACAACATAATCTAAACCCTTTTGAAATAACTCATCCATTCCGTAAAGAGCAAAGTCGTTATCAATTGTTAAAGGGGCAGTATTGAAAGCTGAAATAAAGATAGCTTTTGGCATATCAGTAGGGTTAGCAACCACATCATAAGGTTTTTGTCTTACGAATGGCCAAACTCCTGCATTCAACATGCTATCTATAATTTGCTCTCTCGATAAACTATCAGCATTGGCAGTTGAGAATTCCTCATAAACAACCTCAGCATCAGCCTTAATTACTACTTCAAGTATTTTTCTTTTTGCACCTCTTACAATAGCAGTAACTTCACCACTTACTGGGGAAGAGAAATTTACTTTATCATTATATTTATCAAAAAACAATGTAGTCCCTGCTTTCACTTTATCACCAACCTTTACAGCTAGCTTAGGAGTTAATCCATGAAAATCAGTAGGTTTTACTACATAGTTATCAGTAGGTTTTACTGATGCATATACTTTGTCGGCCTCACCAACTAAGTTGATGTTCAAGCCTTTTTTTAATCTTATTTCTTTAGACATCCTTTTTAAATTAGATTTTTCGGCTGCAAAAGTATAAATTTGCATTTATAATTAACTGATTTATATCATAATTTGAAATGAAAATAAACAACTTTCTAACACTGCTTATTTTTGGTGCTTTTATCATGTTTTCATGCCACAGTCCAAAAGAGATTGTTGTTACAAATTACACAGATAACGACTCTACATTTATAGAGGAAGTGAGCCCTCAAGACATCATAATTGAAAGTTACAAAAATAGCACCAATAGTAATACTATAAAAACTGTTCTTTGTCATAAAACGGAAGAAGAGCTTTCACTCCCTATCCTTAATTTAAATTCTGACGAGCAACTTTTAGTGAGTTTTGATGATTTAGATGCTGACATTAAGGACTATTATTACACCATTATTCATTGCAATGCAGATTGGACTCCATCAGATTTAATGCAAAGTGAATACATCAGTGGATTTACTGATGAACCCATAACAGATTATGAGTTTTCATTTAATACCATTCAAAAATATACGCATTATCAATTTGAGTTTCCATCAACAGATTTAAAACCCATCTTATCAGGAAATTATATTTTTAAAATTTATGATAACGAAAGTAAAACTATCATCTACAAAAGATTTATGGTACTAGATACTAAACTAAATATTGAGGCAAATGTAAGGCGTGCAACTCTGGCAGAGGACCGTAATACTAAGCATGAAATTGATTTTACGATTAAGCATCCTAATTTAGTTGTAGCCGACCCATTTTCTGATATAAAAGTTATTGTTAAACAAAACAATAAAGAGGACAATGCAATAACGGACCTCACCCCTCTTTTTGTAAAAAATGATGAATTGATTTACGATTATGATGATGACAACACATTTTGGGCAAACAATGAATTTAGGCATTTTGACATTAAGAGTTTGAGATATCAATCAGAAAGAATAAAGGCAATTACTTATGATAGCACATACAATCATGTTTATTTATTCAAGGATATAAAACGACCTTTTGATCGCTACTCCATTGAACCTGATATTAACGGAAAGTTCCTAATTAAATCACAGGAAGGTTGGAAATCCTCCATTGAGGCTGACTATGCTTTTGTGCATTTCACATTACCAGTAGATCATATCAGTTATGGAGATATGTATGTAATTGGAGGTTTTTCTGATTGGCAACTTAAAGAAGAATTTAAGCTAACTTATAATGCTGAACAAAAACAATATGAAACGGCTGTATTTTTAAAACAAGGCTACTATAATTACCATTACGCACTTAATGACAACACAACAAACAGAGTAGATGTTTCATATATAGAGGGCACACATTACCAGACAAGAAACGATTATTATGTATATGTGTACTACCGTGCTGTTGGCGATAGATACGATAGATTTGTAGGGTTTTTGAAAACTTCAAGTAAGGAGTTGTTTTAGGCATTGTATGCCATACTGAACTTGATTCAGTATCTTTATTGAATATTTCAGTTTCTGGGTAAATTATAGAATGATAATATAAGCTGTGTTCAACTGATAAATGCAACACAATATTTATTTAGTTTTTGTTGAATTCTTTTACTACTTACTAGTTACTATTCTCTACAAACTTACTACTTTAGCACTATGAATTTAAAACTAGAAAAACCAATAGTATTCTTTGATTTAGAAACAACAGGAGTACAAGTAGCTAAAGATAGAATTGTAGAAATAGCAATCCTTAAAGTATTCCCTAACGGAAATAAAGAAAGTAAGTGTTGGCTGGTAAACCCAACTATTCCTATTCCTGCAGAAACCACTGCAATACACGGAATATCAGATGAAAAAGTAGCGAACGAGCCTACTTTTAAAGAACTTGCTCCAGAAATATCAGAACTAATACACAACTGTGATTTGGCAGGATACAACTCCAATAAATTTGATATTCCTTTATTAGCTGAAGAGTTTTTAAGAGTTGGTATTGATTTTGATATGACTAACCGAAAAGCAATTGATATTCAAAATATCTTCCATAAAATGGAACAAAGAACCTTAGTAGCTGCTTATAAATTTTATTGTGATAAAGATTTAACTAATGCTCACTCAGCACAGGCAGATACAACCGCAACTTATGAAGTGCTTCTTTCACAATTAGATAAATATAAAGAGCTTGAAAATGATGTAGATTTCTTAGCAGAATTCTCACAAAGAGGTGGGAAATTTGCTGATATGGCAGGTTTTGTAAGGTATAATGATAAAGATGAAGAAGTACTTAGTTTTGGAAAATATAGAGGAGTTACCCTTAGGGAAATATGGAAAGATAATCCTGGATATTTCTCTTGGATTAATCAAGCAGATTTTCCTTTATACACCAAAAATGTAATGAGAAACTTTGCAGATAAAATGAAATTAGAAAAGAAATTTAATTCCTAATGAAGATTTTCTGTATCGGTAGGAATTATGCAAATCATACCAAAGAATTAGGGAATGCTATACCTAGTGAACCTTTGTTTTTCCTCAAGCCAGATACTGCAATTCAACCAAAAGGACATCCTTTTTTTATTCCTCACTTTTCTGATGACATACATTATGAAGTAGAGTTAGTAATAAAAATTCATAAAACAGGAAAACATATAGAGGAACAATTTGCACACAAATACTACTCAGAGATTGGTTTAGGGATTGACTTTACAGCCCGTGATGTTCAGCAGGAATGTAAAGCAAAAGGCTTACCCTGGGAAAAAGCAAAAGGATTTGATGGCTCAGCACAAATTAGTGGAACTTTTATTAATAAATTTGATTTGGATTTAGATAATATTAACTTTAGTTTGGAGAAAAACCATGAACAAGTACAAATAGGAAACTCTAAGGATATGCTTTTTTCTTTTGATAAAATCATTGCTTATCTCTCAAAATTCTATACACTAAAAATTGGAGATTTAATTTACACTGGAACTCCAGAAGGAGTAGGAAAAGTGAAAAAAAAGGATTCTCTGAAAGGTTTTATTGGAGAAAAAGAAATGTTTAAGGTTTTGGTAAAATAGATTAATCTGCAACTATTACTTTTTCAACAAACTCTTGCCCTGCAATTCGTATTTTTAATAAATAAACCCCAACCGCATTTTTTCTTAAAAAAGAAAGATTAATTTGATTGTTGCTCTCAGGAGTAATGGTATAGTTAAGTTCACTAATTTTTTTTCCATTTATATCATAAATTTCCATGTTCATTGCATCTGAATTGGCAGCATAAACATAAAGATGAGAATTGGCAGATATTGGATTTGGGACAATAGAAATTATCTCAGAAATAGTTTGGCTTTTTGGCTCTGTTAAAAGTAAATCAGCCAAAGCAAAATTAGGCAAACCATAACCCAATGAATCGTTAGGATTCTCATTCAAATGAGCACTCAATATAATTGCATTGATTATTTCCATATTGCTTCTTTTTGGATGAGCTTGCCAAAGACAAGCAGTCATTCCAGCAATAATTGGGGATGAAAAAGAAGTGCCATTTCCAGCTAAAATGCCATTATCAGAAGTAGCAACAATGGTATTTCTGCCTTGTGCCACAACAGTTGGTTTTACTCTACCATCAGCAGTTGGGCCGAAAGAAGAGAACCAAGCAAAATCTTTGTTTTCATCTACTGCCCCAATAGATAAAATACTATCAGCATCAGCAGGAGCGCCAATATAATGCCAGCTTCCTGCACCAGAATTTCCAGCAGAATTTATCACAATCATTCCTTTTCGACTAGCAAGATTAGCTGCAATACTTACTGCTGTTGTTCTGCCGTCCATATCAGCATAAGTATGGTTTTGAGTTGCATCATCAAAAGTGGTATAACCAAGTGAAGAGTTGATAATATCCGCACCAACACTATCAGCAAATTCAGCCGCACAAAGCCAATTGTATTCCTCAATCAAATTTTCTGTACCCCCATCTTCCGTACGCAAAAGCCAAAAAGAAGCATTAGGAGAAGTGCCAATAATTTGTCCTTTGTTTTCTGCTCCCATTGTGGAAAGCACCATCATACCATGTGAATGATCTTCATAAACTGATGTTTCCCCATTTACAAAATCCCAAGTCCCAAGAATTCTATTTTCTTCAAAAAGTATATTGAAAGCATCCATCTCATCTGCTTTACTAAATCCTGCATCTAAAACTGCAATTACTTTTCCTTCTCCTTTCAAGTTTCTATCATGTAATACATCTCCTTTTAGCATTTGGATTTGATTATAAGCATCTCCATAATCTGCTTTGGAAAAATCAGTTTCAAACTTGGATTTCGTTTTTAGATTTGACTTATTCTTATTCCAACTTCCAAAATAATAAACATTTTTTACAAAAGGAAAATTAATTTTACTTGCAAGCGTAGAATCATTTGTCACAAGCATTATTCCATTAAACCATTTGGAACGATTGATGATTTCAAATCCTAAATTTTTAACGCTATCGGCATACCAAGAGTTTATTGGTAAATCTTGAATTTTTATATCAATTTTCTGCTTTACTCGTCTATCAATTGCTCTTTGAGAAAGGAAATTTTCAGGACTATTTAAAGAAATATTTGAGTTGTTTTTATCAGTGAAAGAAACCCAGTATTTGTAAGTAATAGAGTCTTGTTGAGCAAAAGCAGAAAAGGAAACTAATAGGAAATAAATTATTTTTTTCATTTTGATATTGTAAATTCAATTGATAAATGATCTATCTAAATCGTATTTACTATTTATTAATCTTTTCATAAAACAAATGTATCAATATACAGCAAATTAATCTGTCCCCCGGCAAAAAATAACCCCTGTAAAATTTACAGGGGTTTATAATTTGTAAAGCGGTCTGGACGAACCCGCTTTTCTGAGAAGAGCATATTTTACTATTTTTTATTATTTTTTACCATTTATTACCTAGTAATATTAATTTTTTATTTTTTCAAAAATATTTTTTTGTTAATATAAATAAACAAAATCTGACCACGGTCTGACCACGCTTGTTATATTTGCAGCATTAAAATACACTAAAATTTTATGTCAAAAATTCGTTACAACTTACGCAATACAAAATCTCAAAATGAAACGTCAATAATTCTTATATTTAATTTTGATGGCGAGCGCTTAAAGGTTTCTACAAATATTAGCATACATCCAAAATTCTGGAACCGACAAAAACAAAGAATAAAAGAGCAAATGGATTCTCCGGCACACTATTCTTTGAATCAAAGATTAGATGAACTATCTCTAATTATGACAAAAGAATACAATAAGCTTTTGGAAACGGATGGAGTAGCCGATAAAGATGTGCTAAAACATAATTTCTTAAAAGCGATCAACTCCCCTACTACAAATGGAAAGAAGAAAAAGTTTTGGGACTATTATGAAGAATTTGTTGAATTTAAAAGAAAACAATTAAATGATATCAGGGATTATAATAAGTCCCTAAGGAAACATCTTCTTGCCACCGAAAAGATTCTAAAAAACAAAGCCACTTTTAATAGCATTAAAATGCTGGACAATGGCTTTATTGAAACAATGGAGAATTACCTCACTTATGAAGCGATAAATGCATATGGAGAGAGAGGATTGTCAGTTAATACTATTGGTAAGCAATTCAAAAACATAAAAGTGTTCTTAAATTGGTGCTTTGAGAGAGAATACGTCCCAATATTCTCTACTAAGCATATTATTTCAAGGCAAGAGATAACTGATGAAGTATATATTACACAAGAAGAATTAGATCAAATGCTTGCATTAAAGATAAATGATGATTTACAACAAAAAATAAGAGATGCTTTTATCCTTGGTTGTGAGACTGGATTAAGGTTTGGCGATTTGAAATCTTTTAGAAATGCCCACATAGATAAAACAAACAGAAAAGAAAGCATCAAGATTCAGCAAAAGAAAACTAAAAAGAAAGTAATAATCCCTTTAAGTCGTGTTGCGCTAAGTATCTTGAAAAAATACAATTATAATTCCCCTATTCAAAAAATTACAAGTGCTAATTTTAATAGAGAAATAAAGCAAATTTGTAAAAATACAGGGATAGATAATACTGTTACACAATACAGAACACTAAAGGGGGCTATACAAGAAATAGATTATAAAAAGTATAAATTAGTAAGCTCTCATACTTGCAGGAGAACATTTTGCACACTTAAAGTATTAGCAGAAATTCCAATCAGCTTAATTATGAAAATTTCTGGTCACAACACAGAGAAAAGTTTTTTCAGGTATTTAAAAATGGATGAGGAAACTTCTGCAGAAAAAATGAGGAAGTATATTAATTAATTTCTTTAACAAATTAGTTTAAATGGAGTTTTTTTGGAGATAAAGGGATTATCCCGTAAAGTGTGTAGGATAAAAGATATACCATAATTTAATAAATCTATACTTTTGCCACCTCAGAACTTTATTACATTTTTGAAATAACTTCTTGTTTTAACCAATTAAATGCAGCCGATTGATTATATGCTAGTTCTGTTCGTAACAATGCCTCCATGTCTCCAGTAAAATCAGGGTTATTCTTCTTCTCCTCAATATTCATTGAAAACTCTTTTTGACTTGGTGGTCTTTTTCCTGTTCCAAAAGTGATATACTCTTTAAAACAATGTACAATTTGATGGATATTTAAATCCATATTTAATCTGGAGTAGTCTAAGTCGAACAAATCCCTACCCTTACTCCTTTGATATAAAGCTCTTAATTTTGTTCCTAATAATTCATTTATATTATAAGTTCTAATTTTAGCTTTTCCTACGAACCATTCACTATTTACTTCAAAAGGGAAATCAACCCAATTTAAAACATTAAAATGTTCTTTGCAGTTTATTTCTAACTTTAAGCGCAATGGAATTTCTTCATATTCTGAGGAAAATCGATACACGGCTTTTGCCCCATGTCCGCTAACTTGTGTTTTTCTTTTCTGCTCAAAAAAAGTAACCGCCTCCCCTATTCTTTTTAGGATTGGTTTTATTGGTCCAGCTTTTATTTGAACTAAATCAATATCTTCTGAATACCTAGGTGCAGGGTGAAGATATAACTTATGTAAAGCTGTCCCTCCTCTAAAAGCTAAATTTTCTCTTAAAAAATTATCAGAGAATATTTCAACTAACGCTCTACTAATTACCAAATCTTGTTCTACTTGCGAAAATTGTTTCCAAGGAGCATGTTCTTGCCATTTTGCTATATATGGTTTTGGTATCATAAATCACTTTCTAATTTAATATTTACATCAACTTTCCATTGATTATCAACTGCACCTGGGCTTTCTCCTTTTCTTGGGCTGAGTAAAACTGGATAAATTTTAGATTGATCTAAATAGTTTTTAATTTGATTGCAATAGTTTGCATTTACTTTTAACTCCTCTAGCAAAAACCCAAACCTTTGCAATGTACTCATGTACGGATACCATGATAATAAATCTTTAAGGTCTTGCTCGGTTATTTCTTCTGATAATTCTTCTAAAATAGCTAACATTCTGTTTATCCCTCCTACTTTTGTTTGATGATTTATTAAGTCAACAACCGTTAATGCTGGGCTTGATAATTTAAATATACCAGCATCAGATTTTTTTTCAATAATATTTTTTAATGCCCATTTAGTAGTTGTAAGAAACCTAATATTTAATTCTTTTTTCTTAATATCGTTTAATTTTGGGGTTTCTGTCATCACATATTCTTTATGAGTTTGCTGATGGCTTGCTCCATGAAATTTAGCAGCAGAATAGAATCCTATATAATAATTACGATTGAGATATTTAAATAACTTGTCAATATATAATTGTATTGGCAAACTTCCTTGTTTTGAATATCTTGGAGGTATGATTAAGTAAAAACCCTTTCTGACACTTACAATCTCTTTTTTCTCGATTAATCTAGTTAGTTCAGATTTTAAAAACCTACTACTATCAGTGTTATTAATTAATTCATCCATTGAAAATGAATAATTCTCAATAGATAACAAATGCTTTATAAATCCTGTAATACTCACTTTAGTAATATTTCGACAAAAGTACTGAAAATAGGTGCTTATCTCAAATTATTACTAAGATATTTTAATTAACAAAGTAAAAGTGTAAATCAAAATATTTATATTTCGTTTAACTCTAAAAGATGTGTTATTATGAATAATAAATAAACCTATACACTTTAAGGACGTTCCGTTTATTCTCACATCTTGTTTTCAATTAAATAATCTTCTATACCTTGAATTTTCAATAAATATTTAAATTCCATAACCAAATTTTCCGTATATTTGCACCGCATTAAGAGAGGTAATTTTACCCTCCAACCGAGCTAGAACGCCACGGTGGAAAAGCAATGCGGACACCAAATGTCAAAAAAAGTTCAATAATTTCCATTGTACTTTTACGCTTGTTCTCTTAATGTGAATGTTTTGAGTTATTAACCTTTAAATATTTACATTATGAATTATCAGAATTCACCAACTAATTATTTACCCAAATATTTTGGGCTGTTCTCTTACATTATTGTTTGGCATTTTAGCGCTACACATAAACCGTATCCTATGAGGTTTTTTTCAAGAAAGAAACACTTGATGAAATTGTGCAGGTTTAAAACATCACTATTAATTAAAAACATGAAAACATACACATATCAAACCAACATAAAAACTGAAAATGGATTTGCATTTCCATCTTATCTTGGTTTAGGAATCCTACAACTAAATACAATTACTGAAATAGATAATGGCGCTTTTGGGGAATATTATGTTCAAAGTGAAGGAAGATTAACAAACGAATTAGATTTCTCAAATAAGCAAATCTTAAAATCAGACATTTCTCCTTTTTCAAGCATCTCAAATGAAGGAAGCGGAATTATTTTGCCTGTTTTTTTAAAAGATGCAATCAATTTAATGAAAAGAGAAGGTGTGATTGGTAAAACTAAAGAGACAGCAGTTAGAGTATTATATGTATAAATCAATATTAATTAAATCAAACAAAAAATTATGGAACACTTAAAAAAGGAAGGATTTCAAAGAATATTAAAAGAATATCTTAAACCAGATATCCAAATTAAACCTAATTCTAAAGAAAAAGGGCAAGTAATAATTCATTGTAATGGTGGTGATATTTTAAGATTATGGCCAAATCATACTTTTCTGAAACCACATGGCTCAAATAGTATTTGCAAGTTAGTTTATTCAGAAGGAATTAGCCTTTACCCAAGATGGATAAAAGGCCCTATCAAGTTTACATTAATATTTGAAGGTCTCCCAAAGGGATGTGAAAGTTTTGATTTGTTTGAACAGATTCCTGAACCTGGTGGCTTCAGATATTTAGGTATTTTCAGAAATAAGACTGATGTATATAAAATAACCTTTTAAAAAATAAAACTATGAATTTTAAGATTGGAGATAAAGTAATCTGTGTTAATAATAAATTTCTTGAAACAGATAGAGATTTATTACAATATCCAAAAGTAAATAATATATATATTGTAAGAGGTGTTTACCCAGACGGTGAAGCTATTTATTTGGTTGGAATACATAATCTAAATGTTCCTGGAACTAATGAAGAACCCTGTTTTTTGAATTGGAGATTCATTAAAACGCAAGAATTATCAAAAGAAGGAGAGGCTATCAATAACAAACAGAATAAAGCACGATTAAAAATTAAAAGTAATGCACGATAAAACTCCATTTAATCATATAATATCAAAAGGCTTGAGATTAAAAAAAGTAAATATCCCCTACACCAGTTTTGAATATATTTCCAATGAGTGTGTAGACACTGTAGATTTGGATAATTTTAACAAGAACGAAACAACTCGACTACCTCTTCTTTATTTTGTGTTAGGTAAATTTTGCCCAATGAAGATTGATTTTGAAGAATTCTTTAAAGAAGAAAGAATAGCTGCAGTATTACATATTTGGTATTTATCAGGAAATATTCACTGTTGTGAAATTTATAGATTTCCTGAAAATTTCAACTATACAAAAATTACTTACCCTTGTGACTTAGAAAAATTTAGGATAAAACATAGTGATAACTTTTGGTTGGATTATAGAAAAATGCTCACTGAGAATTTTAACCATTTTAATGATAAACACTTAATAAGAGAGTTGACTAAACAAATTGGAATTTCCCATTTAGGAAAGGCTCAAAAAACATTATATACAAATCATCTTTTTGCAGAAATGAGAAATAGATTTGACATGAGTGAATTCCATAAAGATATACTTGAATTAAGCAGGAAAGTTTTTCTACAAGATGTAATAACAGTTTTCCTGCTTGGTGAAAAAGTATATAAGAAATATAAATTTGAAGAAAATTAAATAAAAGCGAAAAATATATTTGTCATTTAAAATATTCTTTGTACTTTAAAACGCAACTACAGGGGTTGCTTTACCTAGTGGCTAGGTGAAATTTTAATCATTTTTTAAAAAAACTAAAATCAAAATAAACAACATGGATATCATAAAACCGAAAACCAAAGTAGATACTAAAATTAGAAACAAAGCAAAAGAGCAATCATCAGAAAAAAGGCAAGTTATAATTCATGGAATAATTCGCCCAATGATGGGTGCAAGTATTGATTTATTTAAGGATGATATTTTTCTATTCCCTCATGGTTATGACAAAAAATGCAAGTTAGTATACTCAAAAAATATAGCCATTTACCCTGATAAATACGAAATACCTTCATTAACCATACATAATTTTACTATGGTTTTTGAAGGGCTGCCAAAGGATTGTATAACTTTTGATTTGATAGAAGACATCAAGGAATCTGGTGGTTTTGTAGAAAAAAATATCTCAAGAAATTTTTCAGATGTGTATGAAATAGTTTTTTAAAGCCATTATCGTTTATTCACCGCTAATCAATCAACTAAAACAAACTTACAAAAAAATATGAAGAGAAAAATGTCGGTGTAGTAAGATTACAACCAACACTTATTTCACTAGATTACAG
>JACKQG010003869.1_pt1 | contig 17890 bp, 28 predicted proteins | sample 8237621 | NCBI WGS metagenome assembly JACKQG01 (sample SAMN15677084, study PRJNA649215) | marine metagenome | biome: marine; feature: Black Sea; material: saline water; isolation source: suspended particulate matter (SPM) from the Black Sea western gyre | collected 2013-06-09/2013-06-10 | depth...
CGCAATAAGCAAATAAAATGAAAAAGAGAATACAAATAGATGGTGTATGGTATGTAGAAGAAGTGCAAGATTTTGATATTACTTACACACATCAAGCTTGTAGTGGCGTGTTTGACTTTATGGTACTACTTACAGAAGATGGGGCAATTATGACCGATACAGGAAATGTAACGGCTTATATAAATGGTAGAGATAAAGATCCTGAGTATTGGGATAATACCGAATGGCTGATAGATGTACGAGATGGCATAAAGACATCTTTTGAAAATGATTTATCTGACTTGCAGTTAGCAGAACTTCAAAACTTGCTAATAGCAGCAACTGAAAAGGGGTGGTTATGAAAGTATATGCCGTTTTGTATAATAGTGGCAATCTGAGGGGTAAAGTGAGTAATGGCGTATAGTTATGTCCAGTTTATTGATGATAAAACAAGACAATAATGTGATTATGTTTCTAAAAATGTACAAAATAAGGGTAAATGTATATAATAAGAAACACAAAATAAGGGTAGAAGAAAAAACTAAAACAATAGATATGGAAGAATTTGTATTAGATTTTGTAGAAGAAGGTAGTATTACTGAGATTGATGTAGTAATGGAAGTTACTGGACTGACCTATGAAGAAGTAAAAAGTTGTTGTAAAATATTAGTTATTGACTAATGGCATATAACGCATTGTGTATGGTGCGTTGCTTTTCGCAATGCATTATATACGGTGTTGTAAGTAGTACGGTAAATTAATAACAAAACTAAATAAATATGACAAAAGCATTAAGTATAGTAGGCAGTAGCCGAAGCAATGGCGAAAGGGAAAAGGATGATTTTTACCCTACACCAAGTTATGCAGTAGATAAACTATTAAAGCGAGAGGTTTTTAATGGGAACATTTGGGAATGTGCCTGTGGTGAAGGCGATATAAGTGAAGTCTTTTTAAAAAACGGTTTTGAAGTAAGAAGTAGTGATTTAATAGACCGAAATTATGGTACGGTAGAAAACTTTTTTGAAGCTGATTATGTAGCTGATAACATAGTTACAAACCCACCTTTTAAATATGCCCTTGAATTTGTAAATGAAGCCAAGAAAAAAAGTAATGGCAAAATAGCAATGTTCTTAAAAACCGTTTTTTTAGAAAGCGAGAAAAGAAAACCAATGTTTGAGGATAAAGAGTTCCCGTTAAAAACCGTTTACCAATTTAGTAAGAGAGTAACCTTATATAAAGATGGGGTAAAAATGAAAAACTCTGGAATGATAGCCTATGCTTGGTATGTATGGGAAAAGGGCTACTGCGGAAAACCTACAATAGAATGGATATAGTAGTATTACTTACAACAATAGATATGAAAGCAAAATTAGAATTTAACTTATTAGAACCTGAAGAAGCTCAAGAACATTTACAATGTGTTAATGCAAGTAAGATGGCCTGTTTCATTTGGGAATTGAAACACAACTTCTGGAGAAAGTGGAAACATAATGAAACAGACTTCAATTTAGATAACTATAAAGAAGCACTTCAAAAATTAATGGAAGAACATAATATTAACCCTGATGAATTATATCAGTAATAATTTGACAAAAGCACCTAAAATAGGTACTTATCTAAAAATATAACTAAAACAATAAATATGAAAAATTTAAAAAACAATATTGAACAAACTTGTACAGACTTTGGGGAGTATCTTATAAATAATGCCAATAAGGGTATTGACAATATAGATGTAATGTGGGAACAATTCCAAAAAGAACAAGCAAAAGAAGTTATGGATATATTAGATGACATTACTGATAAAACTGATATTTCAGATACAATAGATAATTTTGAAAAAAGATATGTAGTAAGAGTAAGCGAAAAAACATCTGATAAGGAATTTGAAAAATATATAAAAGATTTAACTGATTTTTTTGAGCCACATAAAGTAATAGTTTTAAGAGATAAAAATATAACAATAAAGGAAATATGAGCTACATATTAATTATAATACTTTGGGAGTTTACGAAAGGCATAAGAAAATCAATAATAAATAAATGTTACAAATAACAAATGAGGATAATATGGAGTTAATGTCAAGATATAAAGATAATCATTTTGACTTAGCAATAGTAGATCCTCCTTATGGGATTGGAGAAAGTAATAAGAAAAGGGAAAATACCAAAAGCGATAAATGGAATAATCCAACTAAAAAAATACACAATGTAAAAGAGTGGGATTGTAAAACGCCTGAACAAAATTATTTTGATGAATTACAAAGAGTTTCTAAACATCAAATTATTTGGGGTGCAAACTATATGATTGATAAAATAAAAAAACCTTCAATGGGCTGGATATTTTGGGATAAAAAAAATGGCGATTCAGATTTTAGCGATGGAGAACTTGCGTACACAAGTTTTAAAAAAGGATTGAGGAAATTTGAATGGTTGTGGAATGGATTTCAAAAACAACGACCCGAAATAAAAATACACCCAACGCAAAAACCTGTAAAACTTTACGAATGGCTTTTAATGAATTACGCTAAAGAGGGTTACAGAATATTAGATACACATTTGGGTAGTGGAAGCATTGCAATAGCGTGTCATAATTTAAAGTTTGATTTAACAGCTTGTGAATTAGATAAAGAATATTATAAGACTGCAATGAAAAGAATAAACGAACACAAACAACAAATAAGATTATTTTAAATGAATACCTTAGCAATGATAAAAAGAACAGAGGGCTGCACAGATAAGGACGGCATTCCAAGAGGTTGGATAATATATTACGATAAGAAAGACAAGATATATGAAATTAAAAGTTTGTTCCAGCCGCAAGACTATAAAGGAAGCAGACCTGTATATACTGATCGTGAATTAATAAAGATACTAACAAAGCAATCTTAATAATGTTTTTAACAACTTATTTTTGTATTGATTTTTTTACTAATATTGTAGAATGATTAGAGCAACAATCTCAGTTTTATTAATGCCCATAGCAATTATAGCAAGCATCATCGTGCTGCTTCTGGCAATACAAATAGCAATACATGAAGCACTTTGGAAAGATAAAGAATCTTAAAATAGATTTATTAGATGAGGAAAGATTTATTGAGGACTTATTAAAGTTTGAGGGTAAGAATATTGTTATCCTTATAAGCGAGAACAAAGACTACCGAACAAACAGCCAAAACAAATTATGGTGGAAGTATATGGAGATCCTGGGCGGAGAGCTTGGATATATAAAAAACGAAATGCACGATATTGCAAAGCTCAAATTCTTGGAAAGAGAAAGGATTGAGAATGGGGTTAAAATAAAATATCTTAAATCAACCACCAGCCTAACCAAAAAGGAATTTAAAGACTTAGTGGATGCAGTTGTAATATGGGCGGCATCAACATTCAGCATCAATCTACCAAATGAGTGAGGATAGATTACAAAGCCGAGTGGTTAGATATATCAAGGAAACTTATCCTGATGTAAAATATTGCTCATCAATAGCTGGTGCATACATAAGTAGCCGAGTGCAAAGAGCAAAGATAGTAAGGAATGGATATGTACGAGGCAAAAATGATTTGGATATATATGAGGCAAGAGGTGGATACTTTGCCCTGTTCCTGGAGTTAAAAGAGAATGCTTATCCAACAAAAGCCCAAAAGGATTGGATAGCAGCAATGAATGAGAGAGGATATTATGCAGAGATAACGAGAGGTTATGAGCAGACAATTAATACTATTGATAAGTATTTAAGTATGCCGCAAACAAAAGGAAAATGAGAAAGGTTAGCGATAAGCAAAAGGAGAAAAACAAAAAGATAAGGAGAGCGTATAAGGAGATTGCTATGGAGAGAGGACATTATTGCACAGGATGTGGTAGAGCTGATGTACCATTAAGCCATAGCCATATAATACCAAGGAGTAGGAGAGCTGATCTATCGCATGACAAAGCCAACATAACATACCATTGCTTATCAATGGGAGAGCGTAAAGGTTGCCATGAGATATGGGAGAGTAGAGATAGAGATAAGCTATTGGACTATTATAAGAACTTAGAATATATATTAGAATTGGATACAGAGTATTACTTTATAATAACTGAATTGAATGCCAAAGCTACCAGATAATAAGAGGAGGCCCTGGATGCCAAAGAAACAAACGCAAACAAGGCTAAGGGATAACTCTGACTTCTATCATAGCAAGCAATGGAGGAGTGTTAGGAATTATTATATACAGCGTAATCCTTTATGTGCTGACTGCAATAGGAGAGGCAAGACAACAGGCGGACAAGTGGTTGATCATATAAAGCCAATCAATATGGGTGGGCATAAGACTGACTTATCCAATCTGCAAACTCTTTGTCATCCTTGCCATAACTCTAAGAGTGGTAGGGAGGCATGGGAGTATAGAAATAAAAATAAAAAATAGTTATGGGGATGGCGGTGCAAATCTTAAAAAGGAAATCTTTCTGTAATCGCTGATGGAGTTGCACTTTTTTAAACGCAAAATTGGCAATCTGGGTAAATGAGTAAATACGAATGCAAAAAATGTAAACAAACAAAGGAGCTTTTAAAAACTACAAGCGTTTTCAGGAATGGAAAGCTGGTAGCAAGGGAGGCTATTTGTGATAAGTGTGGTAAATATATGGAATACATTGAGGAGAAATTTAAGAGCTTCCCAACTATAATAAGAAATGAGGAACACATGAAAAAAAATTAATGGGCAAGGGGCGTAAAAAAATACCAACTAAATTAAAAGAGGCTCAGGGAACAATTGAAAAATCAAGATTAGTTGAAAATGAAATGCAAGTTGATGCTTGCCGTGAATTACCAGCATCTCCTGTTTGGCTTTCTGAAATAGGGAAGAGCGAATGGTATAAGGTAACCAATCAATTATTTAATTTACAAATGCTGCATCAGATTGATTTACCATTAATAGCTGCTTATTGCAATGAGATAAGTTTATATATTGAAACGGAAACAATGCTGAGAGAAAAGGGGAGGATTCAAGTTTTTAAAAATATTGATGGAACAGTAAAGCATACACAAGCAATTCCTTATCAAAAAATAGCAAAAGACGCCTTAGATAAAGCATTAAAATTAGCTGTTCAATTTGGATTAACTCCTGTTGCAAGAGCAAGTATTAACGCTCCAAAGATTACAAACAATACTCAAATAAATTATTTTGATTAGTGGATAAATATTATTTTGATAAAGAAGCAGCGGATAGAGCTGTAAGTTTTATTGAGGAATTTATAACGCATACAAAAGGGGAGCTTGCTGGCAAACCATTAATATTGGAGGAGTGGCAAAGTGAAATAACCAAAAAGATATTTGGCTGGAAGCATAAGGAAACAGGATACAGAAAGTTCAGAACGGTTTTTATTGAGGTGGCAAGGAAAAATGGAAAGACCACATGGGCGGCATCTTTAAGTAATTATATGCTATTTGCAGATAATGAGAGGGGGAGCGAGATATATGCAGCGGCTGGAGATAGAAACCAAGCTGGATTAGTGTTTGAAATTGCAAAAGGCATGATTCTAAACAATCCTGAATTAAGCAATAGAGGAAAGGTTTTTAGAAACTCCATAACAAATGAAGCAAAAGGGAATTTTTTTCAAGCCATTTCATCTGATAGCAAAACAAAGCACGGCTTTAATGCCAATTGTATTATTTTTGATGAGCTACACACGCAACCAAATAGGGATTTGTGGGATACGCTTTTAACATCAACCGGAAGTAGGCGACAACCTTTGGTAATAGCCATTACAACTGCTGGCTATGATAAAAATAGTATTTGCCATGAAGTTTATAGTTATGCTAAATCGGTTTTAGATGGATCAATAATTGATGAGAGTTTTTTGCCTGTAATTTATGAGGCGGATGAGGATGATGATATTACAAGTGAGGAAACTTGGATTAAGGCAAATCCAAACTATGGAGTGAGTTTGCGAAAAGAATATATGGAGAGGGAAGCGAAAAAAGCAATGGATATACCAAACTACATGAATACCTTTAAAAGATTACACTTGAATATTTGGACTACCAATGAAACTAAATGGATGAATGATAAAGAATGGATGGATTGCCAGGGAGATTTGGGGGATTTGAGCGGAATGGCTGCATGGGGTGGGATTGACTTAGCTACAACAAGGGATATTAGTGCTTTTGTGCTATTATTTAAGGTGGATAACAAGTTCAAAATACTACCTTTTTTCTTTGTTCCTGAGGATAATGCTAAAAAAAGAAGTGATAGAGATGGTATTGATTACCTAAGTTGGATAAATCAAGGGCATATTATAGCTACTCCTGGCAATGTAACTGATTATTCCTTTATTAGAAAAAAGGTAAATGAGCTTTCAAAGAAATATCGCATCCAAAGTATTGCTTATGATAGATGGAATGCCAGCCAATTAGTAATAGATCTGCAAGGAGATGGAGCTAACATGTCGCCATTAGGACAAGGATATGCAAGTTTATCAGCACCAACCAAGCAATTGGAGAAACTTATATTAGGAAAGGAGATTGAGCATAATGGCAACCCTGTATTAAGATGGATGATTGGGAATGTGCAATTAGAAGTTGATGCAGCTGATAATCATAAGCCGAGCAAAAAGAAAAGCAAGGAAAAGATTGATGGAGTTGTTGCTACTATTTGTGCATTGGCGGAGTATATGAGTGAGGAAAAAGATGGAGATAGTATTTACGATAATCGTGGACTTTTAATATTATGATTGAATTTAAAATATTAGCTTTATTAAGCCCAAATGGTTTTGATGATAGATTTTGGAAAAATTGCAAAAGCGAAAAAACTTATAAGGCGGCTTATGAAAAAACGGAAAAAGAATTTGAGGAACACTTTGGAAAGCGTAAATATTCCGACTATAACAGCTATCGTGGTGCAAGAGATAAGCGTATAAAACGCCAAAAATCCTATTTAACATAATAAAATTATACAACTTTTTGAGCAAAAAAACCTTATCAAGGGAATTGCATAGGTTTGATTTTTAGCAGTTTTTGATATATGGATGAGCAAAAGAGGAGTAAAGCCCTGTAATCGCATAAAATACGCCTTAAAACAAATATTTAGGAAATGTATATAATATACACAAAAGAGTTTATTTTTAGCCGTATAATTGCAAAATTCCAAAAACTATATCATTGGCAATAACTGATTTCATCACAAATATTTTTAAGAAAAAAGAAGTAAGAAGCACTTATCCAGCATCTGTTTTTAGCGGAATATCGCAAAGCGGAGTTGCTGTGGATAAGGCAACAGCTTTAACATTTACAGCAGTTTGGAGTGCAATAAGATTATTGAGTGAATCAATATCAAGTTTACCTGTTAATGTTTATGAGCGAAATGCAATTGGAGATAAGCAGCTTGCGTTTAAAAATCCAGCATATAAATTAGTTCATAACGAGCCAAATAAATACATGAGTTCAATTACTTTTTTTGAAAAGGTAATGATGGATTTATGTATAAACGGCAATAGTTATATTAGAATTGACAGAAATGGAGCTGGGAATCCTGTGGCTCTTATACCGCTTAATGCTGATAATGTAAAAATAAAGCAAAGCAATGGAGATTTCTTTTATCATATCAAAGATAGTGATGAAACTTTGGATGATGAGAATATTTTACATTTTAAAGGGATTTCAAGTGATGGAATAATTGGACTTTCTCCAATTAGCCAAAATGCAAATGCAATAGGTTGGGGGATTGCCCTGGAAAAATATGGAAGTAAGTTTTTTACAAACGCATCCAAATTAAGCGGAGTTTTGCAAACTGATAGAGCTTTAAGTGAGCAAGCGATTGAGCGTTTAAGAAACTCTTTTAATAATACATATACTCAACTATCCAATAGCCAATCAACAGCTATATTGGAGGAGGGTTTAAGTTTCAAACCTATTAGCATAAGCCCTGAGCAAAGCCAATTTTTAGCTTCAAGAGTGTTTAGCATAACTGAGATTGCGAGAATGTTTAATATCCCAACATTTATGTTGCAAGAGCATTCTAAAAGCTCTTTTAATAATATAGAATCATTAAGCCAAAGTTATGTTACTTACACTTTAATGCCGTATATTAGAAGAATGGAAAGCGAAATGAATCGCAAATTATTTAGGCAAAGAGATAAAGGTAAGTTGTTTGTTGAGTGGAATGTAAATGCTCTTTTAAGGGGTAATATTAAGGATAGGAGTGATTCTTATAAAACAGCGGTTGGAAATGGTTGGATGACCATTAATGAAGTAAGGAGAAAAGAAAATATGAATAGTATTGAGGATGGAGATAAACACTACATTCCTTTAAATATGACTACAATAGATAAAATTGGGAGCGAACAAGAGTAAATATTATTACGATATTAACAGGAATAAACCATATACCAAAAAGGTAAATGATATTTGGACAAAAAACATAACTATGGAAAAAAGATATTTTAACATTGATACCAGAACTGAAAAAAGGGAAGATGGTACTACATCAATAACAGGGCATGCAAGTGTATTTAATCATTTAAGTGAGGACTTGGGGGGTTTTAGAGAAAAGATTGCCCCAGGAGCATTTTCTGATGTATTAGATAATGATGTAAGAGCTTTGGTAAATCATGATCCAAATTTGTTGCTCGCAAGAACAACAAGTGGAACGCTTAGATTGGCGGAAACAGAAGATGGCTTACAATATTCTTTTGATGTACCAAATACAACTTATGGAAATGATTTAGTTATAAGTATGGAGAGAGGCGATTTAACAGCTTCAAGTTTTGCTTTTACGGTGCAATCTGATACTTGGGAAACAAATGATGATGGGGATGATATTCGTACAATCAATAAAGTTAAAAGACTTTATGATGTATCTCCTGTAACTTATCCAGCGTATCCTGATGCGGATGACTTAACGCTTGCAAAGAGAAGTTTAGCTTTGCACAAAGAGAGAGAGGAAAACGATAAACAGGAAAAGGATTTGGTAAAGAGGAGTTTATTGCGTTTAAAAATAGAGTTAAAAAAGAGAGAAAAATAGTATTAATATTAAAATTGAATAAAAAAATGAAATCAATTGAATTAAAAGAATTGCGTGCTGATGTTTTGGCAGAATTGGAAGTAATCCAAAAGACTGCTGAGGCTGAGGAAAATCGTGATTTAACAGAAGATGAGAATACACAAGTTGATGCCCTTTTGGCAAAAGCTGATGTATTTTCAACAAAAATCAAAAGAGCTGAAAAATTGGAATCTCAATTAAGAGAGGCTGCTAAAATTTCAGGATCAGATGTACAAAAAGTTGAGCCATCAAAAGAAGCAAGAAATTGGAGCTTATTTAAAGCTATCAATGAAGTGCGTAATGGTGGCGGCTTAACAGGACTTGAAGCAGAAATGCATCAGGAAGCTGAAAAAGAAAACAGAGGTGCTTTAAGTGGAGTTGGTATTCCATCTTTTATGACTGAGAAAAGAGCTATTGATCAAGCTGGCTCTGCAATTGCTCCATCAGTTACAGGAGCTTATGCTGATTCCTTACAGGAAAATGGTGTATTTAGTCAAGTTGGTGTTACCGATTTAGGTAATATGGCCGCTGATACAGTAATCCCTGTTGCAGGCGGATCAACTGTTGCTTGGAGTGGAGAGGTTACTACTGTTTCAAATAGTGGTGCTGACTTTGGAAAGGTTACTTTAACTCCAAAAAGATTAAGTGGAGTTGCTAATTTATCTAATGTTATATTAGCTCAAAATGGTGCTGCTGCTGAGGCTGCAGTAATGAGAGATTTAGCAAGAAATGTAGCTGTTCAAATGGATGCTGCAATGTTCGGATCAACATCTGTAACAAATGCTCCTGGGGCTATTGCTGCAACAACAGGAGTACTTACATTTACTGAGGCTGCTGCTGCTGATTTAGCATCTGATATGTTAGAAGCAATCCAAACTATCGCAAATGATCATGGATTAACAGGTATTGAGAAATTTGTAAATTCTTACGAATTATATAGCGGAATTAAATCTGCTGCTCAAGTATCTTCAACATCTCCTTTATGGCTTGATGGCAAAATTGATGGTTATGATTCTTTCTTTAGTTCTGCACCAGCAAGTGTAGCTGGAACAAGTGGAGATGGTATGTTTGGAGATTTTTCAAGAGTTTATATGGCTTCTTTTGGCCCTACAAATATCTTAATTGACCCTTACACAAATGCTGCTGACAATGAAGTTAGAATAGTGCTTAATCAGCATTATGATTTCGGAGTTGCATCAGGTGCTTCTTTTGTGAAATATACATCATTAGTATAATTGTAATTTAATATTGGGGGCGGTTTAATCGCTGCCCCCTTTTTTTAAAAAAGAATATGCCGAGAAGTTTTGAAATAACATCTATTGCATCAACCGCTATACTTACAACAAGTGAAGCTAAAGGACATTTACGAGTTGATACAACTGCTGATGATGCATTCATTGATAATCTTATACAAGCTGCAACAGATAGTGCTGAAATATACACTAATAGATTTTTTATTGATACTACATTAACTTTAAAAGGAGATAAATGGAGTGATATTGAATATTTATTCAAAAGCCCTGTTTTAACAATAACGAGTATTCAATATTATGATAGTGATAACGCTTTGCAAACACTTGCATCATCTGTTTATTTATTGGATAACTCACATCAACCAGCAAGAGTTACTTTGGATGAGGGGGAATCTTATCCAAATCTTGCAAGTAGAGCAAATGCTGTTAAAATAATATACAATGTTGGTTATGGAACTGCATCATCTGATGTTCCTGATGGAATAAAACAGGCGGTATTATTAACCGTTGGGCATTGGTATCAGAACAGAGAGGATGTAGTTGTTGGTAGAATAGCATCTCAATTACCTATGGCTGCAAAATATTTATTAGATCAATATAAAGTTCAGACATTATGAATATAGGCGAGCTGGATATGAGGGTTATTATTCAGTACCCAGAAAACTCAACTAATAGTTATGGGGAAAGTGTAAAGAGTGGATGGAGTGATTATCGTACAGTTTGGGCAAAAGCGGAATGGAAAGGAGGAAGTGAGGGAGATGATTCGGATAAAATAACAGCTACAACAAATGTAGTGTTTTATATTCGGAATTTAGATTTAAGCGACTTTTTAGATGGGGTAAATGCTCCAACAATGGCACATAGAATCAGTTTTAATCCACAAACTGTAACAAAATATTACTATCTGCAAGCGATAGAGCAAATTGAGGGGAGAGAAAGGTTTGTAAAGATAATAACAAAGGAAAAGGATTAATGGGTAATTTAAGTGCAATAGAGAGGAAAAGTTTTGGGCAATCGGCTCAATCATCTAAATCAGTTATTAAATTACAAGGAGCAAAGGAGATTGACCAAATGTTTAAGCAATTAAGCAAAGATATTGGTAAAAAACAGGATGTATTTTGGGTAAGGCTTTGGAAAAAAATAGGTAAGGGAGCAATGAATAGTGCTAAAGGTTTAGCTCCAAAATTGGGAGATAGTGGAAATGCAAGTGATATGATAAAGGTTAGGGGTGTAGTTTATCCGCCTGATCATAGCAAAAGAATTACAAAAGGTACTTTAAAGGATAGTATCGGTTTTTTTAGAACAAGAGATAGTAAAAATCATTTAGGGATTTATTTAGGGCCGAGATTAAAAGGGAAATTTGCAAAAAATAAAGGTGGTTATTATGGAGCATGGCTGGAATATGGAGATGAGGTTATGCACTTTGGAAAATATAAAAGTAGGGCAACAAGATTCATGCAACCAGCTTGGGATAGAAATAAAATAAGCATGACAAAAAACGCATTTAAAGGAGCTGAGGAGATTGCTGCAAAGGCAATTAAAGCTCATGCGAGAAGATTGAAAAAATATGGAACTTTAGGAGCATAATGTTAGTAGGGAAAGCAATATATAATATTTTAAGCAACAATGCAGGTGTAACAGCTATTGCATCAACACGGATTTATCCAAATGTAGCAAAGCAAACAAGTGCGTTTCCTTTTGTTATTTACAGCATTACAGGAGATGCCCCAACAGATACAAAAGATGGCGTAAGCCCATTGGATGAGAATAATGCTTTAATACTATGTTACAGCCAATCTTATAGTGAGGCTTCTGATTTAGCAGATAAAGTAAGAACTGCATTGGATAGGGTTGATGGAACTTATGGAGGTGTAGAATTGCAGAATATAACATATTTGAATTACAGTGATGATTTTGATGTAAATGATGATGATGATGGCGTTTATGTGAAATCATTAAATTTTAAAATTAGATTAATAAACTCTTAATTTAGAAAATTATGAAATATAAATTAATAAAAGATTGGGAATGGTGTGGCAAAAGATTGGGAGCTGGCACTTATGTAATATTGGATAAAAAAGGAGCAGAGCAATTATCGGAAGATGGATATATTGCTAAAATTAAAACAAAAAAGAAAAAAATAAAAAAATTAAAAGAAAATGGCGGAACTGACAATCCAACAACTAACTGAGGATGGTAGTAGTGTAACTTACTCAACAGCTGCATCAGGTGGAGATACAGCTGATAATGGAGGTACTACCTTTTTGCATATTAAAAATGGAGGTGGAAGTGAGATTACAGCAACTATTACAGCACAAACAACATCTGTTGATAATAGTATTTATGGGGAATTGACAAAAGCAAATGCGAGTATAGCAATCGCTGCAAGTGGGGAGGCTTTTATAGGCCCATTTAAGCCAGCCGCTTTTAATGATGGAAATAGTGAGCTGGTAATAACTTATAGTGGTGTAGAATCACTAACAATTGCTGCATTATATATATAACAACAATAATTAATTAATTAAATAGAAAAAAAATGGCAAATTTAACAACAGCATTAAATGGAACTGACATAACAGTTTATGATAGTTCAACAAATATTCTTGTTGCCTATGCTCAAAGTGGAACGATAAATGTAAATCACTCCACGAGAGATATAAGCAATAAGGAAAGCTCGGCCTGGGCCGAGTCTATGGAGGGGCAAAGAAATTGGGATATAAGTGTAGATGGAGCTTATGCTTGGACTGATACAAGTGGAACAGCTTTAACAAATGGAGCAGATGATATGCTTAGTACTTATATTTTAACAAGAACATCAGTAGTTATCCGATTTGGAAATACTGATACAACAGGAGTAGGTAATATCTACTATGAGGGAACTGCATGGCTAACTTCTTTTAGCGTTTCTGCACCAAATGAGGATACAGCTACTTATTCTTTATCTTTTACAGGATCAGGAGCATTATCTCAAACGGTTGATACAACAGTTTAATTAACTTAATACTCAATACCCCATTCGCATCCTTTTTTCAGGTGGGTTGCGTTTGGGTGAGGGTATTTTAAAACTTGAAAAAATGGAATATACATTTGTAGAATTAGGGGGGGAGAAATTCCCTATTAAATTTGGATTTAACGCATTGCGTAAATATTCAATGAAAACAGGAACAACATTAGCCGATCTAAATAATTTAGGAGAGAATATGGGATTGAATGATGCTCTTGTATTGATACATTGCGGCATTGAAGATGGGTACAGAGCTGCAAAGCAAAAATGCGAAATAACAATTGATGATTTAGCTGATAAGATGGATGGCGACATGGAGGGAATCTCCAGGTGCATGGTGGTATTAGCTGAAATGATGGGGGGAGGAAAAAGCGGAAAAAAGCAAAAGCCCAGGAAAGCGAAAAACTAACCTGGGATAAACTTGAGGGAATAGCCTTTGGGCAAATGGGGATGAGTGTTGAGGAGTTTTACAATATGATTCCAAGGCACTTTTACAATAAGTTGGATGGCTTTTTTGAATTAGAGCAATTAAGAGATAGAAGCCATTGGGAGAGAGTAAGATGGCAAACTTGTTATTTAATTAATATCCAAATGCCGAGAGGTAGAAGTTTAAAGCTAACCGATTTAATTAAGTTTGATTGGGAAAATAAAAGGGATAAAGTGGATTTTGATAAATTAAAAAACAGGGCGGAATACATAAAAAAATTAAGCGATCATGGCAAGTAAAAGTATTGGTTTATTAAATATAGTTTTTGGAGCTGATTTAAGAGGTTTTGAAAAAGCTATGAAAAAAGCCCAAAGATCTATTAAGAAGTTTGGATCTTCAATGAAGCGTACAGGGGCTAATATGACTCGTAATATTACTATGCCCGTTATAGCATTGGGAGCTGTTGCCGTAAAGACATTTGCAGATTTTGAGCAATCAATGCTTAAAGTTAAGGCGATAAGTGGTGCAACAGGTCAAGAGTTTAACGCTTTAAGAAATAAAGCAAAAGAACTTGGAGCATCAACAATGTTTACTGCATCACAAGTTGCAGAGCTGCAATTAAACCTTTCAAAATTAGGGCTTACTCCAAAAGAGATAAATAAATCAACTGAAAGTATATTAAATTTAGCACAAGCAACTGATTCTGATTTAGCACAAGCGGCAACAGTAGCAGCTTCAACTATGAAAGGCTTTGGGTTGGAATCAAAGGATATGAATCGCATAGCGGATGTTATGGCTGATTCTTTTAGTTCCACCGCTTTGGATATGGAGAAGTTTCAAGTTGCAATGGCAACAGTAGCTCCTGTTGCAAATCAAGCTGGTGCAAGTTTAGAGGAAACAACAGCCGTATTAGGAGTTTTAACTAATAGAGGTGTAGAGGCTTCAACCGCTGGAACTTCATTAAGAAATGTTTATTTAGAACTTGCAAACAAGGGAATAACTTGGGCGGAAGCAATGGATCAAATAAAGAACTCAACAAATCCATTAAAGGATGCAATGGAGTTATTTGGAAAAAGGGGAGCAACAGTTGCTACAATTATAGCTAATAATAGAGATGAAATAACAGAATTAACTGCTGATTTTAAAGATTCAAAAGGAGAGGCAAAAGATATGGCTGCTATTATGGATAGCGGTGTCGGTGGTGCTATGCGGAGGTTAAAGTCGCAAGCAGAGGGAGTTGCTATTGAGCTTGGAGGTGCTTTAATACCTTTATTTCAAAAACTATTAAATGGCGTAAAATCATTATTAGAATGGTGGAGTGGATTGGATGGTAGCATGCAAAACTCTATAATTGCTTTTGGCTTATTAGCAGGTGCATTAGGGCCAATGGTTGGCTTAATGGGTACTCTTGCCGTAGCATTTAGTGCATTGGTTAGCCCTATTGGATTAACAGTTGCAGCTATTATTGGAATAGTTGTTGCTTTTGCCTATGTAAGGGAAAATTGGGATGCATTTAAGGAAAGATTGAGTGATTGGAATTGGTGGAAAAATGCATTAATACAGGCTTTACAATGGATGATTGAGTTTAATCCAATATCTATAATGATTAAATCAGTTAATGCCTTGATTAAATTTATGGGAGGAACAGAAATCCCAAATCCATTTGAATCTACTGCTGATGCTTTGGAAGATTTGAAAGTTGAAACCAAAGAATATGAGAATGAATTTGGTAGCTTCAAAGATGCAATGGTAAATCAGGGTAAAGAAGTGCTTGGCATGTTTAAGAAATTAGGCAAGGGAATGGGAGTTGGTGGAGGTGGATTTTCAACAAGTGGAGGTGGTGGAGATGATACTGAAACAACTGATGCTCCAATAATTGGAAGTACAGATGAAGCCTTTGCAACCTATAAAGATTATTTAGCAAGCATTAGTACCGAAACCGGAAAAACTACAAAATCATTAGGGGAATCATGGGGAGATTTTTTTGATGTTTGGGGGGATAAAATCAATAAAGCTGTTGAGAAGGTAAAAACTATAATGAGTTCAGTAAGTGGCGTAATTAGTGCTGTAAATGAAAAGGAAAATGCCGAGTTTAACGAGATGCGTGATGAGAAAAATGAAAAACTTGATGAGGATTATGAATCTAATTTAGAGAGAATCCAAAACTCAGTAATGAGTGAGGAGGAAAAAAATGCTGCAATAGCTGCATTAGATGAAACATTTGCAGGTAAAAAAACAGCATTAGATGAGCAAATGGATAAAAAGGAAAAAGCTATTAAACGAAAACAGGCGATAAGAAATAAGGGAATGGGAATTATGAATGCTATAATATCAACTATTGAGGGTGTTATGGGAGCTGTTGCCGCACTACCAGCAACAGGAGGTTTGCCTATGAGTGCAATTATTGCTGGATTAGGTGCAGCTCAGGTGGCGGCAATTGCATCAACTCCAATTCCTTTTGCACAGGGAGGATTGGTTTCAGGGCCTACATTAGGATTAATTGGAGAGGGTGCTGGAACAAGTGCAATGAATCCAGAGGTTGTTGCTCCATTGGATAAACTTATAGGAATGATGGGAACATCAAATGTTAATGTTCACGGCAGAATACAGGGAAATAATATAGTATTAGTTTCGGATAAAGCCGAAATATCAAGACAAAGATTTATATAAATGCCAATTACTCACAAAACAAGATATGAGGGGAGTTTTTTCTCATCAAATGGGCGTTATCATATAATAAGAATATACGACAAAAATTATACAGGTCAAACACTTCCAATTACAATAGGTAGTGGTGGGGTAAAAATATCTTATGACACAAAAGGGAATGAGAAGTTTACGCCAATCATAGCATCTAAATGCTCAATATCCTTAGTTGTTGAGGATAATGTATTTGGGAATCATGTTAAAAATTTTATAAAAGCTTTAAGGGAAACTTATGAGGAGGGAGATGTAACTGTTGCTATTTGGAATCAATCTACTACAACCAAACCCCCTTTATGGAGTGGCAATATAATGATTGATTTATCTTCAAAAGAAGATGTGTCAACTCCTTATGAGGTGGAATTAAATGCGACTGATGGAATAGGATTGCTAAAAAATTATGATATGGTTAGCGTTCAAGGTAGTTCTCCTTATGCTTCTGCTGATACATATATATCTGATGGCTACCAAACATTTATTTATTGGATTAAAACCATATTGGAATATTGTAATACTCCTGATTCAGATTCAACAGATGGAGATGTAAGTGATTATGATTTCTCAACTGCAATTGACTGGTGGTACGAACATCATCCAAGCCCTGATGTAACTATAAGCCCATTAGCTTATACTAAATGCCAAATGCTTGGGAGTTATAAACTAACGCAAGATGCACTTTATGAAGTTAAAACCGTATATGATGTTTTGGAATCCATTTGCAAAATGTGGGGAATGAGAGTTGTTTTTTGGCAAAATAGATTTCACTTTACCCAAATAGAGCTTTACAATACAGCTGATACTGGAAATTTTGCAACTCCTGACAATGTGGATAGCCAAATATGGACAAGAGGAGGAGCATCTTCAAGTAGTCAAGATTATTTAGGAAGCACCTGGTTTACATTATATAGCCAGGATATTGAAACGAATGCAGGTGGTTTTGATGGTGGGCTTCAAAAGTTAGCTGGTAGCACATGGGATTTTTACCCTAAATTAAAGGAGGTAATAGTAGATTTTGAGAGTGTAAGTAATAGTAATTTTTTCTCATTATTCCCTCAACCAACTATCTCCACTATTGATGGAATAGATTTAATTACCTCATCTACCATTACAACATTTACAGGGGCAAGTGCTTTTAGTAGTTTTTATTTAAATCTACAATTGGAATTTAATAATACATCTGGGAGCGCCCAGGATTATTGGTTTAATTGGGGGATCAGAGCAAAACCAACTACTGATGCTAATTTTAACAATGGATATTATACTCAGTTTTTAAATACTGCTTCTGCTACTTGGACTGCTTACCCAGGCTCTACATCTACTGCTTTTTTATCTCAATTTACAGCAGGAAATACATTTATTGATGCGAGAATAAATTTAACATTCCCTTTTGGTAGTAGTTTATCATTACCATCAGGAGTTTCGCAACAAACAATATTCTCAGGGATAATACCTACTAATGCAGCATTTACAGGGTCTTGGGATTTTGAATTTTTTACATACGCTA
>JACKQG010003870.1_pt1 | contig 17885 bp, 11 predicted proteins | sample 8237621 | NCBI WGS metagenome assembly JACKQG01 (sample SAMN15677084, study PRJNA649215) | marine metagenome | biome: marine; feature: Black Sea; material: saline water; isolation source: suspended particulate matter (SPM) from the Black Sea western gyre | collected 2013-06-09/2013-06-10 | depth...
GGAGGACGCGAATCGTGGCGAGGGGGGAGGGGACGGGGGGCAAAGTAGAGGGAAAGGAGCGACGCGACTGAGCTCAGGAAGATGGATCCAGATGGGACGAAGGCCTGGTATGTGGAATCTTGGCCTCGAAACCAGGACCGTTCTGCGCCAGTTGTGATCGCAGTCGGGTCACCGCCGATGGGCACTGGTTTCATTGCCTTTACGCTCGCAAAGGTTTCGATCTGCGCACTCCGCTGCGCTTGCAAGGAAAACAGGCGGTGCAAGATTTAATTGCCTCCGAGTGGCCCGAACGTAACGACCGGGGTGCCGAAGAACGCGCGCAAATGGCACAGCGCGGCCCCTTACAAAGCCCAGGCCGCAACGCCGACGACGACCCACGCCTAGAAATGCGCAGTCGCGGCGGATGAGTCTATTATGGGTGTATGCGGTCCCTGCTCGTCGTCCTAGCAAGCTTGGTGCTCAGTAATTTGCTTTATGGGCAAATTTTTGAGGTTAAGTTTAAAACTGATAAAGATGCCAAGAAGTACGCTAAGTACATGGTGGATATTGAGGGAACACCGCGTTTTATTGCCGAATTACGTTCTGGCCTCACCAAAAAACCTAGTGGCGACTACACCTGGGATTCGGCTCAACGGAGTGAGTGGTTTATCGCCGATCCAGATGATCCGTTGTCGTTGCCGTACAAGGTTAAGGATGGCGCGCGAGGCAAAGCGAATAAAAAGCAAGTGGTAGGTATTCAAAATAGCCATTTGGACGGAATTAAACCCTTTGCTCAGAACAATAGCTTTTACGGTATATCGCTGGAGTACAAAGACCGCATGGCGCGCCTGGACGAACTGCGCGAGCTCCGCGATAGTTCTGATAAAGGCGGCAAAGAATGGATGGCAGCGCACTGGGTGCTATTGGATGGTTATGAATCGATGCACCTGTGGTTGAGCGGAATGGGCTACCCCGGGCCCGCCAAAAAATTGAAGAAAGAGTCGGATCGGCAACGCAAAGCTGTCGCCAAAGAAGCCGAAGAGGAGCAACGCAAGCGCGCCATTCAAGGCGTCGGCAAGGTAGAGGTTCCGAGCAAGTTAAATGCTGACGCAGAAAGATTGGGTTTGAAGACGCGATTCAAAATGCAACAGAGTCAGCATTTTCGTATTACTTATCACACCGGCATTAAGGATACTCAGGTCGTGCATTGTTTGAAGCTGGCTGAGCGTTGTTTGGCTGGATTCCGCGCCCAGTTTGTGGAGCCGTATTTAGCTGAAGATTTTCAAGATTTGATCCCTGACAATCTTTGGTTGGAATGGCATTTTGGACCGGACAATGCCAAAGTGCATACTTTGCTCTATGAAGAGCACTACGGCATGAGCTGGGGCCCGCGCAAAGAAGAGCGCATGAAATTGCATGGCAGTCGCAACTATCGCGGTGGCGAAAACCCGCTGTATTTGTGTTATTGGCGGATCGAAAACGAAGGAAGTTTGAGTGGCATTATTACCAGCAATTTGGGAACCATTTCGGCGACGGTTCACTTCCGTACTGCCAATACTCAAGTTTCGGTAGATTGGTTGGAGCAAGCAATGGGGTACTGGATGTCGCTAGAGTTTTTAGGTCGGAATTCCGTGACTGAAAAAGCTTTTGATTGGGGAGTAGAAGACGACGACCACACCGTTTCCCGTCGTGAAGACGATAAAAAAGATAAAGAAACGGTTGCCGAGCCCAACTTGTCGATAGGGGAAAAGCGCCTTTACTTGGAAAGCGCGCTGGCTGAAGGCGTGCCGTTCAATGTATTAATGCAAACCCAATTGTTTGACATGAAGCGTGGCGACGTCGCCAAGTCCTGGGCGATGTATGACTTTTTGACCCGCACCTATGGTCGCGAGGCACAAGTGTTCTTACGCGACATGGGCAAGTTCGCCCGCGAAGGTGGGCCCTTTCAGGAAAAGGTCCGTAAAGCTGGCGACGCCGCTTTGAAAAATTCTGGCCAGGACTTGTTCCGCATGTTGGACGAAGCTTGGAAGGAACACGCGTTGAAGGAGTTGGGACGCGGTCAATAAATCCTTTGTCCACCGCGGCGCGGCAAGTTTCATAACCCGCCGCAGCTACACCGCATCTGGGACTCCCGTCAAAACACCCTGCAGGATGGTTTGTTGTAGCGGGCTGAGGTTTTCTTCAGGCGTAAGCCGAAAGATGAAGCGACCGCGCTGCACGACCTTGACGTCGAAAGTGCGGACCGAACCACCGCGACGAACTTTGATGCTGACCTCTTGATCAGGCACCAACTTGGCCAAAGCGTCGCGGACCTCGGTGATGGTTTGGACCTTGACGCCAGCGACCGATTGCAGTTTGTCGCCGGTCAGCAAGCCAGCGTTACTTGCTGCAGCCCCCTCGCGCACGTTTACCGTCAAATCATCGTCGGGGAAGGAAATACCAAGATACGGCGAATCTTTTTCGATCCAAACCACTTTGAGGCCAGCCTCGGCGCCGATTTCATCAAGCGGTGGCTTGACTACGCCTTCGACGTAGCGATCAAAAAACTGAGCCGGGTTCCAGCCGCTTACTGCGTAAATCGCGCGCTGTAAATCATCCGGCTTGTAGCCTGGATCGGGGTAGTTGACCCAGCGGTTAAGGAAAGCCATGACGTCGTCCAGAGAGCGTCGGTTTTGGGTTTCCAGGCGGATTTTTAGATCCAGCAGCAAGCCTAGGGTTTGGCCTTGGTCGTAATAGGAAATATAGGTTTTGCGATCCGGCTCCCATTCGGTCCATGACGCCCGTTCTGGCGACTTTTGCGCGTAGCCGGCCGCTTCATGCACGTTGACGAAGTTGGTGGATTGCGATTGCCAAAACCAACCCGACGCCCGCAGCTGGGCGCGTTGCACGATAATGTCGTTGTAGTAGGAAGTCACGCCTTCTAGCCACCACAAATCGGTAGTGCGCACATCGGTGGAATAATCAAACGGGCCGAGTTGTTGCGGACGGATGCGCTTGACGTTCCACAGGTGGAAAAATTCGTGCGCGGTCACGCTTTCCAACGGCTCCATCATCGCGCCGCTGCGGAGACCGCGGTAGTTGACCAATATGCTGGTGGAATTGAGGTGCTCCAATCCAGAAATACCGCCGATGCCGTTGGCGAGGAACAAATACACATAGCGCTCAAATGGGTATGCGCCAAAAATTTCATAGCACACCTCAGACATGGCCTTAAGTTTGGCGGTCCAGGCGTCGCGGTCGAACTGGGTCGGCGTGATTTCGCGGCCGAAGAGCACCCATTCAATGGTTTTGCCATGGCTTTCAAAACTATGCCGCTCTAAATCTCCCATCGCGATGGGGCAGTCGACGAAGACGTCATAATCGGGCGAGCGACGAATTTTGGGATTGCTTGGGTCTAGACGATGGCCGGATGCGAAGTCCCATCCTTTGGGTAAATCGACTGTCAGCGAATGCGGCAAATGTTTACTGTCCTCGGTATATAAAAACGTCATAGGACCGCGTAAATGCACCGCAGGAGTTGCACCTTCTTCGGCTTCATTGGTGGCGACTAGGGTGTAGCGAACTTCCAAGCTCGTAGCGCCACTGGCATCGATTTCCCAAGCCCGCGGCGTCAGCGCAAGGATGTCGCGACGTTGTTCATATTGGTCGATAGCGTGCAAGTCGGAAATACGTTGATGATAGTTTTGATAGCCATAAGATCCCGGCTGCCACCATGGTATGCGCACGACTACCCGATCGCGTTCGAACAACGGTTGCAACGACATCGCGATCTGCAGAGATTCACCGTCGGCGGCGGGCTCCATGTGATAGCTGACTTCGCGCAAATCAAATTGGGTCTGCGCTGGCGTCGGCATGGCGGATGCTGATGCAGCCGCTGCGGATAGGGTCAGCGCATAAAGCGTCAAAAGGCACAAAATCGGCGAGGTTAGGAAGCGTTGCATGGTTATGAGTTACGGTCCGAGAGCCTATCATGTTGCAAAACCTGGACCATGACTGCATCCCCAATTCTGTTTCGCGGCGGCCGCCTTTTCGATGGGCACCGTTTTCTGGATCAAACCGACCTCCGCAGCGACGCGCAGGGCAAGATTGAGGCTATAGGGAACGATTTACAGCCGTTAGCAGGCGAGGTCGTAGTGGAGCTGGATGGGAAGTGGTTATTGCCAGGGTTGGTGGATTGCCACGTGCACTTTCGCGAGCCAGGTTTGGTGCATAAAGAAGGCTATTTGACCGGTTCTAGCGGCGCTTTGCATGGTGGCGTGACCACGGTAATGGAAATTCAGAACAACCCGCCGCTAATGGAAACGGCAGAACTTTTGCGGCAAAAAATGGTAGATCTGCACGGTGTTTCCAGGGTGGATTTTGTGCCTTATGGCAACTTGACTGTGCGATCCATGGATCAAATTGCCGCCATGGTCGGATTAACGCCGGCAGTGAAGTGCTTTTTAGGCTGTAGCACTGGTTCCGCCGGGGTGGCTGACGAAAAAACGATGCGCATGCTGTTCACTGCCGCTGCTCAAGCTGGCATGAAAGTGGTGGCGCACTGCGAAGACGACCAAATCATGGCCGACGCCCAGGCCCATGCAACGGCTGAAACCGCGGATCGACATGATTTGATGCGCCCGGCCGTCGGCGAGATCGAGTCCATTCGCAATGCCATCCGCGTTGCGGGTGAGGTAGGGGCGGAATTGCACGTTTTCCACATTTCCACTGCGGATGGCGGCCGCCTTGTGGCTGAGGCGAATGATGCCGGGCAAGCCGTCACCGGCACTACCGGCACTCAGTACCTGCTAGTTACCGCAGAAGAGGCCTATGCCGCCAAACAAAACCGTTTTAAGGTCAATCCAGCGATCAAATCCGACGAACATCGCCAAGGCCTGCGCGAGCTGATCCGTGATGGCCGTTTACAAGGCATTGGTACCGATCATGCCCCGCACCCATTAGCCGACAAAGATCGTCCCTATGCCAAGGCTCCGTCGGGCTTTCCGTCCATCGACTTGGTCTTGCCGATGCTCTTCGCTATCGCCGACGACAGTGGCATGGACATGAGCCTGTTGCTGCGGGCGATGACCTCGCAACCCGCCGACGAATTCGGCCTCTCCCAAAAAGGCCGCCTGCAACTCGGTGCCGACGCCGACCTGGTTGCCGTAGACCCAAATGTGCAGCGTCAGGTGGAAGAAAGCGAGCTGCCGTCCAAGTGCAAATGGAGCCCATTCCACGGCCGCCAAATGCGTGGATTTCCGCTTCAGGTTTGGCTACGCGGCGAACTTGTGTTCGATCATGGCGAATTTCCACTAAAACCTAGTGGAAAGCCTATTTTCTTAAGCGAAAATTAGCCGATAAGGCCGGTGATGCTGCCCGCATAGTGGGCAACTTAGTGCGGTCACCGCATTTTTCAGTTTTGGCGCAGGCGTAATTCCGGCGTTTCAAGGAACTTGCATCTACTTGACGGCCTCTAACGCGTTCCTGTTCGCTGGAAAGCCAACCTAAATCACCCTCCTGCACTACATGCGTAGCTTCCCTTCTTTTGCCGTCCTGCTGCTTGTTGCTGGCGTAGCTCATGCTCAAGTCTCAGAGCGACCTGCAACTCTTTCAGTTGAAACTACTTATGGCTTCGGCACCTTTTTGGTCAATGACCTTGATGCCAACCAAAGCACAGCATCGCGTCTGAACGACGACCGCGCCGAAAAAAATGGTTTCGTGCCTGCGCCGAGCGCGGGATACACCTTGACCGGCCGCGTCGTAGTGCAAACGCTGGATGAAGGATTGCTGGTTGACATGGTGCGTTCTATCGATGAGCGCTGCCATATCGAACAACTGCCGGTTGCTGGCTACTGGTCGGTGGTAGCTCCAAGCGTCAACCTAGGCGCGCAGATGACTGCCGCGTTGGAGCCGGTTTTTGGCTACGGCCATGTGCAATTAGACGTGCAGCAGCCTAGCGACCACCGGTTGCCTACGGATCCGCTGTTCGGCAACCAGTGGCACTTGCGCAACACATCTAAGCCCGACGCCGACGCCAACGTAGAAGATGCGTGGAATGCAGGTTACACCGGGGTGGGCGTCATCGTTGGCGTCATCGATGGAGGCTCTGAAGCTACCCACGAAGACCTTGCCGCTAACTTCAACGTGACCGCATCCAAGTCTGGTGGAAGTTCTAGTCACGGTACTGCCGTGGCCGGAGTGATTGCCGCCGTGGAAGGCAACAACAAGGGCGGTGTGGGCGCTGCCTATGATTCGCAATGGTCGCGCCTTTATTACGGCAGCTCCAGTTACACCGCCGATAACTTCCTGCACCGTAACGATCTCAACGACATCAAAAACAATTCATGGGGACCTTACGACGACGGCACCATTTGGACGATTTCGAACATCGAAAAGAATGCGTTGGAAGATAGCTGCACTACCGGTCGTAGTGGACTAGGCGAAATTTTCACTTGGGCTGCTGGTAACGGCGGCACGGGTGACCGTTGCGATTATGACCCCTACGCCTCAAGCCGTTTCACCGTCGCCGTCGGCGCGGTGGGTGATTTGGATACGCGTTCTTATTACAACGAAAGCGGTTCGTCGATGTTGGTTGTTGCCCACAGTAATGGCAATAATCGGGGCATCACTACCACTGATTCGGGTAACAGTTACACCAGTAGTTTTGGTGGCACTTCATCGGCGTCGCCATTGGGTGCTGGGGTGATTGCATTGATGTTAGACGCCAATCCCAACCTGACCTGGCGAGACGTGCAGCACGTCCTGGTGCATTCTTCGCGTTTGGTTGACCCAAGTCATAGCAACTGGCAAATAAACGGTGCTGGCCACGACATCAACTACTCCTATGGCTTTGGTTGTGCAGACGCTGGCGCTGCAACTGCTTTAGCCGCGTCGTGGACCAACGTATCTGCGGAGCAGATCTTCAACAGCGGTAAGTTGACCGTGAATCAAACTATTCCTGACAATGATGTCAATGGTTTGGAATACACCATTAGCGTGCCAGAAAGTTTCTACGTTGAGCACGCTGAGTTGATTTTAAACGTCAGCCATACCTACATAGGCGACTTGAAAATCTGGATTGAATCTCCAGACGGTACCCGTTCTTTGTTCACCAAAAAGCGCAACGATTCCAAAAATAACCTAGTCAACTACATCTTCACATCGTGTCGTTCGTGGGACGAATTGTCGGATGGCGACTGGCTGGTGCACGTTTCCGACGAGAGCAGCGGCACTAGCGGTACTTTGACTGATTACAAACTCAAGTTGTACGGTAACGATGGCTCGCATCTGGGTGTAGGCGGCTTCCGCGTGGCGGCTAGCAACTTATCGTCAGGTGCAACCGCAACCTTGGATGTTTACGATGCCAACCCGTCGGCAACTACTTGGCTGGCTTACAGCATTACTGGTTTGGGTTCCTTCACCGTGCCACCGTTGGGTATCGTCATGGACATCGCCAATCCAGTGCAAATCGGTACACCAATGACCAGTGACGCTTCCGGTCACGCAACTTGGACTTCGGCCGTCCCAGGTGGCACTGCTGGCGTCCCGGTTTGGTTCCAAGCCGTGCAAATGAACAACAAGAGCTCGGTATTGAGTACAACCATTAACTAACCGCCTGCGGTTTTTCGGTCGGTTTGCCGGCGAAGCGCATGAATGCGTAGAGCACGGCGAACCCGGCCAAAATGGACACCCAGAACGGTGTATTGAAGATTGCCGTTGGAATATATCCGAAAAGCACAGCTACGAAGGCGGTAGCAATCGCATACGGAGCTTGGGTGCGCACGTGGGTAATATGATTACATTTTGATGCCGCCGACGAAAGGATGGTCGTATCTGAAATGGGCGAACAATGATCGCCGAAGATAGCCCCCTCTAATACCGCCCCGATGGAAAGAACCAGCAAACCATGCGGTCCATAAGGCGTGTTTTCGCCGAGGTGATAGGCAAGTAAAACCACATTTGGCTGCATGATCGCCATGGTGGTCCAAGAAGAGCCAGTGGCAAAGGCAACGAAGCACGAGGCTAAAAACAGAATGATGGGCAGCCAGGCGCCGTCGATGATTCCTTGGAAAGCGGCGACCAAATAGGTGGCGGTTCCGAGGTGACCGCAAACTTTGCCAATGCTCCAAGCAAGCAGCAATATCAAAACGGCATCTTTGAACAAAATGCGAATCCCGTTGCTTGCAGTTCTGGTGATTTCGCCAGCACTTAACAATCGTTGCCCAATTGCCATCAGTACGGCTAGTACAAATGCTGCGAGTGAGCCATAAAAAATTGCCTTGGTGCTATCCGACGCACCTAGCACCGCACGCATCCAAACAAAACCACCCTCAGCCGAGGCGGCGATCGCTTCACTGTCATTGTTGGTGATGGCCTCGTTCATGGTCGCGGCACCCAAGGCATAAATTAATCCAGCTGTTCCAAAAATCATCAACGCCAGCGGCAACACGCCATTGAACCACCGCGCAGGTACCCCTGGCAAAGCCAAAGTATGAGCTGCCGGGCCGTCGCCCGCGCCGATTAGACTTTCATCTTTGCCATCACGGGCTTGTTCCTCCATGCGCCGCATCGGGCCGATGTCGCGCTTCGTCCAAATCACGCAACCGACCATGAACATGGCGAACAGGCAATAAAATCGATAAGGCACGGTTTCTAAAAACAACGCGTAACCCTGACTGGCAGGAATACCCACCGTCGGCAGTTGCGGGGCATAAGTGCTGATTTGATAGGCCACCCAGGTACTCAAAATGGCGATGCCCGCAACCGGTGCCGCGGTACTGTCCACGATGTAAGCCAATTTGGCACGACTGACCTTCATGCGGTCAAACAAGGGTCCGCAAGAATTGCCGACGATGATGGTATTGGCATAGTCATCAAAGAATATTCCCAGCCCAAGTGCATAAGCAATTGCCTGCACGCTGCGTGAATTTTTGGCGTAACGCAGCAAGGCTTTCACCATGCCATCAATTCCACCCATGCGCGTGATGACGGCGACCGTTGCCGATAAAAGCAGAACAAAACCAAGGATGTATAAGTGAAAAGGATCGGTCAAAATTTCGCCGATCAAAATATCCCCAAATGCAATGCGCAAAGTGTAGATGAGCGAGCCTTCTGCCCAGGCCAACATTGCTGCGCCGACCAAAACTCCAGCGCTCAATGCCAGCAAGGTGCCGCGCAGCAAAAATGCCAGCAGGATTGCTAGCAAGGGTGGGATCAAAGCCCAGCGCGAACCCATTTGCGTGCTTGGCAAAGCCTCGCCGGCAGCATTCAGTGAGCTTTCTTCAGCGGCGGAGTTGATTTCCAATAATTGCAAGCTGCCACTTTCAGTGAGGAGCATGCGCACGTTTTGAATCTGATTCGGGCCAATTTCGAGTGGCGGGTTGCCGTCGGCGTCGGCGAGCAGGATGCGGAAAGTGGTCGCCGTTAGGTTTTGCAGCCATGGATCCACGTCGGCAGCTTTTTCTGCTTCAGTTGGGGCGGGCAAGCGAAAACCGACACGCAGCGCATCGCGTCGGGCTAGCCCATCAGCGTCGGCGTCCAGCGGCCAATCGATGTCGACGGCGCGTACTGATGCCACTGGTTCGTAGCCTTGCAGCATGGTTTGCGCGCTTAAGGTTTGTAATAAAACTGGATCGGCGCTCGCCATCATGAGAGGCAAACAAATCGCAGTGAAGACGGCGGCGAAGATCAGGCGGGTGCGCATCGGCCATGCCATCGTAGGCTAGCCCGCGGCGCGAGGGTATCCTAGGTGCTTCCAGAACGCCCAACACCTTGGAATACGTCCTCTTAGTCCTGTACGTCGCCGGTCTCGCTTTGGTCTACCATGGCCAACGCAAGGCTGAGCAACGCATTAAGGAATTGGAAGCGGAATTGAGCAATCGTGACGACCATCAAACACTGATGAGTCGTATCGACGAGTTGGATCAGTTGGTGCGCCAAATGGATCCAGAGCCGACGCGGTCCGAATTGGTTCGACTACGCTCAAATTTAACCCAAATGCTGGAAGCGCCGCCCGCTCCCGAGCCATTGCCCGTCACCAATGACGGGATCAGCCGGCCAGCAAGCGTGCGTCAATTAATCGATCGTCATATGCGCAGCATGGGCTGCGAGCAAATCCACATTCTGGCCGAGGATGCCGAATTGGATGCTGACGATCTTGAGGTTCGTGTCGAAGCCATGAAGGAAGGAATGTGCATGAAGGGACGGCTGCACGTCGTCGCTAATGATGTGCGCGAAATTGGCTTTGACGACACTCACAAACTTTTCCCCTGATCCCTCATTCGTAGCCTAATTGGCCGAAGCTAGTTCAAACGCTTCCATGCAAAACGTCCGCATCCAGGATTTGTCTCACCACGATGGCGAAGTTGTGCGCTTACGCGGCTGGCTTTACAACAGCCGCGGCAAGGGCAAGTTGTTGTTTTTGTTACTGCGTGATGGCAGTGGCATTTGCCAGTGTGTGACCTTGAAGGCCAATGTTTCCGAGGAAGATTTTTTGGCGGCTAAGGGGCTGACCCAAGAATCTTCAATGGAAGTAGTGGGTACCGTCAAGTTGGACGAACGCGCACCAGGCGGGGCTGAGCTACAGGTGCAATCGCTACATGTGCACCAAGTTGCGGAGCCTTTTCCGATTAGGAAGAAAGAACATGGGCCTGGCTTTTTGATGGATCATCGCCATCTGTGGTTGCGCTCCAAACGCCAAATGGCTTTGCTTCGGGTACGTCACCGCGTGATCTCTTCGTTTCGCGAATATTTGGATCAACAGGGATTTTTCTGCGTCGACTCGCCGATTTTTACGCCGAACGCGTGCGAGGGCACGTCGACTTTGTTTGAGACCGATTATTTCGACGGCAAGGCTTACCTCACTCAATCCGGACAGCTTTATGGCGAAGCGAGTGCCATGGCTTTGGGGAAAATTTACGTTTTTGGCCCCACTTTTCGCGCCGAAAAATCTAAAACGCGACGTCACTTAACCGAGTTTTGGATGTTGGAGCCGGAAATTGCTTTTGCTGATTTGACTGAGGTTTGTGATTTGGCCGAAGGCATGTTGCGCTACACCATTGAGCAAATTCTGGAGCGCAACCAACAAGATTTGGCTGACTTGGATCGCGATCCAGAAGTGTTGAAGGGTTGGAACCGGGATTTTCCAAGGCTCAAGTACGACGACGCCGCAGCCATGCTGATGAAATGGCAAGCAGATGGCAGTTATGAGTCCGATTTCAAACCTGGTGACGATCTCGGCGCGCCGGATGAAACCATGCTCGGCGAGCACTATGGTTGCCCAGTTATGGTGACGCACTGGCCACACGAGGTGAAGGCGTTTTATATGAAACGCGACGAAGAGGATCCAAGCAAGGCCTTGGGCGTTGACATCATTGCGCCAACTGCTGGCGAGATCGTGGGCGGTGCGGTGCGTGAAGAAAGTTACGAGGTGCTGAAAGCACGCATTGAAGAACACGAGTTGCCTCTGGAAGCTTTCCAGTGGTACCTTGATCTGCGCCGCTATGGCACCGTTCCACACGGTGGATTTGGTTTGGGCTTGGAGCGCACCGTTTCCTGGTTGACCGGCGTCGAACATGTGCGCGAGTGCATACCGTTCCCGCGGACCTTGCAGCGAATCTATCCCTAGGCCAGCGCTGGCTTTCTTGGGCCGGCGGCTTTTTAGCGCGGCGTATTAGCCAAAATACGTCGCGCTAACTCTTGTCGTTGCAGACTGACAGAGCCAAGGTTTTTGTGCAAAACTACACGCGAATGCGGGGCTAGCCAGTGCATGGCGATTTCGGCTTGAGCGTCGCCTTTGAGGGCCAATTCAAATAACTTTGCAACCGCTGCATCCCTCTTTTTTGCGCCTTCCTTTTGCATCTCGCTGGACTTCGGCGGCGCTGCAATCACTTCGCCAATGAGCGCATCGGTTGCGGCAAGTTGTTGCAGTTGTTTGGCCCATGTCGCGTTGGGTTCGATGCTGCTCGGTTGAAGTTCGTGCACCGCAAGCAACCGGTTCACCGAAAACAGCAGCAAGCGTTTTGGCAATTCCCAGCGATTTCCGCGCCGCCAATCCGCCCAAATCGGGCGTTCTTCTGCGGCAGTGCCGGATCGGAATACGGAACGGCAAAACGGCCAAACGCCGACGTATCCGTTTTCAAGCAAGCGGCCAGCTGCAGCCGCTCGGATGGAGATAGCACGGTCAGTTTCTTGAGCGAAATAAGCCATGGCCGCGCAGTAACGAGGCGGCATGCTTTTCGGGGCGAGCAGGCAAGTCAGTGAGGTCGCAGTTTCCTGCCGCGTCATGGCCGCGCGAAAAAGCGCATCGGTGAGATCTAAATCGCTGGTATTGGCACTTAATAGGGCCGCTAATTTGGCTTGATTGCGGTCTCCACGAATCAGCCATTGCTGCAGCAGCTGGCGTTGTGCTTGGCTAGTGGGACGAAATTCTTCAATCTGCGTCCACGCGACCTCTTCCTTTTGCACCAGCTGTTGCAACTGCTGCTGATAGGCGGCGTCGGCCTCACCGGCAATAGGTGGCGTCGGCGCTGGCGGCAATAGGCTCACCAACTGAAATACCAGCAGAGCAATCATGGCTGCAGGATAGCGCGGTCTTTATAAGAAGCGCGCTAATTCCTTTTTCGGCGTGGGACGGGTCAGACGGCCTAACGACTGGGCTTGCAACTGACGCACTCGTTCGCGCGAGATACCGAGGCGCTGACGAACTTCCTCTAGAGTCCAGAAGCGACCGTCTTCTAGACCGAAACGCAGGCGCAGGACCAGCGCTTCGCGGGCTGGAATGGTCGATAGCTGCTGTTCCAATGCGCTGCGCAGATCCTTGCTACTCGGGTGGTCTGGCAAGCTGGGCTGGCGCGGGTCAGGCAAGATGTTGGCCAGGCAACCTTCTTCTTCAGTGGTTGCGGTACGGTTCAAAGATAGGCATTGGCGATCGGCCTTGAGAGCTCGTTCGACTCGGCTGAGTGGCAAACCAGTGCGCTTGGCGATAGTCGTGGCTGGCAGCGCTTCCGGTTCTTCGAATTGGGTTTCACGGACCCGGCGCAATGCTTGAGCTAAATAAACAGGTAGGCGCACGGTGCGCGATTGGAAAGATAGGGCCTTCAAAATGCCCTGTTGAATCCACCACCCGGCATAATTTGCAAAGCGCACACCTTCTTCGCGCTTGTACCGCTCAACCGCACGGAGCAGCGCAGTATTGCCTTCTTGAATCAAATCTTCCCACGGCACGCCGACGTGACGGTAGCGACGGGCGGTGGCTGGAACAGCATGTAGATTGCGGTGAACCAGACTGGATTGAGTCATAGAGAGTTCGCGAATTCGCTGTTGAAGCAATTTTTGTTTGGCCTCAGGCATGGGCCGGTCGGAAGTCTTATTCAAAGGCAGCAAGCGCAACTGCTCCAGCACCGTTGAATAAGGAGAAAGAAATTCTTCGGCATAAGCGCGCGCGACTTTTTGGGGCTGTTTGCCCAGGACTTGCAGAATGGTATCGCGAAGTAGGTCGATGGCACGAGCCATCACAAACTCCTCTTGCCGCGACGTTGGGCGCAGCCGTTGCAGGTCGGCCCAATAAACGCTGAGTGGGTCGCCTGGAGTTTGCACCCTAGACGATTCCTGGCGTTCAGAAAAAGCCGGATTTTGCAGGTCACTCAGGAAGGGTGCTTTGTTTTTCGAAAGGAAGCTGACTAGATAGGGCTTGAGGACTTGATAGCGGCGTTCGGTGGCTAGACCAGATTGAAGCAGCTCCCATGGTAGGGCGGAAGCGGCGCGGATCTTGTTCAGGAAGGTGGGGCGGCGGTTCATGATCTGTTGAACTGTGGTGCCGACCATACAACGAATAGTGTGCCAACTTGGATCAAAGGCTCAGCCCAAACTGCAGTCGTAAACGGCTACAGAGTAATAGGTTACTCATGCAGTTAAAGGGGGCGAAAAGAGCGGCCAAATAGTGCGGAAAATTTCCCACACATGGTGGGGAATATTTCGCAGTGTAACCATTTGCAGGCGTAACCGTCTCCTTGGTTGGAGACATAAACCATGATTCTTTGTACAACCACCCTACTCTTACTCAGTTCTGCCCAGACCGCTTTGGCTTCCACAACCAAAGATACCCGCCTGGTACAGGATCCAATTTGCCAAGCTGAAGCTTGGATCTTGCAACAAGAGGGCACCGCAGGTGCTGGAGTTTACTGGTCCGCCCAAAGCTGGATGTTTCAGCTCAAAGACGAAGACGGCGATGGACTGCTGGATACTCCTCCTGGAATTGATGCGATGACATTGGCGTCGCGTACAGTTGCCAATCAGTTCACACCCATGGACGTCGCCTTTTCATTGGAGGGAAGCTACTTAAATTTTGAAGATGGCGATGTGTTGCGAATGAAGCCTTTAGGAGGCTTGGAGGTGCTTTTTAGCGAGCAGCAATTCCTCGACGCCATTCAACACCAGTCGGGCTCCTTTGACTTGGATGCGGTCTGCTGGCAAGGCGACGATCTTTGGTTTTCGGTCAAAGATGGCCTGCAAAGCACAGTATTGGGCACTATCGAGGATGGTGACATTTTGCATTACGAGCTGGCACTCGGCCAAATTTCCCGCCCCTACACCGAAGCCGATGTCCAGGCCATGGTGGATGCCGCCACCGGAAATACCACTGCCATTGGCGACGTAAGGGCGCTAGCCATTTATCCACCTACCGGCGAACTGGTTTTCACCATTCAATCGCCAACCGCCCACGACGCCAGCGTTTTTGGCACAGATCAAGGCGGCCGCATCTTGCCGGGTTGGGCGGAATCGGATTGGGGGTTCCAAGATTCCACTGAACTTGATGCATTGACATTCCTGGGCAGCAACATCGAGCAACCGCCGATTTTGTCTACCGATCTACCTTACGCCGATCAAAATTCTACGGTGAAAATTAGAGTGCGCCACGGGAGTCCTCAAGGGTTGGTCAAAGGGGTTTTTGCCTACCACAAGGGATTTGACGATGGAGTGGCTCACCGCGGTGTGAATAGCATCTTTTTAGATCAGCAAGACCATGCTTACAATCGCCAAATCACTCATGGATGGCTGCATCCGACCCCTTTGGACGCATCCGGTAGCGGCGACTTCGATTGGCAAACCGGGGCACTGCCGCCGCAATACAGCCACGTCGATTTTTTGATCCAAGCTTTGGACGTTACCGCTTCGAAGTTAAGTAACCCGATCATTGTTCGGCTGCGATAAAAGGATTAGGTTGGGGAGCGGCTAGCAAATGCCGTTATCCTGGTTCTTAACCTATGATGGGCTACATTACCCTGCTTTGTTGGTTCGGGATTTTGCTACCGCAGCAAGATCCCGATGCTGCCCTAATCCGCAAGCTAGATGCTGTGGAGCCGGGCACACGCCTAGCTGCGGCTGAGGACTTAGCCAAATTGGGCCCAGCAGTGGAAAAATGGCTACACAAAAAAGTCGGGTCCGGATCTGCTAGCCGCCAAAGGAGCCTGTTGTTGACGGCTGCATTATTGGCCACCGAAGATTCTTGGGAAATTATTGAAAAAGAAGCCCGACGTGGGCGTCGGCCGGAAGCTAGTCGTGCATACGCATTGATGCTTTATGGGGCTTTTCATCCAGAAGCGGGCAAGGTTGCCGCAAAGGACTGGCGTCGCGGGAATAGTGACTTCGAGTGCAGTTGTTTACTGGCCGGATTGTTGGCTCGCAAGGGGTCCTTAGATCTGGATGGATTTCATGCCATTGTTGATCGCAAAGGCACGGATCGTCAAAAGTCGCTCTTGGCCATGTTGGATTGTGTGCATGGTCGAATTGCTAGTGTGTCTGGAGAAGCCGGGATGGTGCGTGGCTTTCAATTGCTTTCCACTTTGATTTACGGTCCACAAGCGGTGTCCGCGTTAACAGCAAGTGACTTGGGGAAGGGCTTGCCCGAAATATGGGCTATGGCCGCATTGCGCCAACCAGGTCGCGATTTGAATGCCCTCAAAGGGATGCCCCTAGGCGGCGAAAGTGGAGCGGTTTGCTTCGCATTAAGGGAAATTGAGATGGATCAACGGCAGGCAGCTTTTAATTTTATGAATCAGCGCATTACCTCCGATCCGGCAGCTTCTTGGCTGTGGGGTGAAGCGGGGGACTTGGGATTGGATTTACGTCGAGCTGTGGATGCCAAGCTCACCGCCTCCGAAATGGCCGGCTTGTTGCGTTTGGCTTTGCGCAATTTTGATTCCGCCGAGGAATTTGCGAAGTTGCGAGTTTTGGCGGCAAGGGCTGCCCTCGCTGGGCGCGCCGATGACCCCAAAGAGCGCTGGCAGGCGGCCTTGATGTTGGCATTGGCCGGTGATGTGGAAGACCATCCATGGTTTAAGCAAGCCCTGGAAAATGGCACTGCTGAAGGCCGTTCCAAGCTGCAACCACTTTGGCTTCTGGCCTCAAGGAAGCTGGATCCTGGTGTTGCTCGTTCGCAATGGCTGTCGAATTGGAGTCGGGACCTTGGCGCAGGCAGTGTCGGCTTCCTAGATCGTGAAGGGCCACGTTGGGTAGCTTTGTCACTAGTTTCGGGCACCTTGGCGGCCAGGGAGAGTGAAAATTTGCAGGGCTTCGAGGAGCATTTTGAGAACAAATTGGACCACTCACTAACCGACGAGTTTTATGCTGACCTTGCGACCTTTTTAGCTAGCAGCCATTATCGTTTTCACTTGCGATAACAGGATTCCGCTTCTCCAATAGGTGGCATGCGGATAGGCTGTGTATGCCCCCCTGGACCAAGATGAGGTCCCCAAACATGCCTTCCTCCACCGCTCTTGGGCTCGGGTTTTTCGCGTCCACCCTGTTTGCCAACTTTGCCGTCGCGCAAACTACCGTCTTAAGCGAAGATTTTCGCTCAGGCACTTTTCCACCTGTAGGATGGGCCGAGATCAATAACGGCATCAGTTTGGGCTGGGAAGATGACGTCACCGAATATGCGTTCCATGACGACTTCCATGGTGCCAATGACAATCATCTGCTTTCGCCGGTAATGGATTTGTCGGCACTTTCCTGGTGCTATTTACATGCGGTTCAGGAGCTCACCTTTGCTCAATATATGGACACTTGTACCGTGGATGTCAGCTTGGATGGCGGGGTCAGCTTCACTCAGGTTTATTTAGAGACTTCTGCTGTGGACGGTGCCCAAATATTGGAAGCAGATCTTTCCGCTTTTGCCGGGTTGGCTTCGGTTCAAATCAGTTTTCATTATGTAGGCGACTTCGCCAATGAGTGGCGAATTGATGAATTGACCGTTGATGACCTGCCCTATGAAGAACCCTTGTATTGGCCCGAACTGCCAACCGTGTTCGCCCCGGCCGGCAACTTTTGGGAGACGTTTGACTCCTTTTCCGGCTCGGTTCCACCACACTTAGCAATAAATCGCTTAAACAATGTCAGTCGAGACTTTGATCCAGATGCATGGTGCAATATCGGCCAACTCGGTCCTTGCATACTGGCCCACTCTGGACAGTTTTGCCTAGAAATGGGTTTGGATCCAGCGGGTACTCAATTCCACGAGGTATCCAATGCACTGATTATTGGCTTAAATGGAACTGGCGTCACCAACTTTGTACTTGGCTTCCAAGCCTTGCACTGGGGCGAAGAACCACACCCCGACGACGGCTTATTCCTGAGCGAAGATGGTGCCAATTGGGTACCGCTTTTGCAGGACTGGGAATACCTGATTGGGTCCGGCAATATTGGTACTTGGGAACCCATGGTCGTGGACCTTTCTTCCACTTCCGTCGACGTCTCGGGCCTCTTTTACCTAGCCTTCGCCCAAGCCGACGACTACCCCTACGGCGGGCTAGATGGCGCTGCGATCGATGATGTGGTGATCGGCACTTTTCCGCCCTTGCTTTACAACGTGCAAAATTTGGTGGCTGGGCAGCAGGCCACTTTTTCGGGTACACGGGCGCCGTCCACAC
>JACKQG010003871.1_pt1 | contig 17884 bp, 16 predicted proteins | sample 8237621 | NCBI WGS metagenome assembly JACKQG01 (sample SAMN15677084, study PRJNA649215) | marine metagenome | biome: marine; feature: Black Sea; material: saline water; isolation source: suspended particulate matter (SPM) from the Black Sea western gyre | collected 2013-06-09/2013-06-10 | depth...
CCCGGAAGGTAATGAGCTGAAAGGTAATAGTGTGGAAGGTATTTTGTGTATTAAATACCCCTGGCCCGGAATGCTAAGAACAACTTACGGAGACCACGAGAGATGTTACCAGACTTATTTCTCAGCGTTTAAAGGTTTATATCTTACAGGTGATGGAGCCAAGCGTGACGAGGAAGGTTATTACAGGATCATAGGACGTATTGATGATGTGATCAACGTATCAGGTCACAGGATTGGTACGGCAGAAGTAGAAGATGCCATTAACCAGCATCCGAAGGTAAATGAGTCGGCTGTAGTTGGTTATCCCCATGAAATTAAAGGATCGGGCATTTACGCTTATGTAACCTGCGAAGAACTTTCTGATGCAGAATTGGAAACTATTGAAAAAGAGATCAGGGCTACAGTTACCAAGTATATCGGTCCAATTGCTAAACCCGACATGATACAGCTCGTAAGCGGATTGCCGAAAACCCGTTCAGGAAAAATTATGAGAAGGATATTGCGTAAGATAGGCGAAGGCGATGCCTCTAACCTCGGCGATACTTCAACATTATTAGACCCGGGTGTTGTGGAAGAAATAATTGATGGCGCTAAAGTAGAAGTAAAACGATAAAAAATAGATAGTTTGTAAAAAAGACATCCGCTTTTATAGCCGGATGTCTTTTTGCTTATAAATATTAATTTTAAAAATTATCAGATGGAAAATCAAAAAGTAATGAAAAGAGGGTTGGTGGTTTTAGGAGCAATTCTTATCCAACTGGCACTCGGGGCAATTTATGCCTGGTCGGTTTTTACACCTTCATTAACCGAAGCAGATTGGTCAAAAGAAAACACACAATGGGTTTTTGCTATTGGACTGGCTTCTTTTGCATTGTTTATGGTTTTTGCCGGGAAAAAATTAGCTGTTTGGGGTCCGCAAAAATTGGCATGGCTTGGAGGTATTGTTCTTGGCATAGGGTATTTACTTGCCGGTATCATTGGCGGAACAAGTTTCTGGGCATTGCTTGTCCTCATTGGATTGATTGGCGGCGCCGGTATCGGTTTTGCTTATGTTGTTCCCATTGCAGTGGGTATGCGCTGGTTCCCCGATAAAAAAGGAATGATTACAGGACTTGCAGTAGCAGGTTTTGGATTTGGCGCAATGCTTTGGGTAAAGCTTGCTGGTTCATGGGGTCATTTGATTGAAAACATAGGTTTGTCCAGCACTTTTATTATTTACGGAATTGCCTTTGCAGCTATGGTCATCATTGGCGGGCTGTGGATGAAATTTCCACCTGCAGGATGGAAACCTCCAGGATACGAAGAAAAACAAGCTGCTGCTTCCGGAGCGATAAAAGACAGGGAATTCTCAAGTAATGAAATGCTTAATAAAATACAGTTTTACCTCATATTCCTCACCTTCGTATTTAGTGCCGGAGCAGGCTTAATGTCTATCGGGTTAATGAAACTTTACCCGATGGAAGCATTAATGGCTAATGGTCTGTCCGCAGTCGAAGCAAGTGCAATTGCAGGTACCGCCATGGCAGTTTTCTTCAGCCTTGCAAACGGACTCGGTAGAATTGTCTGGGGAATCCTAAGTGACAAGCTTGGTAGAAAAACATCTATTATTATTATGACTGCCACGCAGGGTATTCTTGTAATTTTGTTTACTTATATGGCAGGCAGCGAAATGTTGCTCTATCTCGGCGCTACTTTAATAGGTTTTAACTTCGGTGGTAACTTTGCCTTATTCCCAACAATTACTGCAGATACTTTCGGAGCGAAAAATGTAGGACAAAATTATCCTTTTGTTTTTCTTGCTTATGGTGTCGGTGGTATTTTAGGACCGATACTCGGTGGTAAGTTGGGAGATGTAGGAAACTTCCCGTTGGCATTTACTATTTCGGGTATTGCTGTTTTGTTAGGGACAGTGCTAACCATTATGGTGAGACCAGCCAGGAAGTAGTATCACTTTTTTATAGTAATAATTTCTAATAAACGCCTGGTTTTAACCGGGCGTTTTTTTTTACTATCTTTGTAGAAACGAAATTACTCACTTTAAAACCTGTAATTATGAAACGAATATTACAATTAGTTTTTCTGGTATCAATAGTCATTATTCTCAATCCTGAATCCTACGCACAACCTCAACTTTGGGGGATGCTACCAACCGGAGGAGATACAGAATCAGGTATAATTTTTAAAACTGATTTTAATGGAAGCGATTTTCAAAAAGTGCACGATTTTATTAAATATAATGGGAAACAACCTTTTGGAAACCTTATTCAAGCTTCAAATGGTAAATTTTATGGATTAACACAAGGAGGGCTTGACCCATATAACGGTGTGTTATTTGAATTTGATGCTGAGACTAATACTTATATAATTAAGTATGATTTTTACGATGTATATTCAGGAATGGGTCATGGAGTTGAAGGAAGTTTAATTCAATCTTCTAATGATAAGCTATACGGTACAACTCTTTATGGAGGAGCAAATGGGGATGGTGTATTATTTGAATTTGACTTACAAACCGATACATACACTGTTAAAGTGGACTTTGAAGAGATCAACAAAGGTAAAACGGCGACTGGCAGCTTGTTTCAAGCTACAAATGGGAAGCTTTACGGAACAACCCTCGAAGGTGGAATAAATGATATGGGAGTGCTTTTTGAGTATGATCCGGCAACAAATATTTTTGCTAAACTTGTTGACTTCAATGGTGTAAATAATGGCGCAAAACCTTATGAAAGTGTATTTCAAGCTTCTAATGGGAAACTTTATGGTATGACTTTAGAGGGTGGCACCAATAATTTAGGTGTAATTTACAAATATGATCTTGTTTCACAAAATCTTACCAAAGAACTCGATTTTGATGGTTCCGGAAATGGTGCTTCTCCTTCCGGGAAATTATTACAAGCTTCCGATGGTAAGCTTTATGGGATGACTTTATCGGGCGGTACAAATAATTTTGGTGTTCTCTTTGAATATGATTTTGCAACAAGTACTTATACCAAGAAATTGGATTTTAATGGTGCAATGTATGGTGCAAATCCTCCCGGTAGCCTTATTGAAATATCGGATGGTATGCTATATGGGATGACTATTAGTGGTGGAGTCGAAGATAAAGGGATACTGTTTAAGTATGATCCCGGTGGTGGAACTTTTACAAAATTACTTGATTTCTACGGTTTTGATTTTGGGGAAAACCCTTCTGGTAGTCTCGTCGAAGCAACGAATGGAAAATTGTTTGGAATGACCAGGTCCGGAGGAGTAATGGATAAGGGTATATTATTCGAGTATGATCCCGTTAACGGCATCTTTCTGAAAAAGTTTGATTTTCTTAGGGCACCTGAAGGATCGACCCCTTATGGCAGCTTATTGCAGGCTTCTAATGGAAAAGTATATGGACTGACCATCGAAGGAGGAGATAATCACTCAGGTACTATTTTTGAATATGACCCGGTTGCCAAAACGTACTCAGTAATATATAATTTCGACTGGTATAATACAGGAGGTTCTCCCAGGGGGAGTTTGATACAGGCTTCCAATGGCAACCTATATGGAATGACTTATTATGGTACCACTTCCAGTTATGGTGCTTTGTTTGGATACGACCCGGTAACAAATATCTATACAAAATTGCATGATTTTGACGGCGTAAATTATGGTTCTAATCCTTATGGTAAACTGCTTCAAGCTTCTAATGATAAACTATATGGTCTCACATATAGTGGAGGTGTAAATGACGATGGTGTCCTGTTTGAGTTTGATCTGAATACCAGCACTTTTACAAAAATGTTCGATTTTCAAGAATCAAACTATGGTAGTTGGCCTATGGGGAATTTAACAGAAGCTGCAAACGGAAAATTATATGGAATGACTTATAGAGGAGGCTCATTTAATAAAGGTGTTTTATTCGAATACGATCCTGTTACTTATAATTATGCAGTAAAAATTAACTTTGACGAAACAAATATGGGATCTCATCCTCGTGGTAGTCTGATACAAGCTGGTGATAACAAATTGTACGGACTCACTTCAAACGGTGGAGTGAACAGCAGTGGAGTACTTTTTGTTTTTGATGCCGGGGATGATTCATACACAAAACTCCTGAATTTTGATGGAGAAAATTATGGAGCAGGGCCTCATGGAACTTTAATGCTGGCTTCAAATAATAAACTATATGGTATGACATCCTGGGGAGGAATATATGGATATGGGGTAATATTTGAATATGATCAGACATCCGGCATTTTTTCAAAAATATTCGATTTTTCCGATTACAAAAATCACCCCGGAATGGGATATTTAACTGAAATTATGAACACCGGTGATATTACTGAATTTGGGCAAGAGTCGGTTGAAATGCATATTTTTCCCAATCCGGTAAAAAATAAATTTACCCTCGAAGTAAGCGGTATGGATAAAGAAATTGAGGTATTTATTTACGATCTTTCCGGAAGGCTTTTATTCGAAGACAAAATGCTAAACTCGAATAATGATCAACTACGAAAACAGTATAACATAACCTACTTATCAAAAGGCATTTACACCATCAGGTTAAAAGACCATAAAAAAGTAGCTGTGAGTAAAATTGTTATTCAGTAAGAAATATTATTTTAGTAAAATCAAAATAAACACTTTCTTTTTATATTTCATATTTGTTTCCTATTTTTGTGAACCGATTAACAATATGAATTGTTATTTGAAATAACTTATGTTTTAACGATATTAAACTGTAAACAATGGCTATAAGAAAACTCAACACCATATTCAGACCAAAACGAATTGCCTTACTTGGCGTTTCGAACGACCCGAACAGCGTAGGTGGTATTACTTTAAAAAATCTTGTTGGCGGAGGATTTCACGGAGTTGTTTACCCTGTTAATCCCAAGCGTGAAGCCGTTTTGGGTATCCCTTGTTACCCGGATGTAAAAAGTCTTCCTAAAACTCCCGACCTGGCAGTTATCATGACTTCTGCGAAAATTGTACCGCAACTTATAAAAGAATGCGGCGAAGCAGGTATCAACGGAGTGATCATCATGTCAGCCGGTTTTAAAGAATCGGGAGAGGAAGGGAAAAAGCTTGAGCAACAAGTAAAGGATGAAGTGGCAAAGTTTCATGATATGCGTGTGATAGGACCAAACTGTCTGGGTATTATTGTTCCCGGGCTGAAAATGAATGTCAGTTTTGCGTCAGGGATGCCAAAGAAAGGACATGTGGCTTTTATTTCGCAATCGGGCGCACTTTGTACTTCTGTTCTTGATTGGGCTTACGAGGCAAAGATTGGGTTTTCATATTTTGTATCAATAGGAAATTCGATGGATGTAAATTTTGGCGACCTGATCGACTACTTCGGGCAGGACCCAAATACAAAATCTATTGTACTCTATGTAGAATCTCTTGTTAATCCCAGGGCATTCATGTCGGCAGCCCGTGCCTTTGCCCGCAAAAAGCCAATCATTGTTTATAAATCCGGTCGTTTCCCCGAATCAGCCAAAGCAGCAGCTTCACACACCGGCGCTATGGCTTCGGAAGATTCCATTTACGATGCCGTATTCCACAGAGCCGGTTTGGCAAGGGTTTACGATATTGGAGACATTTTTGATTTTACCGACCTCATAGGACGTAAAAGAGTGCCTAAGGGTTCCAGGCTTGCCTTAGTTACCAATGCAGGTGGTCCGGGCGTTATGGCAACAGACACTCTTATATCGCTGGGTGGAAAACTCGTGCAGTTAACGGATGAAACCTTGCAAAAGCTGAATGATTACCTGCCTCCGTTCTGGTCGCATGGCAACCCTGTGGATGTACTCGGAGATGCAACACCTGAACGCTTTGCAAAGGCAACTGAAATTGTTCTGGAAGATAAGAATGTGGATGCGGTTCTTGTTATTCTTACACCACAGGCAATGACCGCCCCTACTGAAACGGCAAAAGCCATTGTTGAGATTTCGGAAAAAACTTCCAAATTAATTATGGCAGCATGGTTAGGCGGAGCCAGTATGCGTGGGGGAGTCGATATCTTTACCAGCGCCGAAATAGCAGTTTATACAGCACCCGAACAAGCCATCAGGGCATTTATGACACTTTCAAATTATTCTGAAAACCTAAACCTGTTATTTGAAACACCAAAGGAAGTTCCTGTTTCATTCAGTTACGACAGGGATGAATTAAGAAAAAAATACCTGGAAAATGTTTTCCCTAAAGCGAAAATTTTATCGGAAGACGATTCAAAAGCGCTTATTAATGATTATGGAATTGCAACAACACAACCTGAGCCTGCGAAAACTGAAGATGAGGCTGTAAAGATTGCAGAACAAAAGGGATATCCTGTAGTTTTAAAAATTCATTCACCTGATATCACTCATAAATCAGACGTGGGCGGAGTGGCGTTGAATATCAAAAATGAAGAGATGGTAAGGGCGACTTTCAGGAATATGCTCACGACAGTAGCAAAAAAAGAACCTGATGCACGACTTGAAGGGATTACGGTGCAAAAGATGGTTGATACAAAAGATGCGGTTGAGATAATTCTTGGCATTAAAAAAGACCCGGTGTTTGGAACGGTGATGCTGGCAGGCATGGGTGGTACCAGCGCCGAACTTTTTAAAGACAAAAAGCTTGAATTCCCGCCTTTGAATGAGCAACTTGCAAAACAAATGATCCAGTCGCTGAAGATTTATCCGTTGCTTACGGGATACAGGGGCAGCAAACCGAAAAATGTCGAAAAACTCATCGAAGTTTTAATTAGGTTATCATACCTGGCAGCAGATTATCCTGAAATTGAAGAACTGGATATTAACCCGCTCATTGTTACGCCTGATGATGTTATGGCGCTGGATGCAAGAATTGTTGTTGACGAGCATCTGCTTGGAAAAGAAACCAAAGATTATTCTCACCTTATTTTACGTCCTTATCCTGAAAGGTTAATGAAGCAGGCAACGCTAAAGGATGGTACTAACATATTGTTACGACCTATCAAACCGGAGGATGAGCCTTTATGGCTCGAATTGCTTGCAAGCTGCTCAAAGGAATCGATATACATGAGGTTCAGGTACGATTTCTTTTTTGATTCGCACGAAGTGGCTACACAGTTTTGTTATATCGACTACGACAGGGAGATTGCCATTGTTGCTGAAATAGAGGTAGAAGGCGGGAAGAAACTCATTGGAGTTGGGCGATTGATTGCTGACCCGGATGTGGAAACTGTTGAGTATGCCATTTTGATTACGGATGAATGGCAACGTAAAGAGTTGGGGTATATTCTGACAAAATATTGTGTCGAAATTGCAAAAAACAATGATTTGAAGCGTGTGGCTGCCGAAACAACAAAAGATAATAAAGCAATGATAGCCGTGTTTAAAAAATTGAATTTCATAGTTCATTTTAATGAAGATACAACGGTTTCTGTTTTAAAAGAACTGGACTAATTAAATCAGAATCATTCGATATTGAACAAAAAAATTGAACAGGCAGCCGAACTGATACATAAAGCAAAATATGCTGTTGCTTTTACGGGTGCGGGAATTTCGGTGGAGAGCGGAATATCACCATTCAGGGGAGAGAATGGCTTATGGAATAAGCATCATCCTGTTTTTTTCGAAATAGAATTCTTTAAAAAGAAACCCCTGCAATCGTGGAAAAAGATAAAGGAGATATTTTATGACAAACTTAATGATGCACAACCAAATTCTGCCCATCAGGTTCTTTCCAAAATGGGTGAAAGAGGTTTTGTCGAATCCGTAATCACGCAAAACATTGATCATCTTCATCAGAAAGCCGGGAGTAAATTCGTTTATGAACTCCACGGTACATATAAACAATTGGTTTGCACCGAATGTAATACGGAATACGATATCAGTTTCATCGACCTGAATTTTTTACCTCCTACCTGTTATATCTGCAAAGGAATTTTAAAACCCGATATGGTTTTCTTTAATGAACCTATTCCTAAATTTGCTGAAAGTGCTTCTTTTCGCGAAGCTGAAAGGTCTGATGTTTTCTTAATTATTGGTACAAACGCAGAAGTCCTCCCTGCTGCTGATATCCCTGTTGTGGCAAAAAAGACAGGAGCTACTATTATTGAAATTAATATTAAGGAATCGCATTTTACTCATACTATTACCGATATTTTCCTTAAAGGCAAAGCCACGGAAGTGATGGATAAATTAGGGGAGTTACTTTATTTATAAAATTTAATTCTATATTTAGTATTATTTAGTAAATTTGTGATAGAAAAACTATTAAATGGAGAAACAAAAATTACTTGATAAGATACTTAAAGGTTCAAAGAATATTCATTTTAATGATTTTGTTAATTTAGTGGAAATATATGGATTTAAATTGTCACGAACTAAAGGAAGTCATCATATTTACATTCATAAACATGTAGATGAACTAATCAACTTGCAAAATGTCAAGGGTAAGGCAAAACCTTATCAAGTAAGACAATTTTTAAAATTAATAGAAAAATATAACATAAATATGGAGGACTAATAATGAAAGATTATCATATTAACATCTTTTACAGCGAAGAAGATAATGGTTATATTGCTGACATCCCAGACCTAAAACATTGTTCTGCATTTGGAGAAACACCACAGGAAGCGCTTGCTGAAGTTGAGATAGCTAAAGAATTATGGATTGAAGCCGCTAAAACTCAAGGCAAAACAATTCCATGTCCCCAATATAAGCCAGTAATTTATCAATTGGCAGTATAAATAAATATTCAGCATTAACAAATCACATTTTACTCATACTATTACCGATATTTTCCTTAAAGGCAAAGCCACGGAAGTGATGGATAAATTAGGGGAGATGCTTTACATATAAAAAAATGGGTTACTTGTTAGCTATTGGGCTATAAAAGATACGATTTTAAAAACTTTATATTAACCTATATATTTTGTTCGATAACTGTGCAGATGTTATTAAATATTTCATCAATGCTGCCAATACCGTTAACGGAAGCAAATTTATTTTTATCCTTATAAAAATCAATTAAAGGCTGGGTTTGATTATTATAAACGTTGATCCTGTTTTCGATAACATCTTTTGTGTCATCTTTTCTGCCTTCTAATTCCGCTCTTTTTAATAATCTTGCAATGATTACATCATCATTTACTTCCAGTGCCAGAACTAAAGATACCGATTCATTTCTTTTTTCCAACATTACATCCATGTCTTCAGCCTGCTGTTTGGTTCTGGGAAATCCATCGAAAACGAAGCCTTTCTTTTCTTTGTATTGATCCATCGCATTTTCAAGTATTTCAATTAAAAGTTCGTCAGGTACAAGCTCACCTTTCTCAATAATACTCTGAACTTTTATACCTAATTCTGTTTTTTCCCTGATATTTTTCCTGAAAATATCTCCTGTTGAGATATGTGCAAGATTATATTTCTCAGCTATTTTAACTGATTGGGTTCCTTTGCCTGAACCAGGAGGTCCGAATAATATAAAATTAAACATACTTATTTTTATTTTAACAGTTAATATCTATCGGCGCAAAAATAAAGCAATTACCCGAAAATAATAATTAATTTTGTCTTTATTATTTCTAAATTGAGATAGCTTGAATCAATTTACGCAACAAGATACAACCATCACTTTTTCTCAAATAGGCGATTCGGCATTAACCGACACAAATATATCAGCTCAAACTTTAAAAGAAAATAATCACTTAACTGATGAATCGGCTCCTTCTGATTCATTATTTTCGTCTTTTCAAACCATATCGTTTGAAGATATTTCCCAACCTTCGATTTTTACTTCACATTACTTAGAGGTAAAGGATCAGCAATCATTTGAACGAAATTTTTTCAGCCATGACTGGATTACTATTCATCTGTTAATTTGCCTTAGTCTGTTTGCATGGGTTCAGATTTATTATATAAAACGGTTAAAGCAGATTGTTAAAGCGTTTACCGGTGTGAGGTATTTGAACCAGTTAAGCAGGGATGGGAATATTTTCAAAGAAAGAATAGCGATACCTTTGCTAATTATATATCTTGTATCGTTTTCGCTGCTAATTTACCTTTTTTTTACTTTTATTTTAGAATCAACTTACCAAAATTTGTATGGACTTAAGTTATTTTCGGGTATTATGTTTTTCATATTGTTAGCCTGGTTTATAAAAAATTTGGTATTAAATTTTGTTGGTAACGTATTTAAAAACTATTTAATAGTAACAGATTATATTCTGACAAATTTCGTTTTTAATATGATCACCGGATTAGTTTTATTACCCTTTATTATAGTTTCGGTTTATATGCCTTCGCAGGAGATGATTTATACAGGCGCAATACTTTGGGTTTTAGTATTTATATACCGGCTTATTAGGGAATTAATTACAGGATTATCTTATACAAAATTTTCTTTGTTTTATAGAATTTTATATCTTTGCACCTTCGAAATCATACCACTATTAGTGCTTACTAAGTTGGTAATGAATTATTTAACTTGAGTGTTTAACTACAGAAAGACTATTTTAAAGTTTTTTTATTAAAAATGGGGGATATGAAGGTGAAAATAAAAAATATTCTTGTATCACAACCACAACCAACTGATTTTGAAAAATCACCTTATAGCGAACTGGCTCTGAGGTATAAGGTAAACATTGATTTTCACAAATTCATTAAAATTGAAGGTGTTAGTTCAAGTGAATTCCGAAAAGATAAGGTTTACATCCAGAATCACACAGCTATTATTTTTACCAGCAGAAATGCAGTTGATCATTTTTTCAGGATTGCAAAAGAAATGAGAGTTGAAATTTCTGACTCAATGAAGTATTTCTGTATTTCAGAAGCTGCTGCATTTTATTTGCAAAAATATGTTCAGTTCAGGAAAAGAAAAATATTCCATGGCAAACAGAATTTTAATGATTTGTTGGATATTATTAAAAAGCATAAGAATGAGAAATTCCTGTTGCCTTGCTCTGACATTCATAAATTAAGCCTGATAAAGCTTCTTGATGCTAACAAAATAAATTATACCAAGGCTGTTATTTATAAAACACTTGCCAGCGACCTTTCAGATGTTGATATTGAAGGGTACGACCTGTTGGTTTTCTTTAGTCCTGCCGGAGTTAAGTCTTTATTTAAAAATTTTCCTAATTTCTCGCAAAATCATACTTTGATTGGGGCTTTCGGACCTACAACAATAAAAGCAGTTAAAGATGCTGGATTAAAGTTAGATGTTGTTGCTCCTACTAAAACGGCATTGTCCATGACCGTTGCAATAGAGCAATATCTTAACAAAGCGAATAAGAAGTAATTTTTTTATTACCTGCAAGGGTGTTTGATGCAAACCTTCAAAAAAAAAGAGCGTTTATCGGGAAAAAAAATAATTGATAAGTTATTTTCAGATGGTAAAAGCTTTTTTATTTCACCTTTCAGAGTAGTTTGGCTCGATTATAATCTTGAAACAAAATATCCTGCACAGGTTTTAATTACTGTATCGAAGAAGCGATTTAAAAGAGCCGTTGACAGGAATCTGCTCAAACGACGAACACGGGAAGCCTACCGGAAAAATAAAATTTCGTTTTACGATTTTTTAGAACGCAAAGGAAAAAATTGTGCTTTTGCCTTGTTGTATTCTTCGGGTAAAATAGTCTTATATAATGAAATCGAGCAGAAAATAATATTGATTTTACAGCGTTTACAAACTGAATATGAAAAGGATATTGGCTAAATTTTTTATTTTTCTGATCCGTTTCTACCAGGCTACTATTTCGCCATATTTTTTGTCGTCGTGCAGATATACACCTACATGTTCGGCTTATGGAATTGAAGCCATTAAGAAACACGGGCCTTATAAGGGCGGATGGCTTGTATTAAAAAGGTTTTTTTCATGTCATCCCTGGGGAGGAAGCGGTTACGATCCCGTTCCCTGACATTAATAATAATTTGAGTTTTTAACTTGAAATTTTTACGACTATGAACAAGAAAACAATTGTAAACATCGCTAAACTCTTCACATTAATATTGGTATTACAGTCAATGCTTGTTGTTGGGCAAAACAGTAATAATTTCGAAATATCAAAGAACCTTGATATTTATACTACTTTATTTAAAGAACTAAACACTAATTATGTTGATGATATCAGTGCAGGAGAGCTAATTGAATCAAGCATTGATGCCATGCTCGAATCTCTCGATCCTTATACGATTTATATTCCCGAATCAGAAGTTGAAGATTTCAGATTTATTACCACAGGGCAGTATGGCGGAATAGGTTCATTAATACATAAGCAAGGCGATTACGTAGTTATTACAGAACCTTATGAAGGTAAACCCGCTCAAAAAGCAGGATTAAAGGCAGGAGATAAAATCCTGGAAATAGATGGAAAATCTGCCAAAGGGAAATCGACAAGTGATATTAGCGCTATTCTTAAAGGTCAGCCCGGAACCAGTATAAGAGTCCTTTTTGAACGGGAAGGAATAGATGAACCTCTTGAAAAGGAACTTACAAGAGAAAACGTAAAAATTGATAACATCCCGTATTATGGAATAATCGGTGATAATATCGGATATATTAGACTTATCGGATTTACACAGAAGGCAGGAAAAGATGCAAAGGAAGCCTTTACCGACCTGAGAAATAAGAATGAACTTAAAGGAATTATACTTGATCTGAGGGGAAACGGCGGAGGACTGCTGCAGGAAGCTGTTAATATTACAAATATCTTTGTGGATAAAGGTAAATTGGTTGTAACTACAAAGGGGAAGTTGCCCGGCAAAAACCATTCTTATAAAACCATGAATATAGCCTTAGACAAAAATATTCCTTTAGTGGTTCTGGTTAATAACAGCAGTGCGTCAGCATCTGAAATAGTTGCAGGCGCTATACAGGATATCGACAGAGGTGTTATTATCGGGCAACGTACTTTTGGTAAGGGCTTGGTTCAGAATGTTATCCCTTTGTCATATAATTCGCAGGCGAAAATCACAGTTGCAAAATACTATATCCCAAGCGGAAGGTGTATTCAGGCAATTGATTATTCAAAAAAGGATGATAACGGAAATTCCGGGAAAATACCGGATTCACTAATCACTGCTTTTAAAACACTAAAAGGAAGAACGGTTTATGATGGTGGTGGTATTGAACCTGATATCGAAATTGAACCTGAAGAGTTAAGTAATATTAGCTACAGCTTGTTAAATAAATATCTGTTTTTTGATTATGCTACTAAATTTGAAAGAGAAAATCCGGAAATAGATATTCCTGATGAATTTATAATTACAGACGAAATTTATAACGATTTCGTAATTTTTATCAGTGACAAAAATTATGAATATACAACCAAATGTGAAGAAACGCTCGAAAAACTGAAGCAATATGCCGAAGAAGAAAAATATTTTGAAGACATCAGCCCTGAGTTTATCGCATTGACTGATAAAATGGAAAAAAACAAACAAGAGGATATTGAAAAACATAAAAAACAGATAAAAAAGATACTTCGGATTGAGATAATATCACGGTATTATTATCAGAGAGGTAAGATTATTTCATCTTTAGCTGATGATAAAGAAATTGCCAAAGCAATTGAGATTATTAATCAACAGGATTCGTATCTTGCTATTTTGGACGGTACATATTCGCCTGACGGAGAAAAACAAGAATAGGAATTTCTTTTATAAAATATTCCCTAAAACCAGGCTCTATGTTTAAATTGATAAAGGATAATCATTCAACGATTTATTTTATTGCCTTAATCGTGATGCTGATCAGTTTGCCTTTGTCGAGATTTGGTTTGAGTGTCGCACAGTTTACACTGCTCGGAAATTGGCTTTTGGAAGGAGATTTTAAAAGAAAATACAAAGATATTATCCGGAATAAACCTGCACTTGTTTTAATCTCTTTATATATTCTTCATGTAATCGGATTAATATACACTTCCGACTTTGAATATGCATTTAAAGATTTAAGGATCAAGCTGCCGATATTGGCGCTTCCGGTAATCCTGGCAACTACCAAACCTTTGAATAATAAAAAGTTCGACATTTTGTTGCTTTTTTACATTGGAGCTGTAATTGCCGGTACTTTTATAAGTTTTGGGGTGTTGTTAACAAAAGATATAAGCGATATTCGTGAGATATCACCTTTTATTTCACACATCAGGTTAAGCCTTAATGTATGCATCGCAATCTTTTTTTCAGGATACTTTGCTTTTTTCAAATTTAAAAATAAGATAAAACTGCAGTTTGGTTTTTTAATAACTATTTTTTGGCTCATAACATTTTTATTTATCATTGAATCTGTTACGGGTGTGTTTATCCTTTTATTCACTTGTCCTTTTTTGGTATTGTATAGCTTATTGAAAATAAAAAACATCTGGCAAAAAGTCACCTTTATCCTGATTTTAATAATTATTCCACTGTTTATTTTAATGTTTTTAAATAATACTGTAAGATCGTACCGAACGCCTTATAAAAATGATATTAACAATCTTGAAGTTTTTACATCTCATGGCAATCCATATCAGCATGATACACTTGAATTGCCGGTAGAAAACGGCAGTTATGTTGGATTATATGTATGTGATATTGAATTGAGAGATGCCTGGAATAAAAGAAGCAACATGAATTACGACGGTAAGGATAAAAAAAATCAGGATATAAAATATACCTTAATAAGATACCTTAATTCAAAAGATTTACGTAAGGATGCAGATGGTGTTAATCAACTGAATGAAAAAGATATCAGTAACATTGAGAATGGCATAGCCAATATTCATTATACAACAAAAATAAGCATTAATTCAAGGATATATAAGATTCTTTGGGAATATGAGATAATGAACAGGGGTGGAAACCCAGGTGGTCATTCATTGATTCAGCGGTTTGAATTTTGGAAAGCCTCAATAGGGATTATAAAAAATAATTTTTGGTTTGGCATTGGAACAGGTGATATTGACAAGGCTTTTAAAGTCCAGTATGAAAAAATAAATTCCATTCTTGCTCCCGAATGGCGACACAGAGCGCATAACCAGTTTTTAGCCATTTTTATTACATTTGGTTTTTTGGGCTTTCTGTGGTTTTTATTCACACTTATTTATCCTCCTTTAAAATTAAAGATGTTGTTTGACTACAGGTATTTTGTGTTTCTAATTACAATCATTTTATCAATGCTGGTGGAAGATACTTTAGAAACTCAGATGGGGGTTACATTGTTTGCCTTTATGAATTCTTTTCTTTTATTTGTCAGAAAATAAGAATTGAGCAGCCCTGATTATCACACACTCGCTTTTCACATCTATCCTCATAAGTTATATCTAACTTTTTATTTTAAATATAAATTTTTGTATTTTCGCCTTTTAGAATTTGAATATATATGAAAAAAATCGATATTACCATTTCTGTTCAGGAGTATGATAAAACTGAGGAATTAAATCCGGAAGACCGTTCTTTACTCGAACGTGCAAAAAATGCTATCGGTTCGGCTTATGCACCGTATTCGGCGTACCGGGTCGGAGCTGCTGTTTTGCTTGAGAATGGTGAAATAATCACAGGAAATAACCAGGAGAATGTTGCATATCCTTCCGGTCTATGTGCTGAACGGGTTGCACTGTTTTATGCCGCTTCTCAGTTTCCTGATGTGCCTGTCAAGGCAATTGCTATTACTGCAAAGGCTAATGGTTTCGTTATCGAAACACCGGTAACACCTTGTGGTTCGTGCAGGCAGGTAATGGCTGAAACAGAAAACAGATTTAAAAATAAAATGAAGCTTGTTATGATGGGCGAAAAAGGTAAAGTCCAGGTGATCGATGGTGTTGAAAATATTCTCCCGCTTATGTTTCATGCTGAGAAATTAAAAAAGTAATTAACTCAATTAAAATTTAAAAAATGAAATTCAGATTATTAATTACCGTAACGGTTTTGTTTTTCATGTTATCTGCAATGAAAGGAGATAAACCTGCGTATCGGCTTTTTAACGCTGATGGAAAAAAAGTGAAATATAAAGATTTGATACAAGCTGCATCCAGAGCGGATATTGTGTTTTTTGGTGAATTACACAATAACCCTATCAGCCACTGGTTCGAGCTTGAAATAACCAAAGACCTTTATGAAAAAAAGCAAGGTAACCTGATATTAGGCGCCGAGATGTTTGAAAGTGATAACCAGCTTGTAGTAGATGAATACTTAGCCGGGCAAATAAAAACAAAAAACTTTGAGAATGAAGCTAAGCTTTGGAATAACTATAAAACAGATTATAAACCACTGGTTGAGTTTGCCAAAGAAAAAAAATTAAAATTCATAGCCACTAATGTGCCCAGACGCTACGCAGCCCTGGTGAATAAAAAGGGATTTGAAGGATTGGACAGTTTAAGTAACGAAGCCAAAAAACTTATTGCTCCCTTACCTGTAAATTATGACCCTGAAGTTAATTGTTACAAATCCATGATAGAGATGATGGGAGGAATGGGCGGTCATGTTACCACAAACATACCCAAAGCCCAGGCAATTAAAGATGCTACTATGGCTTATTTTATTTTAAAAAACCGGACACCTGGAAAAACCTTTATTCATTATAACGGCGCGTACCATTCCGATGATTATGAAGGGATCGTCTGGTGGTTAATACAGGAAAAACCTGATTTAAACATTCTTACCATTACAACGGTGGAGCAGGATACTATTAGCTCTTTATCGGAGGAATCGCTGAATGTTGCAGACTATATACTTTGCGTTCCTTCTGATATGACGAAAACGTATTAATCGTAACCCTTTACACTGACAGGGGTTTGTAACCCTGTCAGGGTTAAGGGTTAAAACGAAATTTGAATGCAACAAATTACTCCAATCGAATTCGGTAAAATATACCATATTTATATCCGAGGTATAAACAGTACGGATATTTTCAGGGAAGAAAGAAACTATCCTTATTTCCTCAATTTGTATAAGAAATTTATACTTCAAATTGCAGATACGTATGCCTATTGTCTTTTAAAAAATTACTTTCATATTCTGGTCCGAATTAAAGAAGAAAGTGAAATCAACTATACTCAAACAAAAACTCAATCAGGCAAATTAACCAATAAGAAATATAATCCCAGCCGGCAATTTTCGCATTTATTCAATTCATATACACAGGCATTTAATAAAGTTTATAACCGAACAGGAGGATTATTTGAACGCCAATTCGAAAGAATATTAGTTGATTCAGAAGAATATTGCAAGACGCTGGTGTTTTATATTCATTACAATCCTGTTCACCATGGTTTTATTGAAAATATGGAAGATTATAACTGGAGTTCATATTTATCGATTTTTAATAACGATGCTGCCTTTATTGATAGAAATGAGTTGATGAAATGGTTTGATAGTTTGGAGAATTTTATTGAGTTCCATAAGTACAATGCGGAAAGGAAAAAATTTGATGATGAAGGTTTCGAACCCTAACCCCTGACAGTTACGAACCCTGTCAGGGGTTAGGGCTGGAAAGTAATAAAATAATTCGCTAAAAAGTTCCAGATTGTTACCACTCCAATAGCAAACAGCTTCGAAAGATAGAAGTGTTTAGAATATTTACTCACCAGTATCCAGAGGATTAATGTATTTATAGCAAGCCCGATAAGGGATATAGCAAAAAATTGAGTATATTCCATGGCAATTTGCGGGTTATGGCTTTGAAAGGTCCAGATACGGTTGAGTAGATAATTAGTGCTTGCAGCCACAGCGAATCCAATGGCATTGGCAACATATTTAGGAATTTTGAGCCATTCTTTACAAATAAAAGTTATCCCGAAATCAACAAAAAGTCCTGTAAAGCCAACTACTCCGAACTTAATGAATTTCCAAAGAAAGTCCCAGCTTAAATATTCCGACATTTCATTTTTAAATTATGAATCCGCAAAACTAACATTATTCCTCTAATGAAGAAGAGTATAAATACTTGGTGTCA
>JACKQG010003872.1_pt1 | contig 17877 bp, 14 predicted proteins | sample 8237621 | NCBI WGS metagenome assembly JACKQG01 (sample SAMN15677084, study PRJNA649215) | marine metagenome | biome: marine; feature: Black Sea; material: saline water; isolation source: suspended particulate matter (SPM) from the Black Sea western gyre | collected 2013-06-09/2013-06-10 | depth...
TCCTTTTTTCAAGTCTTTTTTCTATAAGAAATTAGGGCTTATCTTCATGCCATTCCCCCCACTGGGTTATGAGCAAAAACGGCGGCTCATTGGAGTCTTTTAAGCGATCGTTAAATACTAAAGCAAGGGCTGCTCTGCCCTCGGGCAGCTCATCTATACCGTCGAGTAATCCGAGAGACTTGTTCTTTCGCTCTCGGGATTTTTCCCGCCACTTGGTTTTAAAGTCATCGAAAAAGAGTCTCATTGCCGGGTCTTTGTAGAGTTTGTACAAGTTAGTTTCTTCAAGCTGTTGTTTGAGGCGGCTCATATCTTGAATATCAACCAACAGGACTGTTTCCGGCGGAAGAAGCTTTGCCGTATCTGGAAGTGTCAATGCCCAAACAGGAGCCGATGAACATAAAAGCACAAGGGCATAAAAGCAAAAAAGTATAATAGTAGATTGGAGTTTACGAGATGTTTTCACAAAGTAGTTCATTTTGGCACCTTTCACTAACTTGGAGGCCCCAGTAAATCTGGGTTAACTGTCGCCTTTAAGGGATTTCGGCATTGATTTATTGCGTCTTCTGTCCGGCTGGATGTATCTATAGCCGGTATTCGGGTTATCTTTATCATAAGTAAACGCCTCGCGGTTATCTATGAAATGTTTAACATAGTTGACGGGAATGGCGAAGCCGAGTCCGCCAAAAAAGACATATCCCATATTAGTAACGCCGATGACTTCTCCGGCCAGATTAAATAACGGGCCTCCGGAATTACCCGGATTGATATCGGCATTGGTCTGGATATATAGAAGCCCCTGGAAAGCCCTGTTCTTAGTGCTGATAAGACCGTTGGTAACGGTCCGTTCGAGGCCGAGCGGGTTGCCGATAGCGAAAACCTGTTCGCCCGTTGTGATGCGGTCGATATCGCCAAGGTGAACGAATTTGGTTTTCCTGCCTTCGAGGTCTTCGACCCTCAAAAGAGCCAGGTCAACAAAAGGATTAATGGCCTCGATTTTGACCTTTTTGAATTTATCTCTCTCGAAGCCGTTCTTTGTCTTGCGAAAGACGGTGACCTCAATTCTTGTTTCTTTCTCAATTACGTGATAGTTAGTTATAAGGTAGCCATCTTCATTTATGAAAAAGCCCGAGCCTGAGCCTCCGGGGCTTGAAACCAATACAACCGCTTCGGAAACCGCCTCTACGCATTTTTCAATAGTTGTTCTTCCAAGGCTTGCGGTTTTATATAATTTATTGTCTGTCTCTTCGGCATTGGCCGGCTCTTTACTCGAACCGCTGATTTGGCCTGCATCGGTATCGTCAACAGTAAGAGTCTCAGAGTATTCATACTCAAGTATCTCATCCTTCGGAACAGCCAGTACCGTTATGCCGATATCAATATAAATCTGGTCCTTCTTCTCGGCCAGGATATCGCCGGTTATGGTCTGGCCCTCCTTGAGAATGATTCTGTCGGCCGGACAAAAAACGCACCAAGTCAGCATAACAAGAGCACAAAAACACATTTGATTTACAAACCTGCGATTCGTATCTTTATGAGTTAAGTTCCCGAACATTTATCGCTCCCGAATTTACCCCGCTAAAAGTTTCCGTTTTCCTTCTTACTGGGCTGAAATTCCCTTCTTCTCATCAGCATTTTATCCGACATGGCCACCTGCCAGTTAAAACTTATTGTAAGTGCTATCCAATCTTGACGCAATCAGAAAATAAAGCGACCGGTGAGTGCTTACTTTCTTTTGAGTTTACCCTCGATGTTAGCTCACTTGCTTTGGAGTTTACCCTCGGGTGCGCTTACCTGTTTTGGAGTTTACCCTCGATGTTAGCTACTTGCTTTTCTGTCGTGGGCCGGGGGTCGGGGGCGACTGTAATGGAGTAATAAAAAGACTGTCATTTCGACCGAACGGAGTGAGTGGAGACACGAAGGGGCGATATCAGAAGAAATAATCGTTACAACGGCCTGTAAGGAGCTTTAAATTGGAAGATTAGGGGTAGTTATAAACTATGCTTTTTCGGGTTGTCTTGGTTTTCCTTTTCCTTTAAGCACGTTCCATTGGCTGCGAGCTGTTACTGGGCGGTTGCTTGTTGCAATATCAATTTGAGGGCTTTCTCTTTTCGTTTCACTAAATAGCCCAAATAATTCTTCTGTTGAACTGCTTAAACTCCAATCTGGCCTAAGCCAAACATAGTCGCTTGTTTTAGATATAATGTATCGACTGGTTGCGATTACTATTGATGCGTTTATGCCCGCGATGCTTTTTGGGTTCGACAGGGGAATAATCCCCGGTTCAGAATTGTAATCAAAGGAAAGGCAGGTAAGAGGGCTTATGGGAACAAGTATGAACAAATCCTTATCTATGAAACCCCTTCCGTATGCTGGCGTTGGATTTGGAGCGACATACTCCATTGCAAAAGGATGGTCGCAGGTGACAAATCTATATTTGCTGCTGGGGTTTATGAACATTATTTGCAATTTCATTTTGTTGAGTATGTATGTAATTCGTGGTAGTAAGTCTAAAAAAATACCAATATAATGTTCTCTTGGCAGATTTGCGACCACTTTGGAATCGAGTATGATTTTCCGTGCTTGCTCTTGAGTTAAATTATATTTTTCCGCTTTTTTTAAGATAGATGAGCCAAGTGACGTGTCTGTTATTGTGAAATCTCTAAACCACTGAAGTGTGCTTTCAAATACTTCCAACATTCCCTGTCGGAAATGTGGCCCTCGAAGATGCAATGATGCAAGAAATATATTAAGTGCTTTTCTTTCTGTACCCTCAGGTATTCGCATTTTGTTGCGGATAGAGTCAACTACTGGCTTGGCATCAGACTCAATTGATGAAAGGAGTTGTTCAATACGATAATCACGAACAGGCTCAACAGCCGAAATTGTATAAAAGTCGCTTATGCATAGAATGTTTTTGACTGAACACGCATAAGACTTTTTCTCATGTAGGTCAGTAACCCACACTGTGTCATTTATGGCGAAATTCCTTAAGAGCCAAACTGGCACAATATGGTGTCGTTTAGGTTTATTCTTTCCCTTTTTCACCTTATATTTTAATCTCTATAACTCCAAGCAATTCCTTCTTTCATATCCTCAAAGCCTGTATCTCTTTCCACCATCACCGCACCCAAGTCGAGCAAAAATAATTATGAAGGATTAAATTGTTTTCAATGCTCTCTTATTAGACGAAAGGATTTGACAAAGTCGGCATATTTAGAATAAGCAAGTTTTTTAGTTTCCTCTGAACATGTAACACTTACGGCATATCCTAAATCCTCCACAACAATGTATATTCCTTTAAAGTAAGCCCTCGTGCTATCAATATCTTTTGTGTATTCGTAATCTAATGCCCTTTGACCTAAGAATAGGACTTCTCTGGAGTATATCAGCTTCCCTTTCTCACCCAACAAGAGCAACCTGCCCTGCAAATATCCCTGAAGTGCACCTTGAATAGCCTTGTCAGTCAACAATGGCTTTTCATAATTATTTATAAAGATATTATAAGCTGCTTCCAACTCAGTCTCCGCTCCAAATTCGTAATGGACTATTTTTCCGTAATTGGTTATGCTGGGCTGTGTAAAAAATCGTACTCCAAAACTGTGTTTTGGGGAGATATATTCTGGTAAGTCAATTTTAGTTGAAGGTTGGTCTGTATACTCGTACTGAGTAAGAGAGTAGGTTGGTTCAGATACTTGATTAGCACGATCGGCTAAGAAACGGCCAACTTGTCCGCCAATCAAACGAGACAAAATAATCACGAGAATAAACCCAAGAATGTACTTAACGTATTTCATCTTGTAACCTCCTGATAAAAGCCAAAAACTCTTAGATATACGATAAAAAGAACCGCTACATAATGGTGTTTGTCTGAGGCGAAGGTTTGGTTTCCGCACAGACCCGCCTTTAGCTGTAAATGTGATTATAATCTCCTGAATATTGCCATACAAGGAAAATCAAAGGCTGTATTTTGACTATCCCCATTAACTCATCCACGCATCGAAAAATCGCTCATTTTTCGATCAAAAACGCTCACTCTCAAAAACAAAAATCTAAATTTTCAAAATTTTTTATCTCCTTTCTTTTGAACAACTTACGGCCAACGTCCCACAAAAAATAGCAAATTTTTCGACTCAAAAGCGGACACTCGTCTAATTATAGAGGGAGGCTTTTTTTACTTCCCGAGCTTGTCCTCGAATGTCGTAATCGCCGATCCAGTCGTCAATTACCGTTTTTACGCGGTAAAGGAGCCTTACAATGATATTAGTACCACTACTCGCGGATTTTACAACCCTTAAGGGTTTTTTGAATTTGATTCGTTTGGATTTTGATATTGTTTCGGATTTCGATATTCGGATGTCGAGTTTGTGCTATATAAATTCTACGAATTCTTACGTACGAATTTATAAGCAAATTATGCAAAACAAACCCAATTTTGAAAATGACAAAATGAATATAACCTTAGATATGACAAGCAATTACAAGGTTTTATCCGCTGGCTCAGGCCAAAAAACAAAGCCAATTCAAAGCCAATTCAAAGCCAATTTAAGCCAAAACAAACCCAATTCAAACCCAATCAAAGCCAATACAAACCCAATCGCCTCCAGGTCTGGTTGCCCACAAGCCTATGAGAAAACCCTTAATTTGAGGATAATTTGAATTGACTTTAAGAGCGAAAAAAGCTATAATATTAGTACGCAAAAAATGGTATTTGGGGGATTAAAACAACCGAAAAATGGTTGGTATCGAATGAAAATCTTTAATTATTGAGGAAAACAATTATGATAAAATTATCTTTTAACAAACTGACGCTGATTTTTATTGGACTGTTAATTGCATTCTGCACTTTATGCATAGCCAAGGCACAAGCACCACGTGTTAGGACCGGCAGGCCGGCCGCCTCAAGACCGGCTGCAGTGAAACCGGCGGAAGTTACACCGGCCCAAAAGCCGCCAACTATAGTTGCAAGTATCGGCAATTACACCATCACAGACCAGGAGCTGGAAAAAAGGCTGATGATGGAAATTCGCCCCAATAACTACGGTAATTATAACGAAGAACCCGAGCCGGTTAAGACCGACAAGGTGCTTGTGAAAATGATTGCCGAAAAAGCCATAGTCAGCGAGGGCCGCAAAGGGGACTATCTTAAAGATGAATCGTTGTCTTCATTGATTCAAAGATACAGGGACGAGCAGCTCGTGCAATTATTGTTACAAAAGCAGCTTCAGCCCAGATTAACGGTAACGGAGGCCGAAATAGAAAAGAGAATGAAGGCCGACCCAAAGCTCACACGGGCCAGGGCCGAAGCAACCATTAAAAATTTGAAGGCTCGAATGTTGTTCAGCCAGTACTACAATTATATATACCAAAAGTTTCATGCAAAAAAGCTGACTGAAAATTTTACCAAGGCCGTTGAAATTCACCAAAGACTCTTGACTCAGCCGAAGAAGCCGCGCACCGGGGCATTTATCCGCATAACTCAGACAAAAGAGGAATTGACGCAGGAAGAGAAAGATATGGTCCTTGTAACGTTCGACAAAGGCAAGGTGACATTGAAGGACTGGTTCGATGCTTTATGTGAAATGTCGCCGCCGAGCCGTCCGAAAGACCTCGATACCGTAAAGGGTGTCGAACAGCTTCTGGACAGAGCGTTAAGCAAGCCGCTTCTTCTGGCCGAAGCTTTACTGCTGGGAGTCGATAAGGATAAAGATTTTTTACAGAAGATCAGAGACTACGAAGACAGCAGGCTCCTGTCTAAAGTCAGGTCCGACAAGTACAAGGAGATTAAACAACCGACAACCGAGGAGATTATGATCTACTTCGGTAAGAACAGGGAAATTTTCAGAAAAGACAAGACGCTCAAGATCGACGTAATCTGGTGCCAGGACCTTAAAACGGCCAGACAGGCAAAGGCCGAATTGGACGGCGGCAAGGATTTCGAGGCATTAAAACAAAAATTATCTCTGGAAAAGACAACCAAGCCACATAATATTTATCCCGGTAGTGAAGGATTGTTCTGGAAGGATTTATGGAAAGGCGACCCGAACGATATAATCGGGCCGATAAAAGGCTTTCAACGCAGCGGAGTCAATTGGCGAATCGTCAAAATCCTGGAAAAGAATCCGGGTGAATTAATCGGATATTCAAAAGATATAGAATCTCGCGTCAAAGAAAAAATGATGAGCGATCAGAGAGAGGCAGTATTTGAGCAATACGGCAATGAGGTTCTGAAGAAATATACGTACCAGATTTATGCCGACAAAATCAAGAATATCGACCCGCTGAATATTCCTTAAGTCAAAAAAAAATAACTCGCTCCTCGGTTTTCACTGATAACCGGGGAGCGAGTGTCTATTATCAAGTTTTAATCTGCTTCTACTTAAACAATATAATCAAAACCAAAATGCTCACAAAAGCAATCGCACCCGGCACCATGAAAATCTGACGCCACTGGAACTTTTCTTCTTTTCTGAACTTGTCCATTATAAAACCGGCGAACTGAGTTCCAAGAAACAATCCAACGCCGGTCGTGGCGGCAAAAAGCAGGGACTGTACGGAAGCTACTATTTCAATTTTTGAGACGCTTTCTGCAAATATCTGGCCTACAATGACAAAGAGCACGTATGCCAGGCCGTGAAACGCCTGGGAACAAACAATCAGCCATCGCGGTTTTCCATTAATGTAAACGATATATAACAACAACCAGAATGTAGCTCCTATAACCAAAGTCCATTTTGCTCCAAGACTGCCGAGCAACAAGGTCATTAGTAATAAAGTGGCTATTGCCTGTACGCCCTGTGCGACGGCCATCGATGCGGGGACGTTCCTGGCTGGTATTCCCATATCCTGCATGAACTGGGCGGTACCCAGGAAATAGAATTGCATAAGCCCGAAGAAGATCATCGAAACAATAATAAAGATAAGGAAATTAAACTCTGTGAGCATACCCATCGCCTGAAGTATAGGGGCAGTGCCGGCTTCAGCAGGTGGTGTATTGGGCATGAAGAAACATCCTACACCCATAATCACCGAAAGTATAGCTGCAAGGTAGAGACAGTCGCGTCCCTGTTCGCCGGCCTTGAACTTCCACCGCCAGCCAGTGAGACCATAGCCGATAAGCGCCCAGGAAACTGGAGCCCAGAAGAAGATCCACTTTGAATGAACGGCAGGGTCGAGGTTGTTTTTAGCTAAATGGCTGAACATCAAGGAATTGACAAGCGGCAGTGTTGCAGCGAAGCACAAGCAGTAAAGAAACATGACCACAAAAAGTTTTTTGAAAGTAGTTTGACGTACGGCAATGAACATTAGAACCGCACCGGCCAAGTGAGCAACGGCAAGGATATGTTCGGTGTTTACATATTTATCGGCAAGCTGTCCTGACACCAATGGCATAAAAAGACAGGCCAGCGGGAGGGTGGCGTAAATCCAGCCGGTCTGTTTGCCGGTCATTTTCAGCGGTCCGAGAAGCCTTGCCGCCAATACCGGCATCCAGGCGCCCCAGATCGCATACTCCATAAACATAGCAAAGCTTAAGGCGAGGTACAGTTTCGTGTCCATTTTGTTCTCCCTAAATGCGTTTCTTTTCCTTCGCTGAGTCGGCTGGTATCCTAACCAGGCCTTAGAAACTATCAGCTTATTCAATATTCGGTTCTGGCTGTGGCTCTTGATCGGTAGATATCGGTTCAGAAGCCTGTTTTACATCGTCGCGGAAGAATGCAATCAATGCAACCAGCATGGCGGCTGAGACGATGGCAATGATCACGAAAACCGGATTCCAGTTACACACACCATCGGTGGTATAGCGTTCTATCAACTCGACGTTGATGAAGGTACCGATCAACATGCCAACACCATAACAGGCCAGGACAATCAATCCTTGCGCCTGAGCGCGTAATTCCGGCGGTGCCTTTTTGTCAACGTACACCTGACCGCCGACGAAGAAGAACCCGAAAATTACCCCGTGCACAAGGATTGCAATGTAATACAGGAATATTTGGCCGGCCGCGACTCCACCCCACAAAGCGACATATCGTATCGCCAGCGCTCCCAGTCCAGCCGCCATTGTCCACTTAACGCCGAATCTTGCCAGGGCCAACGGCACGAGAAGCATCAGGAATATCTCGACAAATTGTCCGAGATTCATGGTAGCCGTGATCTGCTTGAATCCCTGACTTTCGAAGAACTGAGATCCCAGCGAGAAGTACAGCGTGAATGGAATCATGACCAGCATCGAGATGATGATGAACAAGGCGAAGTTGCGGTCTTTGAGCAGTGTCATCGCCCTCAGGCCCAGCGCATCGACGATTGAGGCTTCCTTGCCCTTGGCCGGGGGCGGTGTGTTGGGCAGCGTCAGGTTCAGAATCGCCGCGAGAAGAGCCGTGCCTGCACCACAGTAGAGGGGAATCGCAGTGCCGTCGATGGATTTGTCCCCGAACAGGCTCGTTGCGGCGATAAGGCTGAAAACAGCAGAGGCTACCCAGCCAATCGAGCCGAAGACGCGTATCTGCGGGAACTTATCCGACGGGAAATTTGACATGGCGATAGCGTTTGTAAGGCTCCATGTCGGCATATAGCAGAACATCGCCAGCAGCAGGATAATGAACATCGCCGCAGGGCTCGTTTGTCGGGCGCCGATGAAGAACAACACAGCGCAACCGAAATTCAAGACTGTCAGTACCTTCTGGCTAGCGAAATGGCGGTCGGCCACCATGCAGAAGAGAGGGGCGACCAGGCAGCCCAGCGGCATTACGCTCAATATCCAGGCCTTATAGGCTCCATCAATCTCCATATTCGACAGGTACGCCGCCAGTGGCATCCACCAGACAGCAAACATCATGTATTGAAGAAACATCATGACACTCAGACGAATTCTAATACCTGTTGAGGCCTTATCCATTTTGCTCTCCTTACTCTATTTGTCCTTTATGCGTTATATTCCAGCAGCCTCTCAGCCGCCAGTTTAATATCTCCGAACCTGTCATCGCCGGCTTCCCGCTCGATTGCAAGAACACCATCAAAGCCTATGTCTTCGAGAACACCCAAAAAAGCATCCGGGCCAACCTGGCCGTCACCCCAGGGGACCTCGGCGCCCCATGTGCCCGGCTCTTCGGTCTGAGTCGCATCCTTAATATGGATGTGCTTTATCCACGGCGCCAGCACGGTTACCGCCTCGATGGGACTGCCCTTGTCATAAAGAATCATATTGGCCGGGTCAAAATTGACTCCAACGGCGGGATGGTTCAGCTCTTCGAGGAAATGCCTGAGCTCTTCGGCGGTTTCCTGGCCTGTCTCCAGCAAAAGCATTAAACCTTTTTCTTCGGCGGCATCGGCAAAAATTGTGATGCGCTCGTAAAATTTCTCAATATATGCCGGGTCACTTTCATCGATAAAGCCAGCGTGCGTCGAGAGGTATTTGACACCGAGCTTAACAGTTGCATCAACGGCACCGATGAAGAGCTGGCGATTTTGTTCCCAGCAGTCATCGGGCACAATTCCACCTGTCACTTTTATGCTGTCCAGGGACGAATAATCTTCCTGCGGAAAATCTATCATTGTGCTGCTTACCGTCCAGCTTTGCTTCTGTACGGCGGCAAGGTAATCGTCTCCGCCTTCACCCACCGCAGCTCTGATACCCAAATGCACATGTTGAATTCCGATTTTACTCATAGCATCCGCCACGCCGGCAACGTCCGTCTGCAGAGACCAACTGCAAATCCCTATAGGCCAATCCTTACATTTCATCGTGCTATTCTCCAATTCAAATGTTTTTTGTTTTGCTTATTTAATTGCGACCTTTTCCATTTTCCTCGCTGATTCCTTTTCCGCCGCTACGATTTTCACAGAATCGCGTGATTGCTCCAGAGTTGTTATTTCCTCGACCTTCTCTCCTCTTATGGCTTTGGCAAAATGCTCTATTTCCAGTAACCAGCCGTCGCCTTTCTTGACTTCCGGAGTAATGACCTGTCCTTCGGCGGGACATAGCTTAAACATCGGATCGCGAGTCAAATCATAAACAAGCGTTGCTTTCTCCATCACAATATTAAAGCTCATTTCGAAGCCGAAGGTCGGCGTCATAGCCCAGCCGCCCTCTGCGGTTATCACCTTATCGTCATCGTAAAGATATTGCGTAACTATGTGAATCAGTCCTCCCTTGGCATCTTTCGCGGCAAAACTGGAAACGGCATTCGGTATCCCGAAAAGATACTGCACAAAATCGGTATCGTGGATATGCAGATCCAGGGCCATTCCTCCGCTTCTTTCTTCGTCCAGGAACCAATTGTCGATGCTCCAGGTTGGGGCCGATCCGAGGCGTTGAAACATTGCAGCAATGACTCTCCCGTACTCGCCGCTGTCGATTATCTCCTTTGCCTTGGCGTACTCGGGCCAGAATCGTACGCAGTGCCCGATTTGCATGATTTTACCGCTGCGTTTCGCTTCAGCAATCATCCGCTCGCAGTCTTGGACATTAAGCGCCATCGGCTTCTCACAGAAAACGTTGACTCCGGCCTCCAATGCTTTTATCGAGCAGTCGGCGTGCAGACAGGTCGGCAGTGTAATCGAAACGGCATCGAGCTCGGCAGTATTGAGCATCTGCTCTAAATCGGTGAATAACTGTAAACTGCTGAAATCTACCGCCTGATCCGTGTCGCCGATATTACCTACCGCTCTTTTTGTATCTTCTTCTATGTTCGGATTCACATCGCAAATCGCTGTTACCTGTGCACCCTCCAGGGCCTTCCAGCACTTGTAGTGCGTTTGCCCCATAAATCCGAAACCAACTATGCCCACTTTCAGCATCTTCGTAATCCTCCAATATTTTCCGCCTAATGCGTACCAGGCAAACCTTTACTCGATCCGTAACGGCAATAATCCGCTAATATTTTTTACTGATTCCGCATTTTATCAGAACCAGTAATGTACTCAAGCACATTTCTATAAATTTGTGAAGGATAAATTTTACTTAAGCGACCACTTTTGCAGTAAACGATTAATATTCCGGATGCGGTCATTAAAAGGTGGGTGCGAGGAAAAATAACCGCCAAGGTCGAATTGGCCGGCCGGCTTGCTCAGTTCGGCCAAACGCGAAAGCAGCCGAACACAAGCCTGAGGGTCGTAACGGGCTGCGGCAACAAGACGCACTCCGAGCTTGTCGGCATCAGACTCCATATCCTGGGAATAAGCGCTTTCAAGAAACTGCACACCGACCTTACGCAGCCAGCCGGAAAGAGCGCCGCGGATGGGTGCGGCCCGGGACGCGGTGGCAATTGCCGAATTGCTGATTATACGGGCCATAGCGTGACCCCGGATGACATGGCCCATTTCATGCGCAAGGATAAATGCAACTTCGTCCTGATTGTATTGACACAGCTCCATCAGCGAGCGGGTAACAAAGATGAATCCGCCCGGCAGAGCGAAGGCATTAGGTTCGTCACCCTTGATGGTTTCAAAACTGAATTTACGAAGCCTGTTGACGACACAGGCAGTCAAACGGCGAGATGTTTCGTTCAGTATTTTTTCGGCCTGGGGTTCCTTATCAAGGTCCAATTGACATCTGACTTCGTGAGCCAGGTCTCTGCCGACCTCATACTCTACTTTTATAGCGTCGGCTTCCGAGCCTGCAATTGACTGCCAGAACCATTTAACCTTGCGAACTTTCGGCCCTACTTTTCTGCCTAAACTGTAAAACAGACCACTCATTTCGTAAGGTCTCCTTAATCAGCCACATCGGCCGGATTCATACTAAAGACGGGATTAACTTTGTAATAAACATCGACAGACTTCCCGCACGCTCAGCCGTTTACCGTACATGAGGATACCGGCTCGGAAGACTTTGGCGGCGCCCCACATCGCTACAAGGACGGTTACGGCCAAAAGGATTATGGACGCTATTATCTCAATTATCCAGATTTCAGAGCCGGAAGAAAGCCGCAATATCATTACCATTGGCGTTAAAGGCGGAATGAATGAAAATACCCGTGACAGCGTTCCATTGGGATCCTGGACAACCTTGAACCATGACACTAATGGAATTATGAAGACCATCATGATCGGCATCATCAGGCTTTGAGTTTCCTTGATCGTGTTGCAGACAGAGCCTGCCGCCGCCAAGACTGAGCTAATCAGAAGGAAACCAAGAATATAATAGATTGCAAAATAAAATACAAGTTCAGCAGTGACGTCAATATTGAGCCCCTGCGAGCTCGCAGTGAAAAATGCCGCGCCGGCCCACAGACTTACAAGCGTAAAGCCCGTGCCGGCCAATCCTAAAATCTTACCCGCCATTAACTCAAACGGGCTTACTGCAGATAGAAGTACCTCTATGACACGTGAACTCTTTTCTTCAATTACACTACTAATCATATGTTGACCTGAGCTGATGATTCCCAAAAACATCAGGTACATAAAAAAGAAGGGAACCATCATTTTCAAAACAGTGTCAGTCTTATTTTGAACGCGATCCTGACCTTCAGCATAGCCAATTTCCACCCGCTCAATTGGGACATTTCTGAGCTTTTCCAAAAGCTCCTGAGAGAGGTTCTGCATTTTGTACCGCTGATTGACAACAGTCTTGTAAAAGATATATTCGATGGTCGATAATATATCTATGCTGCTGGCTTTCTGTTTATAGGTATAGAGATGTATTTTGCCGGAACCATCCAGAACGTCCCTGTCCAGGACAACATAAACATCCACCTGTCCCTGTCGCAGATTGTTTCTTGCCCGCTCTTCAACAGCGTCGGAGTTTTGCTGTATTTCGAGCTTGTGAAACTGAATCTGCCTATTAGGATTTTTTTGATTGTGACTGTCAAATGAAGTTTTTATCTCATCAGCAAGTAAACCTGATAAATCATTGACTGCGACCTTTACCGGCGGCTGCGGCCCGGTCTTGTCAGGTGACATTCTTTTCATGACAACAATAATCACAACGATAATAAGAGGGAGCATCACAATACCGAGGAGGAATGCCTTGGTCTTAACCGTTTCTATATATTCGCGCTGGGCAATCTTAAGAATCTTCTGCATTGCTTGCTCCAACCAAATCAACAAATATTTCGTGCAGAGAAGGAACCTTCACTTCGAATCTCTGCACTCGCAGCCGCTCTACCAGGGCCTTTAGCAACTGCTGAGTATCCACATTGCCGGCCAAAGTAATTTCAAAGTTATGTCCATCAGATTCCACGGCTTTTACTTCAGGGAGCTTCTCAATAAAATCCGTATCGCCCTCAAGCTCGGCGCTTACCACGTTAGATGATCGCTGCGACTTGATGTGCGACAGACTGTCATCCAGGATAGCCCGGCCTTTGTTTATCAAAAGAATCGAATCGCAGAGCTTTTCTGCCTCGTGCATCACATGTGTGGAGAAGATGATGGTTTTGCCGTCATTTCGCATTTCAAGCATAATGGCTTTTAATAAATCTGTGTTCAGCGGATCGAGGCCAGCAAACGGCTCGTCAAGTATCAGCAAATCCGGCTCGTTAATTGCGGTGACGGCAAACTGTAGTTTTTGATGCATTCCTCTTGAAAGCTCCTCTACCTTCTTAGACGCCCAATCCATCAGTTCAACACGCCGAAGCCAGTGCGAGACGCGGCCTGACAGCTCATTACCGGTAAGGCCCTTGATTGCACCGAAGAACGCAAGTACCTTGGCAACTGTCATCTTTCGGTAGAGACCACGTTCCTCAGGCATATAGCCGATCCGGGCTTTTGCCTGCTCGACCGAGGAGCCCCCGAATATCCTGATCTGGCCGCTGTCCGGGCGGATGATGTTCATAATCATACGCAGCGTAGTGGTCTTACCGGCACCGTTAGGCCCGAGAAATCCATAGACAGAAGCCTGGTGAACCGCAACGCTGAGATTATTCACTGCCCGGACTTCACCGAAGGACTTCTGTAAACTGTTAAGTAAAACTGCATCCATATCTGATTATCTTTCACATAGCTCCAGTTCGGTATAAATAAAGTAAACAACGGGCCTTGTGCACTTATGAGGAGACAATTAAGCCCGGACCAGCCAATCCGATGCCGTCAATCGGGACTGGCGTTTAATCCTTATTATGCCATCAAAAAACCATTTGTACGCAGATTGTAAGCTATGAGTAAGCAGGGAATCAAGCAGAAACTTCACGCAAAAATAACCTGCGAACATTATCCTTATTTCTGAAGTTGTTTCTGAAAAAATAGAAAATTAATAAATTTTTCTTGAATTTTCTCAAAAAATTTGATATGCTGATAACACTCAGTGTGGCAACTGAGGAGGAACAACTTGAGGAGTTTCTGTGTTTATCGAGTAGCAGAGTACAACTCTTAGATGGTATTTCTGTGAACTTTTTTAAGGAGGAAACACTAATGAAAAAGTTGAATCAGAATTCATTACTTTCGTTCTCATTTATCTTCGTACTAATCCTTACCTTTACCGCAGGGCGGTTTGCAACTGCCCAAGACGGTTCTGCGCTTGAAATCGACGAATTCATCTCTTCGGTCGAGATTGAGTTAGGTGGTGAGTTAATACTATTGAGCGGACCATTGACTCTGCATGTCCATTTTGAGAGTCAGCGTGATGGAGATGCAAATGATGACGACAAAGACGGTCTGGATGAAGTGTCAACAGAGATAGTAGCAATGGAACTGAAGGGTTCAAGCCCCACGCTGGGTGAAGTAATCCTTCGTGTCAATCCTAATGTTCCATCGTTGGGACAAATAACCGAGCAGGCTAACAACACGCCGGGCATGCTGGACCTTCCACCATTTTCACCTGGCACGGCTGACAGCTTTTTCGACGTGTTTTTTGAGATCGAGCTTCCCAGCGCCGGGCAATCTTATACAACACTTGACCCGATGCGTCTGAGGGGCGTGGTTACACACAAGCCGGCGGCACCCTGTGACTCCTTTGAGAGCCAGGACGAGATTGAGATATTTGACGCCGATGGCAACGCGACCGGCTACTTCTTAAGGGTAAGAAGGTTAGAAGGCTTATGCGATGACGAATGCGACTGGAATCCTGATGACGGTCATAAGATGCATTGGCCGCAACTGCCTGATCTCGGTACTTCGGGTATAGATGTAGATATGTCCCAGTTCTTTTTTGCGGATGATTTCATGTGTAGGGCCACCGGTTCTATCGATGATATTCATTTTTGGGGCTCATTTCGAGATGATGTATTGCCCCCGAATGGGCCAGACAGCATGATATTTGAAATCACCATTTATTCGGAGAGAACAGTTGGAGCATGCCGGGAGATTTGCTCTGGAGCAGAAAATTCAGCCCCGGTGAGTATTCAATTCGCAAGCTTGATGACAGTCCGGAAGGCTGGTACGACCCGGCGAAAGAGCTTTATTTACCTGACAATCACATGCAAGCCTACCAATATAATTTCTGTATCAAAGAAGGTGCCTTCATCCAGCAGGAAGGAACTATCTACTGGCTTAGCGTTAAGGAACTCAGACCTGACGATGCAGATTATAGATTCGGATGGAAAACAACTATTCATGAACTCAGATGGAATGACGCGGCTGTTTTCTTCTTTGATGATAAACTTGTTTCGTTCCCAATGAAGTACCCTAAAGGGCATGAATACATGGGAGAATCACTTGATCTGGCATTTGTAATTACTGGGGATGAAGAAGGCCCGGAAGGCCCAGGGGAACATGACCTTGGCGATGCGCCGGACAGTTCCAACAGCTCACCCGGGCAATCCATGCTGGCATATCCGAGCGGGGTCATAGGGAACTACCCAACGGTTTATGTGATCGGCTCACCACCATACGGCCCGATTCACTGGCTGCCTCATGCCTGGGTATATCTTGGTGAGATTGTCACTAACGAAACAGAGGCGGATATTGGGTATGACGAGGATATTAAGAACAATCTCGTTCCGGCCGATGATTTATCCGACCTGGACGGAGGGGATGACGGTGTCAGGCTCACAATGGTCCTGCCCGATTGTCAACAGGCCACATTCGAATACATGGTGACTTTTGTCAATCCTCTCCTTAATGACACTCCGGCTTATGTGAATGTGTGGTTCGACTGGAACCGTGACGGTGACTGGGATGATACAATGAAATGTCCTGACGGCACTACTGTACCAGAATGGGCGGTTCAGAACTCGACAATTATCAATAACTTCGTCGGCTCTGCTGTCCTTACCACACCTGCATTCATGTGCTGGCATTCACCGACGGACGCAGAGCTGGATCCGATATGGATGCGAATCACAATATCGCTGCAACCGTGGCAGAGTGCTGCGGACGGTGTTATGCACGGTGGTGCCGGACCGGCCGGTGGGTACGATTATGGAGAGACTGAGGACTACCTGATTTATCCAAGACGGGAAGGTGAGCCGCTAAAATACGACTGGGGTGATGCTCCGACCGGAACGGTCGCGGCAGGTTACCCGACACTGCTCTTTAACAGCGGCGCCAATCATGTGATTGCCGGTCCTTGGCTTGGTGACGAAAACGATCGGCCCGAAAGCGAGCCGGACGGCCAGCCGGACACCAATGCCCTCGGTGACGATAATGCTGTCAACGATGACGAAAACGGGATTACTATCCCCACGCTGATTCCGGGCCAGCCGGCGAATTTAACAGTGGAGGTCAACGGCGGCGGCGGTATTGTCCAGGGGTGGATTGACTTTAATGGCGATATGACCTGGGACGCATCTGAAAAAATATACGATGGTTTCCTACCGACCGGTATCTACACTATATCGATTTCCGTGCCGATTAGTACTTTAGCAGGACAGACCTTCGCACGATTTCGAATAAGCAAACAGGGTGGTTTAAGCCCCAAAGGCCCGGCCCCGGACGGTGAAGTCGAGGACCACGAGGTTTATGTGGAGAGCAGCCCACAATTCACAACACGGCCGGTCAGTGCTACTCAGTGTCCAATTGCGCAAACGCAATGCCCAACTTCGGTGACCGTATGCCCGGCTGCTGCGACAATATGTCCTGCTGTTGCGACTCAGTGTCCGGCCGCAGCGACAACGTGCCCCCCTGTTAAAACTCAGTGCCCGACTGCCGCGACAATATGCCCTCCAGTACAAACCCAGTGCCCAACAGTAGAAACTGAGTGCCCACCAATTTTGACCAGATGCCCACCTTTAGAGACTAAATGCTCTCTGACACCTACTATCTGTCAGGGTGTGGAAACTCAATGTCCGGTTATAGAGACCGTATGCCCACCGGTATTGACCAAGTGTCCTCCCACGCAGACTAAGTGCCAGGTGGTAGAAACTACATGCCCCCCGGCTGAGACAAGGTGCCCGGCTGTGCTGTCAGCTTGCCCACCTGTTCCTACTCAATGTACTGCACTAGAAACGGTCTGTCCTCCGGTAGAAACTCTGTGCCCGGCAGTAGAGACCGAGTGTCCGTCTATTTTAACCAGATGCCCACCTTTAGAGACTAAATGCTCTCTGACGCCTACTATTTGTCAGGGTGTGGAAACTCAATGTCCTGCCATAGAGACCGTGTGCCCGCCTGTATCAACTAAATGTCCCACGACACAGACGAGGTGCCCGCCTGTAGCAACTGAATGTCCGCCAACATCAACAAGGTGTCCACCCGTATCGACCGAATGTCCATCTGCATTGACTAAATGCCCACCAACAGAGACCGAATGTGGCCTTATAGAAACAAGGTGCCCGATAGTTGAGACAAGATGTCCACCTGTGGTGTCAAAATGTCCGCCTGCGCCCACTCAGTGCACGGCAGAACCGACGGTGTGTCCGCCTGTTTCGACTCGGTGCCCGGTAGTATCGACGGAATGTCCGTCAACATCAACGAGGTGCCCGCCGGTATCAACCGAATGCCCCACGACACAGACAAGGTGCCCGCCCGTATCTACTGAATGCCCCACAACACAGACCAGGTGTCCGCCGG
>JACKQG010003873.1_pt1 | contig 17876 bp, 13 predicted proteins | sample 8237621 | NCBI WGS metagenome assembly JACKQG01 (sample SAMN15677084, study PRJNA649215) | marine metagenome | biome: marine; feature: Black Sea; material: saline water; isolation source: suspended particulate matter (SPM) from the Black Sea western gyre | collected 2013-06-09/2013-06-10 | depth...
CAGAGTGCTGGCTGAAGGCACGCAATGTCAACAAGGTGACTAGTGGGTTGGAGTGGACGTCTCCAAAGTGGGAGAGATTCGGGGTCAGCAAGGGATAAGAGTTGACAATGCATGTTTTTTTTTTTTCAAGCAGAAGACGGCATGCGATATCCAAGTCAGTCAAAACTTGAGTGATGTCGAACGGGCCAAGCGTCAAAAGCGCTTCGCCGAAATGGACAAAGACAAGTACATCAAAGGCGATTGGAAACAGGCAACCGAATCTGCCGAGGAAGCCATTACGCTTGCCATGGAGGAGTTGAAGCAAGCGCAAGACCGTCTGACTTATAGTGTAAAATTGAACGAAGAAGGGTTCTTAACCCGCACCGAGTTGGAGACGGACCAATTGACGGTTCAACGACGCACTTATGCCCAGGAGCAAGCCAATCGTGCAAAGACGATGTTGGTCGATTTTGAGCACCCGAAACAGCTTGAGACCTTGGATGCCGACATCGCCGAGGCTGCGCGTGAGCTAGACCGGGTGGAATTGCAAGCCGATGCTCGCTTGGAAGAATTTAAAGCTGCTGTGATCACCTCAAAGGCACGCTTGGACTTGGAAGAAGAAGAAGAGGCCAAAATCATCGACCAAATTTCTAAGGGCAAAATCGTCGCTCCGGAAGACGGCATTGTGGTTTACGCGCGTCAGAAATCGCGCTGGGGTTCGGGCGATCCGATTGCCGAGGGCACTGAATTGCACGAGCGTCAGGAAATCATCACCATTCCTCGTGAAGGGGGCATGATTCTCGAAGCCAGCCTGCACGAAACGGTGATCAAAAAGGTGAAAGAAGGCCAACGTTGCACGGTAACTGTCGACGCAATGCCAGGCCGCACCTTTGATGGTGAGGTGAAATTTGTGGCGCTGCTGCCCGACTCCAACAGCTATTGGGCAAATCCCAACCAACGCCTGTTCAAAACTGAAGTTGCCATCTTGAATCCGATCACCGAAATGCGACCGGGCATGTCCTGCAAGGTTGAAATTTTGGTGGACATCATCGAAAACGCAATTCAAGTGCCGGTGCAAACGGTATTCCGCAATGGCGGCAAGACCATTTGTTTTGTAGACCATCCAGACGGGCCCAAAGAGGTCGCAGTAAAGGTTGGACGCGACAACGACAAGTGGGTCGAAATCGTTGAAGGATTGAGCGAAGGCCAAACTGTGATGATGGCACCTCCTACCGGCTTCAAATTGGAAGCAGCGCCGGCTAATTCGCCACGTCCAGAGCGAATGAGCGAGGAAGGAGCAATCCCCGGCATTCCTACCGAAGCTGGCACCGGGCGCCCAGGCGAATCTGGTGCCGGTCCCGGAAAGGGGGTCGGTACCCCAGGTGGCGCAAATGTGCCTGCCGGTACTAAAGGCAAACGTGGACAAAAACCAGGCGGCCCAAAGGGCGAAACGCCAGATAGCAAACCAATAAAATAAAGTGACTGCAATGGAGTTGCGCCCCCCCGTTGCCGAACTGATCGACGTTTCCCGTGTTTACCGCATGGGTGACGTTGAGGTGCGGGCATTAGATGGCATTAGCTGCACCTATCGCGAAGGCGAATACTGGGCCATCATGGGCAGTTCGGGTAGCGGTAAATCCACCATGTTGAATTTGCTCGGTTGCATCGATCGGCCGACCGGTGGTGATTACCGTGTGCGCGATATTTCGATCGGCACCTTGGACGATGACGAACTCAGCGAGCTACGCGGCGAGCATATAGGGTTTATCTTTCAATCGTTCAATTTAATTCAGCAGCTAAACGTGTTGGAAAACATTTTGGTGCCGCGCTTTTACCTGGAAACGCCCGGCTCCGAGGCGGAGGACAAGGCAGTCGAATTGGCTGAACGCGTCGGCCTTGCGGATCGCATCCATCACCGTCCACGCGAGCTTTCTGGTGGTCAACAACAGCGCGTCGCCATTGCTCGCGCATTGATCAACGATCCTTCTCTGCTGCTGGCCGATGAAGCCACTGGTAACTTGGATACCCAAACCACTAGGGAAATTCTGGAATTATTCGATGAATTGCACCAGGAGGGTATGACCATTTTGCTGGTTACGCACGAAAAGGAAGTCGGCGCGCGTGCTGGGAGAACTATGTGGCTGCGTGACGGCAAATTGGATCGCATCGTTGAACGAGAGCCTGTTGCTTAAACGCTAATGATTACCGGCACCTTTATCCGCACCTTTCGATTAGGCGTTAAAAGCCTGATGCTGCATAAACTACGCAGCATGCTGACCACTTTAGGCATGTTGTTTGGTGTCGCTAGTGTGGTTGCCATGCTCGCCATTGGCGAAGGTGCCAGCAAAGAAGCGCAAGAGCAAATCAAGCAATTGGGGTCGCACAACATCATCCTGCGCAGCGTCAAGCCGCCGGATGACCCGATCAGCAACCAAGACACCCGGGTCTCCAATTACGGCTTGACCAACGCTGACTTTGACCGCATGTCGCAAACTTTTCCATGGGCCGAAGACGTCGTGCCGATGCGAATTTTGCAACAAGAAGTGCGTTTTGAAGAGCAAGCTCTCAATCCGCGCATCATTTCGACGGTACCGAACTATTTGGAAGCCACCGGCCGCGTGATGTACGAAGGCCGATTCCTGAACGAGCGCGACCAAATTAATACGGCAAACGTTTGCGTCATCGGCTATGAGGTTTCGCGCCAGTTGTTCCCGTTTGAATCGCCGCTAGAGCAGCAGATTAAAATCGGTCCTGATTACTTCACCGTGGTTGGCACCTTGCTGCCGCGGGTGCCGATAGGCAGCGATCAACCTGCGCCCGGCGACGACATCACCGGCGAAATATTCCTGCCCATGAGCACCGGCCTGCGCTGGTTCGGTGACATGCAGGTCAAAATCCGCGCCGGTAGCCGTGACATGGAAATGGTCGAATTACACGAGATTATTTTCAAAGTCGATAGCGGTGATAACGTGCCAATCGCGGCCGCCGCGGCGCGCGAGATGCTGAACAGGTATCACAACGATCAGGACTACGAAGTGGTGGTCCCGCTGGAGCTGCTGCTGCGCGAGGAAGAAACCAAACGCATCTTCAAGATTGTACTGGCAAGTATCGCGGGCATCAGTTTGCTGGTCGGTGGAATCGGCATTATGAACGTCATGCTGGCGACGGTAACCGAACGCACGCGTGAGATCGGTGTACGCCGGGCCTTGGGCGCGAAAAAGCGCCACATCATGTGGCAGTTCCTTGTGGAAACCGTTGTGCTTTCCGTTGGCGGTGGCCTGCTCGGCATCGCTCTGGGCTTGAGCATCCCTAAAATTGTCGAGTATTACACCGACATGGAACCGGTTGTGACCCCTGCTGCCCCGGCGCTTGCATTTGGGATTTCGGTAGGCATCGGCTTGCTGTTTGGCCTTTATCCGGCCTGGCGAGCGGCAAACATGGATCCGGTAGAAGCGCTGCGCCACGAATAATTTGGCTCTAGCTTAAAAAGAAGTATCCTAAATGGGCCCCACAGCCCAAAGCTCCGCTCAACTCCAATGGGCACGGTTATGGCTACTTCTACTCTATCTGTTGAAAAATTTCCAAACTTCCTGCCGCTGCGAAATCAAGCAGGTCGGGCCATCGCTCTGTTTAGTGATTATGGCTCCTGGTTAGCGATCACTTGGGGGACCGATTGCCTGATCGAAATACGCGATACGATCAGTGGCCAAAGCCATACTTTGGATTTGGCTAGTCCGCTGCATCGATCGACTTCCTATCCGGATCGGCAAGAGGCCGAGCTTTTAGATGGACGACGCTTGCAGGTCGGTTTTTGCCCGGACGGGAACATTTTGATTGAAGTACGCGCCGCCGCAGGTGAAGTCAATCAACGCCTAGCCAAGCTTACAGTTCAAAGCACGTTGCCTCACCGAGTAGAAAGCGACGGTTTTTGTGCTCGTTTGCTGGTCGGCCAGGATGCCCAAAATTGTAATTTCCCTGCGAGCGATCAATTCACCCAAAATCGACGTCGCTGGAATGATTATTTTGAACGCGCTTTCGCCAATATGGAGCGCTTTGAAAATCCGACGTCGCAAATTTTGATGGCACGCGGTGTCGCGACCTTGCTGTGGAATTTGCGCGCACCATTGGAGAATTTGCCGCACTACGGGGTCATACCATCGCCGTTTTATCACCGCGGCTACTGGGCATGGGATTCCTGGAAACACGCCCATGCCTTGGCTTATTTTGCTCCTGAATTGGCGGCCGAGCAACTGCGTGCCCAATTTCACCGCCAGCAGTCCGACGGCATGGTGCCGGACAACGTCAAACCGGACATACGCGAGGACAATTGGTGCAACAGCAAACCACCGATGGCGGCGTGGGCTTTGCTGCACATTTGGCAGCAGCAGCAAGACATCGACGTCGTCCGCGAGTTGTTTCCCAAATGTGCGGAGCAGCTGAGATGGTGGATGATCGCGCGGCGAATGCCAGGCGAAGTTTTTTTCCGTCCCGGGGGCGTCGATTATTTGTCAGCGACGTGGGAGTCTGGCTGGGATCTCAGTCATCGCTTCAAAGATGTTGATTTGGTCCCCCATGGTTCTTGGCGTCTATTCGATCTATGGCTGCCGGATCTGAACAGCTACATCTGCAATGATTTCCGCGCGTTGGCGCAATTGGCAGAGGTACTCGACTTGGACCCAACGCCGTGGCAAAAAGAAGCCGACCAACTCGCCGAGGCTATTCGACGCGCGCTTTGGAATGAGGCCAAAGGCTGTTTCTGCGACGTCCGCGCCAGCAACGGAGCTAGCACTGGATTGCGCACGGCGGCGACTTGGATCCCGTTATGGGCCGAAATTGCCAGCGAATTCCAAAAGCAAAAGGTAATAGAATTGATGCTGTCGCCGAATCATTTTTGGACGCAGGTTCCGTTCCCGTCACTGTCCGCGTCGGAAAAAGAATTCGACCCCAATGGATTTTGGGATGGCAGTGTGTGGAACGATCACGCCGCTATGGCGTTCCAAATCCTTGGCGAACGAGCCGACGAAGGGCGTTATCGCATGCGCGATTACTTGTACAAACAAGAAGCCTACTTCGAATGCTATTCGCCTTTGGACGGAGTGCCCGCCCGTGGTTCACGTCCGGCAGTTCCACAATTTTCGTGGGGAGCCGCGGCCGCGCTTGAGGTCTTGCGCGGCGGGCCGAAACCGGCGCCGCAGCGATAAAGAGTGAGTTTATTGATCGCGCTTTAGAACCAAGCTCGTTCAACGTCGGCCCAATCTAAGTCCAGCGCAGTTTTCACCGCCTGTGCGAGTTGCTCCCTATCAGCGAACCGAAAATGGCAAGTTGTCGAAGTGTGGGTGTAGGACTCTCCGGGAGCCAACTCCAATGCCGGCGACGACGATTCCAATTCGAAAAACTGCTCCGGACCGCCGTGGTTATAGGAGTTAATTACGTCGCCATAATAAGGATCGACATCGGTCGCCCAGCGTTCGGAAGCGTAAGGTGCGTCGGCGACCACAGGCGTGAATTGAACTAGAGTCAGCACGCGAGTATCCGGATTGTAGGCGGCCATGATGTTCTTAGCGCGATTGCGCATGATGCCGACTTTGCAAACATATTTGGAATCGGTGCGGAGCAAAGCAAAACCTTCTTCTATCCGAAATCGGCTGCTATCCAATTCGCCGAAGTATTCGGTGCGTACCGCAGGCCCTTGGTCTGGGTCGGAACTATCGGTCCGGAAAGGCAAAATGGCCAGCGAATTCGCTCCGGGAGCGAACATCCCCAAAATCCAAATACATGGCAAACCAGTTTTTTTCTGCCATGCGCTGCTACCGTCGTTCCAAACCGTGTTCACACTGCGAAAAGACGTCCACAAAGTTTGTGCGGAAATCGGTCCAACTAGTTTTTCGATTTCCAACTGGGTGGGTACTTCGATATTACGTTGGACTTTGAGTTCAAATTCACTGCCCGCCATATTGCTCAGTTTCAAGCGCCGCTCCATCTTTTGCGCCGACGTCGTGGCATGAAAAGCACCGACGTTAAGGTCTTCCGGAACTCGCCAAATGTCGCGATTCATTTCATCGCCAGGTTTGAAATAGAACGAAAACTGGCTGCCTTCTGGACCGATCCAAAAGCGATCTTCTCCGCCATAATTAGCAAATGCGGCAGCGACGGTTGGATTCAGAATTTCTTCGTGATTGATAAAACCCAGCGTCGGCTCGCTTAAATCCAAGGCTGAAATCATTACTCGACCCTGCAGCTTGGGCGAATAAACAAAACCGCCAGTACCGCTCAGCAAAAGTTGGCCGTCGGCGTGTTTAGCTAAGAAGCCCGCGTCTTCTAGAAAACTGTTGGAATCTTCGGTCAAGAGGGAGGAACAGGAGGACATCGAAAGCGCCCCGAAAAGCGCCAGGGTTACTGGAGTGCGCATGGTTTAGTTGGGTCGACGCGCCATGCTAGCAACTTGACTGGGGCGTGGTGCCTCCGTCCCGTGCCAGACGCCAAGTTCCGCGCCCTGCGGCTTTGGCGCCATAGAGCGCCGCGTCTACCGATTCCAACAACGCATCGAGCTGCAAGCAACTATCCTTGCCGACGTGTACCACACCAACGCTAAGGCCTAAATTGGGTGCTCCATTCCGCAGTTTTTTCTGATATTTGCTCGCCACCGCCCCGACCTTTAGCATCAGTCGCTCGACCACCGCGTTTAGTACTGACGGCGTCATACCCTCCAACCAAATGGTGAATTCGTCGCCCCCAAAGCGGCAAAAAAGGTCTTCGGCGCGCAGGGCAGAATGGGCGCCCTGAGATGCTTCAATCAAATATTGATCTCCCATCGCGTGCCCCAAACAATCGTTGATCTCCTTGAAGTTATCCAGGTCCAACAATATCAATCCACCATGAATATTTTCGGATTGAACCGCCTCCAATCGCTGCCGAACTTGCTCTAGCCAAGCGTTGCGATTGAGAGCGCCGGTCATTCGGTCGAAGGTTGCAGCCGTGACCAAATCCGAATGTAATTTGGAAAGTTCAGCGGCCAAAGAAACCTGATGACAAAGTAGAGTCAGCAATTCAAAGCCGTCGCCGCAGCGATCTTGGGGTAAACACGCCTGCGGCAATACCAAGCCACCGAGGACGCGATTATGGGCTCGAATAGGCAAATACCAGCAACCTTCGTCATTTAGACCAAATGCACTGCCGCTGATTTTGCAAGGTTTATCGGAATTCCAGGCGTCGCCAGCGGCTGCCCGCGTGAAGCCTGCAGGGCGGACTGTCAAATGCGGTTGCTTGCACTGGCGTTGGTGCAAAAAGTAACGGTCGACCTCGCGTCCAGCGACGAAAAACGCCGCCCACGAACAGCTTGCAGCGGCCAAAACTTCGCCTGGCACCCGCTTCGCCCAGTCCGCCTTGGTGGCTTCGGTAGTGAGCACTTGGCCAAGCTGAAGCAAGCGTTTGAGGTGGCGAGACCGTCGTTCGGCTGATTCCAAACGATTGGCTAAATCACGTAATCGGATGGCGTTCATTTAGCCTATCGAACGGTGCTCGCAGCGAGCACCTTGGGTTGGGAGTGAATGACGTTGAGCATGGGACCAGAACTCCCGCAGAAACCTCCAGTTCATGCCAGAGCTCACCCCTATTTTCGCGGAAATCCCAGAAAACTTAAGGGATTTAGCCCTGTTTGAAGTGAATCGAATATGGGTAAAGCTAGGGGCGCAACAACAAGGTGGTGCACAGGGTCGACCAATTTTCACCATACCGGGCCTGCAACTTGCCACAGACCTTCCCGCGGGCGCGGTTTAGCTGATTGCGCACGGTGGACGGGTTCAGCTTGAGCTTATTGGCGATCTGCGCGGTCGACATTTCGTCGAAGTAATGCAAAACCACGATAGTGCGGAAAGGATCGAGCAAATCCTTCACCGCTCCTGCCAGCAACTCTTGCATTTCCAATCTCTCAAAAACTTCGGTGGGCACGACACCCAAATCTTTTTCGTCGGCCTTGCCACCGGCCTGAAAATCCTGCAATTGGCGACGGATCCGATGCCGCGAGCGGTCGAATGCCAAATTTCGCAACACACGCGCCAACCACCCTTTGCTAGCACTTTTTTCTGCGGCAGGGTGCTCCAAAGCGGTTTGGGAAGTCTGCTGAACCAAGTCGTCGGCCGTGGCTTCACAGCGCACTAGGCTAAAAGCAAGCCGACGAACCCATTCTGTGTGCTCAAGCAATTCCTCTACCCGACTTGGGTCTGCGCCTAGAGCCATACCCATTTAACGTACCCGGATTCGGGGCAGTCTCAGAAAAGTCGCAGTTTTTCCGCGCCGGCCTAAAGAATTATTCTTTCACTTGCAGCAGTTTGGCCACTTCCAGCAAATTGCCACGGTTATTACCAACCTTGCGGATGTGGTCCGTGTTCACCTGAAGTGCAATGCAGCAACCCAAATCGGGAAAGTACATCATTTCTGACAGGTAGCCCGGAAACCAGCCGCTGTGGCCCAAACCAGTTCCAAATGGCGTCTGCGAAATAATCACACCCAAGCCATAGCGGTCGCCGGGGTAAAGGCGGGCGTCGACCGCCGACTGCAGCGCCAAATCCAGGGACTTCTGATTCACAATTTTGCCGCCAAACAGCATTGCACCCCACCGGGCTAGGTCAGAAGTGGTGCTGTAATAGCCGCCGCCACACCACTCCAATTGCGGATTGAGGTAAAACTTGCCCTTGTCCATCACCGGCTTCCATTCGGTCCAGCCGGGCTCGCCCAAAATGTGGTAACCCTGGCACAAACCGGGTAGATCTGGGGTGGTGTTGGGCAGGGTTTGAGCGAAACCGTGCGGTTGCAAAATGTTGCGGTAGACCTCGCGATACGCGGAATCATCCATCACCTTTTCCATCGCCATCCCGGCCAAAATATAGTTTGTATCGGCATAGCTCCAACCAGTGTCGACTTCGAATAGGGGGTCTTTATCGAGTATAAATTCGATCAATTCCGACGCCTTCCATCGTCGATCTGGCTGCCCCTTGGCGGCGGCCCAAAACTCGGGCAGCTGCACGTGTTCGCTGACGCCGCTGCTATGCCGCAACAGTGATTCTAGAGTGATCGTTTTGGCATTCGGAAGGCGATCGTACCAAGTCTCTACTCCGAGGTATTTGCTCAATAAATCATCGGGCGACATTTTGCCGCTTTCCACCAATTGCAGAAATAGAGCGGCGAAATAGGTTTTGCCGATACTGCCGGACATCAGGCGATGGCTAACTGTCATCTTTTCGCCGCTGTCCAAATCAGCTGCACCTGCTGCCGCGGCCACCACTTTTCCATCTGGCCAAGCAATCGCAACGCTCAACCCAGGAACGCCGCTGCGCTTTTGCAGGTCGTCTGCCCAGCTTTGTAACTTGCCCAATAAGATGACCTCATCCTGGGCCGGCGCTTCGAATTCAGTAGGGCGCGGGAGTTCGGCTTGTAGCGACGGCAGGGCTTCAGCTAAAGGCGCGAAAGAGGGGGCGCCGATCAATCCGGCGAGCAGCAGGTAGGTGGCAAACATCATCAATTTCTCTGGCGAAGGTAGGATTAAGGAGTGTACCCGCTGCCCTTCGCCATTCAGCGGCCCTGGCTGCTCATGCGAGACCTAGTCGTCAATCGCAACCAGCCGAACTTGGCCCGCTTACGCGGCATTCGCTCTCCCGAGCGGTTTTTATGGGCAATACTTCCGCACGCGGCGCGCACTTTTTCGGCCTGCATCACTATGCTGCCGACGTCCTCTGCAAAAGCGGCGGCAGTCGGATATTTGTATTGTCGGATTTTGGACACCTATGAGGATTTAGCGCCCTGCACGCAGCAAGGACGTCAAATGATGCGTGAGTTTGCGGCGCGCTTTCAACAGCCGACGGCTTCAGATGACGGCCATACGCTACTGCCGGGACCGGCGCTCACCAACTCAACACCCATCGACTATCGCGACCAAGCTCACCTGCTTTTGGTGGAAAAATGCGAGCTGATCGACCGCGTATTCCTTAAGTTGCCGGCGGTTAGTCAGATTGCAATCGTACATCTGGTGCGCGACATGGCAGGCGGCATGATTTGGGCAAAACGCGTATTTGAAAATCAAAATGGCGTGTTGCACAGCCCATCGCAGTTGCGCCACTACTGCAATGCGGTATTGGGCAATCCAGTGGCTTTTGCCATGCGTTTGATGATGCGACGCGAATTGACGGCCGACGAACGGGACACGGCAATGGACGTTGGCGAATTTGTGCAACTTGCTAACGTGACCCGCGACATGGAAAAGGATTTGGACCGCGGCATCGCTTACCACCCCAGCCTAATTCAAGTCGCCAACCCCAGCGCCGACGTCATCCGCAACGCACGCGCCCAGCTTTTTGATTTGGCAATGGCGCAAGCCACGGCTTACCGACGCATGGTTGAGCAAATTTCATTTCGACGCATTAGCTTGAGTCGGGCGTCGGCACTGCTGATGCTGGAGTTCACCGACCGCTATTACCGTTCCTGCGCCAGGCGCATTGATCGCGAAACGTGGGATGGGCCAAAAAACTCACTGCGATTAATGCTGCGCACCTTTCCGGCTTTTTTATCCAAGCGCTCGACCTTACGACGCGTGAAGCAGATCGAGCACAACTTGGTGAATGCAGGACGCCCCCCACTCGACAGTTGGGATTAAAGAAGGATTGTCGAGTGAAGTGCTAGGCGGCAGATAGGCCGTCTGATTTTCCTGCGGTTGGACCATGTGGCTGGCTGGCATTGCCACCCTCCCAACCACCGTTTACTGCGGTGCGCAGATATTCGCGCGTGCTGAAGCCATCAACTTGAATGGCGTCGTCACGTAGTCTTTCGGCGGCGCGTACTTCGTCGGCTTCGTCAGGGCGAATGATGCCGGCGCGCACTGCGGCGTCGAGCATGGCGACTGGCTTGCCTTTTGGCATTAGCCGTTTGCGTATCGCCTTACGAATCTTGACCACGATTTGATCCGCCTGCACGCATGCCAGGAATGCGACTTCCAACTTTGCACCCGCTTCTTCGGGGTTGGATGGCAGGTAAACCAAATCGAACAAACGGTCGCGTTGCACGCCTGGAATTTGCATCAAATGAGCGACGCTATTGACGTCGGCGTCGGTGGGACCGCGACCGATGCTGTTGAGGCGTGCCCAAAGTTGCACCGGACCACGCACGGCGGCGCCAATGAGAGGTGCATCAAAGTTCGCAAAGATACCCTCAAACGCGGTTTGAATATGCGCCATCGCGGTTTCCATGGAATGGCGGAACAGCGCCAAGTCTTCCTTGGGTCTGCCATCAGCTTCGAAGCGATGCACGGTGGCAGAAGCGAGGAACATCCAAGACAGAGCGTCGGAAAAACGGCCGGTAAGGATTTCTTTGCGCTTCAAATCGCCGCCGTACGCCCCCATCGCCACGTCGGCGTAAAAAGCGAACGTCGCCGAAGCCCAAGACAGCTTTTGCAAGTAGCGACGGGACGGACCTTCCACTGGACAACTTGCCAAATAGCCGCGCGAGGCGGTCAGCACCAATGAGCGCGACATGTTGCGAATGACATGGCCAACGTGACCCCAGAAGGAATCGTCGAATTCATTAAGGTCGCCGTTTTGCAGTGCTGAAATTTCACGGTAAGCAAACGGGTGGCAACGAATCGCGCCCTGACCAAAGATCATTAAAGTTCGAGTCAGGATGTTGGCGCCTTCGACGGTAATGCTAATCGGTGCCGCAAAATAAGCATGGGCTAACAAATTGCGCGGCCCACAGGAAATGCCAGCACCGCCCAAAATGTCCATTGCGTCATTGACGTTATCGCGGAAGCCTTCGGTGAAATAATATTTCGCGATCGCCGACGCCACTGCTGGCTTGGCGCCACCATCCAATGCACCCGCCATAATCCGCCGCGCCGATTCCAAAGTGTATGCCGATCCCGCAATCCGCGCCATCGGCTCGGCGATGCCTTCGAACTTGCCAATGTTAAGCCCGAATTGTTTGCGCACCGTGGCATAAGACCCAGTAACACGCGCCAGCATTTTGCTTCCAGCAGCACTAGTTGCTGGCAACATGATGCCGCGACCTGCGGCCAGTTGCTCCATCAACATGCGCCATCCTTGGCCAGCGCGTTTTGGTCCGCCAATGATGGCGTCTATCGAAACTTCAACGTTATGCCCTTCGAACGGGCAGTTATAAAACGGCACGCCCAAAGGATCATGCTGACGGCCCCGAACTACGCCCGGCGTTTCTGCAGGAATCAATGCACAAGTAATGCCTGGGTGTGGGTCACCACCCAACAACATGTCGGGGTCTTCTAACTTGAAGGCCAAGCCGATCAAGGAAGCAATCGAAGCCAAGGTGATGTAACGTTTGCGCCAATTCAAGCGCAGCATGAGTTCGCCATTTTCCGCCCGGTAAACCACGCCGCGTGCTTTCATGGAACCAGCATCCGAACCAGCACTAGGTTCGGTCAAAGCGAAACATGGGATGTCCTTGCCGGTAGCCAAACGCGGTAAGTAGCGATCCTTTTGTTCGTCCGTGCCATAGTGCAATAGCAGTTCGGCCGGCCCGAGCGAGTTTGGCACCATCGCAGTAATTCCTAAAGGAATGCTTCGCGAACTCAATTTACCAATAACGGCGCTGACGGCGCTAGCTGACAATTCCAAACCGCCGTACTTTTTAGGAATGATCATTCCGAAGAAGCGATGTTCGGCCAACGCCTGCCAAGCTTCAGGCGGAAGGTCACGGTGTTGGAATACTTCCCAGTCGTCCACCATGGCACAAAGATCCGCAACCGGGCCGTCGAGGAAATCCTTTTCTTCGTTGTTGAGTTCCGGAGTTGGAATGTTGAGTAAACGATCGAGGTCGGGTTTTCCGCCGAAAAACTCACCCTCAATCCAAACCGTGCCAGCTTCTAATGCCTCTTGTTCGGTACGTGAAATTTTAGGCAAGATTCCGGCAGCTCGCATCCATGCCATTAACGGCCGCGAGAGTAGCGTACGGCGCACTGGAACTACGCAAAACAGGGCCACCAAAGCGGCGTACACTGACCATAAAACGGTGCTTGCTCCAATCCAAAGCAAAAGCACGCCGTAAGCGGCTGCCCATGCAACCAATGGTGCGCCGAAAAATCCTAGGGCCAAGCCTATGGCAAGGATGAGAAAAGTGGTCATCATGATTCTTCTCCGGGACCAGGTATGGCATTAAGCGCATTGCGCACGACGCCATCAAAAAACTGGAAGATGTTGAGGCGGAAATCCAGCCTTTGGGTTTGGTGCAATGCAACTGCGCCGTGCAATTGCGCCCAAACTACATGTGCTTGTAGATGGTCGACGTCGGAAATTTTACCGGGACGACCTGCCGCTTCAGCCAATGCCGAAGCGAATAAATCAAGGTTTCGGCGCGCTCGCCGGTAAAGCGTTTGCGGGTAGCGCTTCATATGTTCGGGATGCAATTGGAAAATGATTTCGTAAAACTCTCGGTTCTCGATCGCAAAATTTAGAAAAGCGCGACACAAGCGCTCACAGCGGCGGCGTGGGTCTTTGACCTCCCCAGTTGAGGTCGAAAGTTGGTTGTGGAGACGGTCCAAACCTTCATCAATAAGGGCATGGAGCAGATCGTCTTTGTCCTTAAAGTAAAGGTAAATACTGGTAGCAGTGCAGCCAATGGCCGCTGCAATTTTCCGCATCGACAAGCTGCGATAGCCCTGAGCAAGCATTTCGCGCCTGGCCTCATCCAAGATGAGGTCGCGAAGTTCTTTGTTCGGTTTGGCGCGGGCCATTCAGTTCGGATTTCGATTCGGTGGGCGAAGTTGCGGTTACTGCAGGGTAGGTTTACGCCGTTAAGTTTACACTGTTAACTGTACGAGGTTTGGCAGCAATTTCAAGGTTGGCTTTTATCGGCAAAAATCGAGTTGTCCCGCAGTCAATCCGATTTCGATCAGCCTCGCGGCTCCATAAACCGCTCAACCGGTACATAAAGATTGCCACCCATACGTCCTAAAGCATTGATTTCACTTTGCTTAACCCTTGCCTTCTGGTCAAGCCATGCCTCAGGAAGTACGAAGGCTAATACCTCTGCAATCAAATAATCCACTGGCCCGTTACCCAGCTCTAGGTGCTTGTGCAGACGGCATTCCAGGCGAAACGGGGCACAATCTAAGCTCATCGGGGCGACGACCTGACTGTGAACAAGTTTTAAGCCTAGTATTTCGGCCTCGCTCACCTCCGGTGGAAAATTCCCAGCTGAAGCTGCAATGGAATCTAAATGGCGAACTTCGGCTAGGTGAATGACCAATTCCTCTGTTTGAAGAATGTTTTCAGCAGTGTCTTTGCGTCGTCCATCTTTCTGGCGAGCAATGCCGACGCCGATCAATGGTGGGTCACCACAGATGCCACCGTAAAAACTAAAGGGCGCGAGGTTGTTTTCCCCAGTTTTTCCACAGCTACTCACCCAAGCGATAGGGCGCGGCACCAGCGCACTTATCAACATGTGGTAATTGCGGGATGGCCCCAATTCAGCGGCGTACAGGGTGATCATTTTGTCCACATGCGTATTTTGCAAAGCCTCATCTGTCTTTTGAATGCCCCAATGGAACAATCTAATCTTTGGCTATTTTCCACAGCAGCAGATAATTGGATTGACGGCGTTAACTTTACGGTGTTAACCTTCCGTTATACAAAGAAGCATGCTTGCATACAATCTCACCCAAGACGGCCCGCCTATCGTTCTAGCGGCTGGCCTGCGTTCGCCCTGGGCCCGGGCCGGCGGCGCCTTCAAGCACGAAGATGCGGGACACCTCGGTGGCAGCGTCGCGCGCGAACTCATCAGTCGCACCGGACTGGATCCAGCAGTTTTAGATGAAGTCATCGTCGGCTGCGTGGGCCCGCCCCACGATCAAGCCAACATTGCGCGAGTCATTGCTTTACGCGCCGGTGTTCCACAAGCGGTCCCCGCCCGGACCGTCGCAAGAAACTGCGCCAGTGGCATCGAATCGGTGACGTCGGCGATTGCCAATATTCGTGCTGGCTTTGGCGATGCCTATTTGACGATGGGCGTGGAGGTCATGAGTGGCTACCCGCTCATCATGGGCCGACGTCTCACTAGTTTTTTTGAGCGCATGATGAAATCGCGCAGCCTGGGCCAGCAACTTGGCACCGTGCTAAGTTTTCGGCCGAGCATGCTGAAGCCACGCGTTGCCTTGCTGGAAGGACTAACTGATCCTATTTCGGGAATGATTATGGGCAGTACTGCTGAACTTATCGCGCGTGAGTTTGGCATCAGTCGCGACCTTTGCGACGGCTTTGCTTTGCGCAGTCATGAACGCGCCATCGCCGCTACTCATCGTGGCCGTTTCGAAAACGAAATCCTCCCCCACTTGCCGCAAGGAGCCAAGAAGGGCGCACGCTCTTTGGATGCGGACGATGCCCCGCGCTCCGATCAATCTATGGAACGGTTGGCCAAACTCCGCCCCTATTTTGAAAAGCCCGATGGCGTCGTCACCGTGGGTAATGCGTGCGGCATCACCGATGGTGCCGCGGCAATACTAGTAACCACCGAAGCCAAAGCTGCGCAGCTTGGACTGCAACCACTCGCCCGGGTACGTAGTTTTGCATGGTCCGGTTGCGATCCTTCGCGCATGGGCTTGGGTCCGGTTTTTTCCTCTGCCGGGGCGCTAGACGCCGCCGGTTGCCAACTATCTGACATGGGCACCATTGAGGTGAATGAAGCTTTTGCGGCCCAAGTCCTCGCCTGTGGCAAAGCATTTGAAAGTGCAAGTTGGGCCAAAAAACACCTTGGACGGGATCGTGCCATCGGCGAACTCGACCTAGGAAAAACTAATGTCAACGGCGGTGCCATCGCTTTAGGTCATCCGGTTGGTGCAACCGGCGCCCGACTGCTGCTTACCGCCGCTCACGAACTTGAAGTCGGAGACCACGAGCTGGCTTTGGCAACTCTCTGCATCGGCGGCGGCCAAGGCGGCGCCGTAGTCCTCGAACGCATTGCCTGATATGGACCTCCAAGGACTACCTTTTCCGGATGACAGCCCTGAGCCAGGTGCCTGCATTCAAATTGATTACCCCGAGCCGGGCTTGGCCATGGTTCGCTTGGTGCCACCCCACCGCAGCCTTGCGGTACTGGATGCACCCTTATTGCGTGATTTGGAAGTTGCGATTTCCGAATTAGAAGGACGCCACGACCTAACCGGCATCGTCTTCGCCGGCGCTGAACCGCTTAAGTTCGCTGCTGGTGCCGACATCGATGGGATCAAATCCATCACCAATCCGGCTGAAGTTGAACGCGTGGTTTTGTCTGTGCACGAACTTTTCCGGCGCATTGAAAAACTACGGCCACGTACGGTCGCTGCCGTTGGTGGCCCGGTGCCTGGAGGGGCATTTGAAATCAGCCTTTGTTGCGATTTCATCGTGGCGGCTGACCACAAAAAAACCCGCATCGGATTACCCGAGACCATGTTGGGTATCATTCCGGGTTGGGGTGGTTCCCACCGCTTACCGGAGCGCGTCGGCTTAGCCACCGCTATGACGGCAATATTAAGTGGTCGCCTTTATGTGGCTCGGCAGGCCAAAAAGCTGGGCATGATTGACCGCCTGACGGCACCGGAAAATCTTTGGCGCATCGCCTCGGAAATTGCCATGAAGCGGCAAACTCCGCGCCGTAAACCGCGCGGTTGGAGAACTTGGTTGGTGGATCGAAATCCACTCGCCGCCAATTTCATCGCCAAAAAGGCGCGGCAAATGGTGATGAGCAAAACCCATGGGAACTATCCAGCCCCATTGAAGGCTATTGAATTGGTCAAAAATGCGCCCGGCACTTCTATGGAAGAAGCTGCGCGACGCGAGGCAGCCGTAATCAGTGAATTGGCGGTAGGTCCTGTATGCAAGGCTTTGATCGGCATTTTCCACGCCTCAGAACAGGCGAAAAAAATGGGCCGATCCATCGCAGGCTTTGAGCCGCGTCGATTCCAAGTAGCAGGCGTACTTGGTGGTGGCGTGATGGGCGGTGGTATCGCCAGCAGCTTGGCCGACCGCGGTGTGCAAACGCGCCTATTTGATCTAGCGCCCGCAGCCTTAGACGAAGCAGTAATCCTGCATCGAGCCGACGCCAACAAACGCGTAAAACGGCGGCGCATGATGCGCCATGAAGGCAACGCAGCCATCGATCGCCTCACCACAGCGCGTCAACTGCAAGGCTTTGATCGCTGCCAAATCGTGATCGAGGCAGTGGCTGAACGTCTGGATGTCAAACAAAGTGTTTTCCAGCAACTGGCCCAGCAGGTTTCGTCGGATTGCATTTTGGCAACAAACACTTCTTCTCTTTCGGTTTCAAAAATTGCCGAAGGCGTGCCCAATCCAGAACGGGTGGTAGGCATGCACTTTTTTAATCCAGTCAAACGCATGCCCCTGGTTGAAGTTGTCAAAGGCGACCTAACTTCCGATGAGATCGCGATTGAAGTCGCAGCTTTGGCGGTTCAGTTGGGCAAGACGCCGGTAATCGTAAAAGATGTCGCCGGTTTCTTAGTCAACCGTCTACTGGGCCCATACCTAGATGAAGCGGTGCGCCTATTTGGCGCCGGAGCCGACCCTCGTCTTATGGATTCATTAATGAAGGACTTTGGCATGCCCATGGGTCCCTTCCGTCTACTCGACGAAGTTGGCTTGGATATTGCTGAACATGCTTCGGCGTCGCTCCATCAAGCTTACGGCGAACGTATGGTCCCAAGTACCGACCTCGACGCCATGCGCGCACCAGATCGTTTGGGTCGTAAAACGGGAAAAGGCTTTTATGTATTCCCGACGGCCCGCAAGTCCAAAGAACGCATAGCTGGAGACTTGCCGCGTTTCCAAAAGACCGGTTCGGCGCGTTCTCTTAGCGACGATCAAATCATTGCCCGCCTTGTATTGTCGATGGTC
>JACKQG010003874.1_pt1 | contig 17872 bp, 13 predicted proteins | sample 8237621 | NCBI WGS metagenome assembly JACKQG01 (sample SAMN15677084, study PRJNA649215) | marine metagenome | biome: marine; feature: Black Sea; material: saline water; isolation source: suspended particulate matter (SPM) from the Black Sea western gyre | collected 2013-06-09/2013-06-10 | depth...
CCCTTTGGGCGAGCGAGGAACAAACGGAGCAGTGATAGACTTAGAATTACAGGACCAGAGGCTTGATCCCATCTTTTAAGACGGGCCCATTAAAATGCATTAGCAGCCCCAATTCGGCTTCCGGATCCCTGCCGAGACCTTGGAACGCCTCTGGACGATGCTGGCTCACAGCCAAGGAGGCCTACTCAACGCGGCGAAGTTGGGTGCATCCCTCTCCCTCACAGGACGGACGATCAGCAACTACATTGATCTATTGTCCGACCTCTTGTTGGTTCGCCGTCTACAGCCCTGGCATGCCAATACGAAAAAACGCCTCGTCAAATCACCTCGTGTTTATGTCCGAGACAGCGGACTGGCCCACGCACTATTAGGACTAACGGACTTCGGCCAAGTCGCGGGACACCCGGTGCTCGGATCGAGTTGGGAAGGCTTTGTCATTGAAACCCTGCTCGCCTTCGCACCCGATCGGAGTCTTGCCGGATTTTACCGTACCAGTGCCGGCGCCGAAATCGATCTGGTCCTGCAACTCCCCGGGAAGACAAAGCCTTGGGCGATTGAGATCAAATATGGCCTCACCCCCAAGCCTAGCCGCGGCTTCCATCATGCGATCGAGGACTTGAACGCGGACAAAGCCTTCGTCGTCTATTCCGGCGACGAGCGCTACCCCTTGAATGAAAACACAGAAGCCATCAGCCTACGGGAACTCTCCGCGCTGCTTTGCAAATGACCCGCTACCTGCTTGATGCACCTAGAATAGACATTTCCGCAAGGGGGTAATCGTACAACGCGTAGCGGGCTCGCTTGCGAGCGCCCGAAAGCGATGGGTTATGCACGAGAGCGACCACAGCAAAACCGGGCGACTCATCATGCAGTTGTCCGGAGAATCCCCGTCTCCTGATTTAACCGCAGAGTTCGCAGAGCGCGCGGAGAGAAAAAAGAGAAGCAATTATACTCACTCTGACTCCGCGGCCTCTGCGATCTCAAGCGTAGCGAGCGGTTAAAATTTGCGCATGAGAGGTCGGGGAATCGCGATCTTACACAGGTCGTGAGATTCTACACTCGGGGACTCACCGCCAGTCCTCGACGGCCAAGCCGTTCACTCGCCGAAAACCTTTGTCGTTCGTCACACAGATCAGCCCTAAACTTTTCGCATGGGCGGCGATTAGCATATCGTACGCGCCAATCGTCAAACCTTCGCTCTCCAACTGGAGGTGGACGTCACCGAAGGCTTCGGCTGCCGCCTCGTCAAACTCGACTACCTGGAACTTTTTGCAGAAATTTCGCGTAGCCGGAATGTGTTTGTCCGGCTTGGGCGATTGCTTCGCTCCGTGTATCAACTCCGCGACCACAATCGAAGAAAGGCAGAATTCCCCAAAAGGTTTCGACTTCATTCGGTGACGGGTATCGCCGACATCGCGGATGAAATCGACGCAAGCATTCGTATCGAGCAAGTAAGTCATTCGAATTGTACCGACTCATCCGCTTCGAGGGTCTCAGCCTCTTGAAGCATGAAATCCCCGCCAAATTCGGAGGCCAAGTCCTCCAATTCGCTCCAATCGTTCTTACTAGGGCGAATGATCAGACAGTCGCCCTGCCGGGTCATCGTGACCGCATCGCAGTCGAATGACCACCGCTTGGGAATCCTCACCGCCTGATTGCCGCCGTTTTTAAATAGCTTTGTGCTGACCATATCCCAAACCTATGCAGGCAGCCTATGCAAGGCAAGCTAAATGCTCATGCTCGCCCCATCAAGAAAGGACAACCGACGGGGTTCAAGATTTCATAACTTTTTAATATTTCCCAAGAAGGACTCTTATCTTTCCAGGAAAATTTTCTAAAAAATAGCTTCTGCTTGCATTGCCGAATTGCGGGCGCAATCTGGCCATTCCATGCCCGCCAAAGATACCGAATTCGTCCACCTCCACGTCCATACTGACCACAGTCTGTTGGACGGGTGCAGCCGGACGGATAAGCTCTGCGAGCGGGCGGCGGAGTTGGGGATGAAGGCGCTCTCCATCACCGACCACGGGGTGCTCTACGGGCTCACGAGCTTCTTCAAGCAGGCGGAGAAGCACGGCATCAAGCCGCTCCTCGGCTGCGAGATCTACCTCGTTTACGAGGACGAGCTGGCCACGGTGAACGAGGAGCGCGCCAAACAAAAGTCCCGCCACATGGGGCTGCTCGCGCGCAACTTCACCGGCTACCAGAATCTCTGCAAAATCGTCTCCAAAGCGCACACCCAGGGCTTTTACCGCAATCCGCGCACGGATCTAAAGACGCTGGCCGCGCACAGTGAAGGGCTGATCGGTTTTTCCGGCTGCCTCGCCGCCGTCATCCCGAAATTCCTGCTCGCGGGCGAGTTCGACCAGGCCCGCGAGGCCGCCGCCAAGTTCATCGATATTTTCGGCAAGGACTACTTCATCATCGAGATTATGGATCACGGCATTGAGGAGCAACGCCGGATTATTCCCGACCTGCTCAAGATCGCCACCGAGTTCGGGCTCAAAGTCGTCGCCACGAACGACGTGCACTACGTCAAAAACACCGACTGGGAGCCGCACGATTCTCTACTCTGCATCCAGACCGGGGCCAAGGTGCGCGACGAGAAGCGCATGCGTTACGACGCGCACCAGTTCTACCTCAAGTCGCGCGAGGAAATGGAGCTGGCCTTCAAAGAGGTGCCCGAGTCGATCACCAACACCTCCGCCGTGGCCGAGATGTGTGAGGTCAAACTCCCCTTCGGCGAAGACCACTACCCTGTCTATGTACGACCGATCGAAATCGAAAGCGGCCACGACCAGGTAAACTTTGACCGCGTCCTCGACATCTACGTCGAAAAGAAAAACGAAATCCTCGTCCGCGATGGCGAAGCCCCCATCGAACTGAGCGAGGAAGAGCGCACGAAGCAGAAAAGCAACGGCCTCTACCTCTTCGAGCTTTGCAAGAAGGGCCTCAAGGAACGCTACGGTACCGACTACGACGCCTGCCGCGCGGATTGGGACAACGCCTCCGCCGAGGACAAGCGCTACTGCGAGCAACTGGATTACGAACTGGCCATCATCACCGGCACCGGATTTGTGGATTACTTCCTCATCGTTTGGGACTTCATCGCCTGGGCGCGTAAGCAGGGCATCCCGGTGGGCCCCGGCCGTGGTTCGGGCGCGGGTTGTATCGTGGCCTACGTGCTTAAGATCACCGATATCGACCCGCTCAGTTTCGGTCTGCTCTTCGAGCGGATGCTCAATCTTGAACGTGTCTCCCCGCCCGACTTCGACGTGGACTTTTGTATGCGTCGGCGCGACGAGGTGGTCAACTACGTACGGGAGAAATACGGTAAAGACCGCGTGGCCAACATTATCACCTTCGGCACCTTCGGGGCAAAGATGATCATCCGCGACCTCGCTCGGGTCAACGACCTCGACTTCGCCGAGTCTAATAAACTGGCCAAGATGATCCCCGACGAGCTGAACATCACGCTCGACGATTCGGTCAAAAAATCGCCCGACTTGGCCGCCGAGATCAATCGGAATCCTGTCGCCCGCACGATCATCGACCAGGGGCGCGTGATCGAGGGCATGATCCGCAATACCGGTAAGCACGCATGCGGCGTCATCATCGCCGACCAGGATATCACCAACCTTATCCCCGTCACCCTACAGGAAGGTGATCTGACCACCCAGTATCCGAAGGGCCCTTCTGAAGACCTCGGACTGCTCAAGATGGACTTTCTTGGACTGAAGACCTTGACGGTCATTTCCGACGCGGAGAAGAACGTGCAAGCCACCCGCATTCAGCCGGACTTCAGCGTGGAAAAAGTCCCGCTTGACGACAAAGAGACCTTTGACCTCCTCAACTCTGGGCGTACGACCGGCGTATTCCAGCTGGAATCCGGCGGCATGCAGCAACTCTGCCGCCAGATCGGCCTGAGCTCCTTCGAGGAGATCATCGCGCTGATCGCCCTCTATCGACCGGGGCCCATGCAGTTTATTCCGCAGTTTATTGAAGGTAAAAAAGACCCCAGCACAGTGGTCGTCCCCCACCCGCTGCTCAAGGAACTGGTCGAAGAGACCTACGGCGTTCTGGTCTACCAGGAACAGGTCATGCAATCCGCGCAGATCATCGCCGGCTACACGCTCGGCGGCGCGGACATCCTCCGCCGTGCGATGGGTAAGAAGATTAAGTCCGTCATGGATGCGCAGAAGGACGTCTTCATCAAAGGCGCCAAAGCGACCAACGACATCGACCGCCGCACCGCCGAGTCGATCTTCGCTTTGCTCGAAAAATTCGCGCAATACGGCTTCAACAAATCGCACTCCGCCGCTTACGCGATGCTCAGCTACCGCACGGCTTATTTGAAGGCCAATTACCCGGTCGAGTTTATGGCCGCCGTGCTCACTTCGGAACAAGGCAACGCCGACAAGATTTCCCACTTCCTCGCCGAGTGTAATGCGATGAACGTGCCCGTGCTCAGCCCCGACGTGAACGAGTCGGGCGCGGACTTCACCCCTGTGATAGAAAACGAGCAAGGCTGTATCCGCTTCGGCATGGCATCGATCAAGGGCGTGGGCGAAGGCGCCGCACAGGTCATCATCGCCGAGCGCGAGTCCAACGGCCCCTACGAAGACTTCACCGACTTCATCGTCCGCAACGCCGACAAAGCGGTCAACCGTCGCGTCATGGAAGCCCTCATCAAAACCGGCGGCTTCGACTCTCTGGGCGAAGACCGCGCCAGCCTCCTCCACGGCCTCGATGCCGAACTGGCCGAAGCCGAAAGCGCGCGGAGAGACCGCGAGGCGGGGCAAGCCAGCCTCTTCGACATGCTCGGGGGCGACGATGCCGGCATAGCCGAGGAGGACAAGCCCGGTAACAACCGCCGGACGGTCGACGCCATGACGATGACAGAAAAGCTCCGCTACGAAAAAGAGCTGCTCGGCTTCTACATCTCCGGCCACCCCATGGACGCCTACGCCGGGATCGACAGCGCGATCGATAGCTTCGGCCACCCCGATGAGTTGGTTAATTTCGACGACCGCAGCACCTTTCGCCTCTGTGGCATCGTTAGCAACCTCGCCATAAAATACACCCGTAAAGACAGCAAGCAAATGGCCGTCTTCAATCTCGCCACGCGCACACACAGCTACGAGATGATCATGTTCCCCGATCCCTATGCGAGAGAAGGCCAACGACTGGAGGATGGAAAACTCGCGCTGATTCAAGGCCTCGTCGGCCGACGCAACGGCGAGATGAGCCTCGCCGCGCACAACATCTACGACCTCGAAAGCTCGATCCCGAAGATCATCCAGCGGATTAATTTCATCCTCCACCCGATTGGCAAGGCGACCCACTTCATCGAGCTCCTCCGAGAAACGATCGACGACCAATACGGCGAGACCCGCGTCAACATCAGCTTCCTCATCGATGCGCAAATCGTCGAAGCTCATACCGCCCAATCGCTCACCTTCACCATCAGCAGCACGAACTTTAAGCGGCTCCGCCGCCACCCCGCCCTCGCGGGTGTCCGGATCGAAGCTGTGGCCCTCAAACCCATCGATGACCGCAAGCCCTGGGAGAAACGCCAGCGGGCCGGTTAATCACGTACCCCCGTTCCTTTAGGTGCGGGGCGCTGCTCGCTCTGCGGTGCGGCTACCTGAAGGAAGCCGCCTACGACGGAACCGCATGTCGTATCCCCGTTCCTTTAGGTGCGGGGCGTTGCTCGCCCTGGCGAGATTCAAGTTGCTTCAATCGCATCCAGGGTTGATGTATGACGTCTACAATTGGTATGCTTCCCATCCACGAACAGTTTTACACCTTCCAGGGCGAGGGCGTCCATGCGGGGCGGGCGGCCTACTTCATCCGCACCTTTGGCTGCCCGGTGCATTGCCCCTGGTGCGACTCGGCGGGCACTTGGCATCCCGACTATATTCCGGAAAAGATAGAGCGCTGGAGCTCACAGGATCTCGCGGCCGAGGTGGCCAAAACGAAGGCCGAGTTTGTTGTCGTAACAGGAGGTGAGCCAGCGATCCATGATCTGGCGCCTTTGGTCGACGCGTTGCAAGCCCATGGGCAAAAAGTGCATCTGGAAACAAGTGGTGCCTTTCCGATTCGGGGCGATTTCGATTGGATCACCCTGAGTCCAAAGCGGTGGAAGCTGCCACTGCTGGACAATATAAACCGAGCGGACGAATTTAAAATCATCGTCGACCAAGTCGGCGCAATTGGGGAGTATGCAGCTGTCCTTGGCGCTCAAGATAAACCTGTCTGGCTGCATCCGGAATGGTCAAAACACAGCGACGCGGCCACGCTCAACTCGATCACGAATTGGGTGAAGACGCATGGGGCGCCTTACCGAGCGGGCTGGCAGATGCACAAGCACTATGCCGCCGATCAAATCGATCCGCGCAGTGCGCAGCCTGCCCCTCTGGGTGGCGATCCGGCCAAGGGCTTTTGATAGGCAAGATCGGGTACGCGCTTCTTTTGGAGCGATGCACCCAAAAAAGCCCGCATGCCTGGTCGACAGCGGGCTTTGAGAGACAATTGAATCCGGTAACTATTCAACCACGCGGGCGTCGAGGATCTTCTGGTCTTCGACTGGCTTGTCTTGGGCACCGGTTTCAACGGCTTCGATCTTCTTCACGTTATCGTAGCCTTTGACGACCTTACCGAAGATGGTGTGCTTATCGTTGAGCCATTCAGGATTGCTGGTTGTAATGAAAAACTGGCTGCCATTGGTCATAGGACCGGAGTTGGCCATGGCAAGCATCCCCTCTTGATTGAAGCGTGCGTCTTCACTGAACTCGTCAGGGAAGTTTTTACCCCAGATAGATTCGCCACCGGTGCCGGTGCCGAGCGGATCGCCACCTTGAATCATGAAACCGTTGATCACGCGATGAAAGATAAGGCCGTCATAGTAGTCACCCTCAATGTGCCCGACGAAGTTGGCCACAGCCAGCGGAGCGACGCTAGGGTAGAGCTCGATTTCGACATCCCCTTGCGTGGTTTCGAGCACGACATTGAAGTTTTCCTTTTCCTTCCACTCCGCTGAGACATCGGCAAAATCAGCCATTGCCGCCTCTTGAGCAGCCATCATCTCCGCTTGCATTTTGGCTTGGGCCACCTGCACGCGCACTTGAATAAATTCTTGAAAAGCCGGCATTTTCGCTTCGAGGGACGGATCCGGCTCGGCGTCAAGGGCGCCTGCGACAAAGCCCTTGCGAATCAGGGCAGCCTCATCGGCTCCGAAACCGAGCTGCTGAAGTCCGGACTGCATGACGATGACAGCGCCGATCTTTTCCAGGGAGGCGGCAGTGATCGCGGGGATCTCCTCGGCGCTTGCCTCGATCGCCTCAGCACGCGCTTGAGCTTCGCCAAATGCGGCTTCGACTGTTTCCTGAGCAAATTGCATAATATTCAGCTCACCCGATAAACACTTCTCTAATCCATCGGCGAGCGATGCGACCGCGGCTTCTTCAAGCTGCAGCGAGGGAACTCCGCCACTTTGTGCAGTCAGGTAACCGACAATCTCCACAAGCTCATCTTCAGCGACCTCGACCCGTTCTAGAGGCGCAGGGGCAGTGGGCTCGGCTCCAACCGCTTGTGGTTCGGCGGCCTCAGACTCGGCAAATACAGGTGTCGCAGTAAGCAGAACCGCGAAGAGGAAATGATACAATTTGGAATACATAAGTTTAATGGGAATAGTATGGGGGAGATAGAAAGCACGCTAGGTTTACGGATCGTCCGCAAAGGTCAACGAACTACATCAACTTTCGTCGGACAGCCCACAGCCGCCCATGTTCAGAAAATCAGCCCAGATCGTATTGATCCATACGCTTGCGGAGCGTGGCGCGGGTCATCCCGAGAATCTCAGCAGCCTTGACCTGTTTGCCCCCTGCATCTTGGAGTGCTCGGGCGATAAGGGCGCGTTCGGCGTGTTCCAGAATATTGATACCGTGAGCCTCACGTAGGTCTGCATAGACTGCGTCATAGGGATCGACGGCGGGCTGCCCAAGCAGTGTCTCTGCGGCGGCAGGTGCCACCGCGTGTAGCGGCTCTTCCTCAAGTGCAACGGGCTCCAACTGCGATTTCGGAACCTTTGGACCAGGGGCACCGCCGACGGCACGTACAAGTTCCTGGGGCAGATCCTTGATCAAGATCATTTCGCCTTGGGCGATCACCGCGCTGCGGTAGATAAGATTTTCGAGTTCACGGACGTTACCCGGCCAGTCGTGTTTATTGAGTAAGGCGAGCGCTTCGGGCGAGATCAGCTTGGCCTCGGTCTTGCTGTCGCGGGCAAGGCGCTTCAGCACGAAGTCAATGAGCTGCGAAACATCCTCCTTACGCTCTCGCAGGGGCGGCAACTGTATGCGGACTACGTTGAGGCGATAGTAGAGGTCCTCTCGAAAGGTCTTCTCTTTGACCATCTCTTCGAGTGGTTTATTCGTTGCCGCGAGCATGCGCACGTTAACCTTGATCGTCTCACTGCTACCGACCCGCTGGATCTCGCCTTCTTGGAGAGCGCGAAGTATCTTGGTCTGAGTGCTCAGTGCCATGTCGCCAATCTCATCGAGAAAAATCGTGCCGCCATCGCAGAGTTCGAATTTGCCGATGCGCTGATTGGTCGCTCCGGTGAAGGACCCCTTCTCATGGCCGAAGAGTTCGCTCTCAATCAAGTTCTCGGGGATGGCAGCGCAGTTGACCGCGATGTAAGGCTTCTGGGCACGAAGACTATTTTGGTAAATGGCGCGCGCAATGAGTTCTTTACCAGTACCACTCTCGCCTGTGATCATCACCGTAACGTCGCTGGCAGCAACCTGCCCGATCATTTTGAACACCTCTTGCATCGCGGAAGAGCTGCCGATGATGCCACCTTCAATATCCTCCTTCGACACCGCAGGAGCCGATTCTTCCTTGCCTGCTTTATCCAGATCCGAGGACGCGGCAATGGCCGACTCGGTCAACGAGAGGATCTTTTTCAGGTCGAAGGGCTTCATGATGTAGTCAAACGCACCGAACTTCATTGCCTCAATCGTGGTCTGCGTAGTGCCATACGCCGTCATCAAAATGATCATGGCGTTGGGGTTGATGCCACGCAGATGCTGCAAGGCTTCCATGCCACTCATGCCGCCCATACGATTATCCAGAAGAATGACATGGGGACAGTACTTCTCGGCCATAGTGAGTCCTTCCTCCCCGCTGGCGGCTTCAAGCACTTCATACTGCCGACCTGAAAGGACACGTTTAAGGGAATAGCGGAGATCGTTATCATCATCAATGACGAGTACCTTGGGTGTAATCTTTGCAGTGGTCATAGGTCTAAAATAAAAAAATCAGTAAGCAGGGTCTCTTCGATAAAGCAAGAAGTGTACTCGTCCCTCTAAAATGTGAGCGCCTAAAGCCGAACGTCTACCGTGGCGCTCGCATGGCGGGCCTTCTGGCGAGCTTCATCGATGGAGGCCCCGCGCGCCACAGCGACCCCCATACGACGTTTCCCTTGAACCGCAGGCTTCCCGAAGAGGCGCAACTGTGTATCCGGCAGGCGAAGCGCCTCAGCAAGATGACTGTAGCAAACGTTATCCGACTCGCCTTCGACCAGAATAACCGCAGAGGCCGAAGCGCCGTGCTGCCGGATATTCGGAATCGGCAGACCTAAAATCGCGCGGGCATGGAGTGCGAATTGGGACAGATCCTGAGAGATCATCGTGACCATGCCGGTATCGTGCGGGCGTGGGGAGACCTCACTGAAGATCACCTCTTCGCCTTTCACGAAGAGTTCGACGCCGAAAATGCCGCGCCCACCGAGCGCGTCGGTGATCGCTTTGGCATAGGCCTGCGCCTTTTCCAGCGCTACAGTCGACATAGCCTGTGGCTGCCAGGACTCGCGGTAATCGCCATCGACCTGAATATGGCCGATCGGCTCGCAAAATGAGGTGCCGTCCACATGGCGCACGGTGAGCAGGGTGATCTCATAGTCGAAATCGACAAAGCCCTCGACGATCACCTTTCCTCTGCCCGCACGGCCGCCGCCTTGCGCATAGTCCCAGGCAGCTTTGACTTGATCGGCCGTTTTGACGGTGCTTTGTCCTTTCCCCGATGAGCTCATGATGGGCTTCACCACGCAGGGCAGGCCGATCATTTCGACCGCAGCGTAAAACTCCTCTTCAGTGGACGCAAATTTGTAGGGAGATGTCAGGAGTCCCAGATCTTCAGCGGCGAGACGGCGTATACCTTCACGATTCATCGTCAACTGTGTGGCGCGTGCCGTCGGAATAATAGTCGTGACACCCTCTTTTTCCAATGCCGCCAAGGTGTCCGTGGCGATGGCTTCGACTTCGGGCACGACGAAGTCGGGCTTTTCCAACTCAATCAGTGCGCGCAGAGCCACACCATCGAGCATGGACAGCACGTGTGCCCGATCGGCCACCTGCATGGCGGGCGCATCGGCGTAAGCGTCGGCCGCAATCACTTCGACGCCATAGCGCTGCAGTTCAATCACGACTTCTTTACCCAGTTCACCGGAGCCGCAAAGGAGCACCTTGACCGCAGAAGATTTGAAAGGAGTTCCGATCGTCACATTCATCGAGAAATCATGGCTGCACGGATCAGGTCGCGTCAAGATCAGGCGAGCACGCCTACTCCACGTATCAAAAACGATCTGGCTGGGAGTAGCCGCACTCCGAAGGCTCAATCTTTCGTGATCGCATCAAGCCGCTCTTTCAACTGTGCGGCGGCTTCCTTCGGGTCGCCACTCAGCAGAGCGCTCCCGGTGATGTAGTCGACCCTCGCTTCGATTCGACTGAACGGATAGGGGATAAAAAAACGATCCCAGCTTTTTAAGCGCCATGCTCCGGTATGGTTCAAGGAAAGCAGGATAATCGGAGCTCCTGTCTTCATCGCGACCGTGACAGCGCCTGCCTTCATGTCATACATCGGCCCACGTGAACCGTCGGGTGAAACCGCGACATCAAACCCCTCCCGCTGCACGGCGATCAGGTCTCGCACGGCTTGTGCGCCGCGCTTAAAACGAGACCCGCGCACGGGACGCATGCCCATGCGACGAACAAAGCCAGCGAGCCAGGCACCATCCTTACTCGCACTAATCAGCGTGGCTAAGCGCCGATTACGGAAGTAACGCGAATAAAAGAGCGGCGCGGCAAAGAGACGGTTGTGCCAAAAGATGACCACCGCCGGTGGCGAACCCGGATCCATTAAAGCCTGCACATCGGCCCCCCAATGAAAGCGGAGCGTCCGCCCCCACAAGCGCATGAGGAAGGCCAGCACGGAGAGCAGCGCGCGCTCATGCCACTTCAATTTCGTAGGGGTCTGATTGGTCGATGTCATGAATGGCCACGACGATAGTGGCCACGAGCGCGCTGGCAATTAAGTTTGCGGCTTTCTTCAGGTAGCCGTCCCCCCTCGGCGAACTAAGCCCCGCATCTGAAGGAGCTGGGATACGCTGTAGGATTTGAGCATTCCGACGGAACTAAGCTAGCGCTTGACCCGCTCACGCCAAAGCCCATCGTTCTCGGCCTAATGACAGCTCCAGCATCTAATGACGCACTCATGGAAGATATCGTCGGCCTCTGCAAGCGCCGCGGTTTCATCTTCGCCTCCTCCGAAATCTACGGCGGCTATAACGGCTTCTACGATTACGGCCCCCTCGGCGTCGAGCTGCGCAACAACATCAAGCAAGCCTGGTGGCGCGACTTCGTGCACCGCCGCGACGACATCGAAGGGCTCGACTCCAGCATCATCATGCACCCGAAGATCTGGAAGGCCTCGGGCCACGTGGATGGATTTTCCGATCCGCTGGTTGATTGCAAAGAGTCGAAAAAGCGCTACCGCGCCGACCAACTGTTTTTCGCCCCCGTCATTCTCGACGGTGAACAGGTCGGCTACGTCGCCTTCGTCGAAGGCACCGACAGTGCCTCGATCATCAAGCGCGCCAAGAAAGTCCGCGACCACCTCGACAAAAAACAGGCCACGCTCGACGAAGCCGCCCTGGGCAACGACCGCACCGAGTTCACCGAAGCCACTGCCGAGCAGCGGGCGCAAACCCTCGGTCCCGACGCAAGTAAGGTCGACACTCTGACCGCGCCTCGCGAGTTCAAGCTCATGTTCGAGACCAAGGTGGGCCCCCTCGCCGACGATTCAGCCGTCGCCTACCTACGCCCGGAAACGGCGCAGGGTATTTTCGCCAATTACAAAAACATCGTCGATACCGGACGCGTGAAGATCCCTTTCGGCATCGCGCAAATCGGCAAGGCCTTCCGCAACGAAATCACGCCGCGCAACTTCATCTTCCGCTCGCGCGAGTTCGAGCAAATGGAGATCGAATATTTCATCGCCCCCGAGGCCGACTGGCAAGCACTCCACCGCGAATGGCTCGACACCTGCATCGACTGGCTCGTCTCCATTGGCCTGCCCCGCGAGGACATCACCGAGGATGTGCACCCGACCGAGAAGCTCGCCTTTTACTCACAGGCGACAACGGACCTCATGTTCCACTTCCCGCACGGGGAGCAGGAGCTCTGGGGCATCGCCTGCCGGAGCGATTACGACCTCAAGCAGCACCAGACCCACTCCGGCAAATCCATGGAGATCTTCGACGAAGCCTCGAAGAGCAAATACGTGCCTCACGTCATCGAGCCCTCACTCGGCGTCGACCGCACCCTGCTCGCGGTACTGACCGCCGCCTACTGCGAGGACGAAGTGCCCAACGACAAAGGCCAAGTCGAGAAACGTACCGTGATGAAGTTCAGCCCAAAGATCGCTCCGGTCAAAGCGGCCATCTTCCCGCTGCTCAAGAATAAGCCCGAACTCGTCGACGTCGCGGAAAAGCTCTACAAAAAATTGCAACGCCGCTGGAACGTCTTCTACGACGCCTCCGGCGCGATCGGTCGGCGCTATCGTCGTCAGGACGAGATCGGCACGCCGTTCGGCATCACCATCGATTTCGATACCATCGAAAAAGACGGCACGGTCACCCTGCGCGATCGCGACACCTGCGAACAACGCCGCGTGACGGAAGCCGAGCTGATCGAGTTCCTCGAAGAGCAGATCGACGGGTAAGACGTCCGCAGACCCTCAGCTATCCTGCGTCCGCCAAGTGCTGGCCAGATCCGGACGTTGCTGGGCGAAGACGTGAAAAACGTGATCGGCGAAACCGGCGCCGGCTTCCGAGTAGAGGTTAAACGCGGTATCCAGTCCCAACCCGCGCAGTTCCCGGACCTCATCATCAAACTTACCCGTGGCCGCGACGACGCCCTCGAACTCGTGCCGCTTGAGCGCCTCGGCTGCGTGCACGTTGGCCCCGTGCTTGGGCATGGCGAGGACGACCAGATCGATATGATCCTTGACCCGAACACGCTCCCAGAAATCGGAGTCGGTGGCATCGGCCATGAGGACATTACGCCCACTGTCTCGATGCACTTGGACCGCCTCTGCATCGCGGTCGAAGCCGATGACTTTACCGGGAAACCGGTCGCTCAAAGCCTTATAGGCGGCCACCCCGACACGCCCCATCCCGAAGATCGCGATGCGCTCGCCCGCGGTTTGAAGGGGTAAATCGTCGGGATGCTGGCCCTTCGTCTCGAAGCGTTTGAGAAAGTGGCAGATCGGATCATAGAGTTCGTCCGCCTTACGACTGAGTGGTGCCGCGATCAAAATGCTCACCGAGAGCGAGAGCGACATGGCAACCAGCCAATCGCTGGAAATCCAATCCTTCCCCACGGCGAGCGCGAGGACGATGAGGCCAAACTCGCTGTAGGTCGAAAGCGTGAGGCCCGACATCCAAGCCGTCCGTGCCCGCAGGTGGAAGCGCGTGAGGATACAGAAAAAGGCGAGGCTCTTAAGCGGCAATAGGCAGATCAAAAAGAGCGACCAAAGAACAGCCTCGATCGAAAGTGAACCTTGCAAACCGATCTGCAGAAAGAAGCCCACCAGCAGCAGATCGGTGATCCCGACGAGCGACTTGCTTAGCTCCTTCGATTTTGGATGCGAGCCGACCAGCACCCCAATAAAGAGTGCCCCAAGGTCCGCCTTCAAGCCGACTGCATTAAAGCCCTCCGCCCCGATGACCAGAGCGAGAAAAAGACCGCAGAGCGCGATCATTTCACCATGCCCGGAACGGCCAATGAGCCCCTTGATCCATGTGCGCCCGAAAAGAAGCGCCGCCAGCAAGGGGATTGCCCATAGTGTCGGAATCTTACCAGTCGAAAAGGTCAGAAACAAGACCGCCAAAATGTCCTGCATGATGAGCATCCCGATCGCGATACGCCCATGCATCGCCCCCATATCGCCACTGTCACTAAGGCTCTTCACGGCAAACACCGTGCTGGAAAAGCTCAGCGCAAACGTGACCAGAAGAGCCGTCGTCCAATCCAGCCCTGCCGCGCGCCCGAAGAGCGCGCCGACTCCGACTAGCACAGGAGTGAAGATCAGCAGCACGGTCAAGGTATGCAGCGAAGTGCCTGCCCAAATCTCGGGCCGGGCCAGCGTCTTCAACCGCAGTTTCACCCCAATACTGAAAAGCATCAAAGTAACCCCGAGATTCGCAATCGTATCGAGCGCCACACCGCCGGACTTGCCCATCGCCTGTAAGACGAATCCGGAAACGAGAAAACCGACCAGCGGCGGCAGCCGAAAATGCTGCGCCAAAAGGCCGAAAAAGAAAGCAATGGCTAATAAGAGGGCATCCATGAGATGCGCGGGAGCTAGAACCGTACCTGTCGATCACCTTCGTAACAGAGATTGGTCGCCAGGACTTCGCCTACGCCCTAAGTTGACGTCGCAGATCCAGCGTATGGCGGTATTCCGGTGAGCGCTTCGGTGTAAAACGTTGCGGCTCACGGCCGACGAGTTCGTCCGCACTTTGCCAGCGTTCGCTGCGGCGTTGCTGGGCCACTTCGGCCGTTTTCGGGCGGCCATCGTAGATCGGCGCGGAAGGATTCCAAAAATGATACCGTGCCGCCCTCAAGGTCCGGCCCGTGGCCTGATCGACCCACTCGAATTCGAGGGGCGACTGGATCGGCACGTGCGGGTGCAAGGCCGGATAGGCGCTCGCGCATTTGTAGCGCAGGCCGCAGATCATGCGCCCGTCGACAAGTTCGAAGGGCACCTCGACGCCATTGACCACCAGCACTGCGGCTTCGAGCAGAGCCGGATCGGAAAGCGTCAATTGCAAACGGTCACTGGAATTATCGACCACGCGCACGGTATTGGCCCCTTGACTCTCCTCCGCCATCAGCGGGAAGGACTCGAAGGCCTGCTGCACATCCATGTGCCCACCCTCCACTTCGAGACGCCCCAGCATGGGGCAACGGAAGCGCAGAACGGGCTCCAACCACTCGGCCTGAAAATCAAATCCGTGTGCCTTGAGGTCGTCGCAGATCGCTTGCACATCCTCCCAAAGGAAGGCGGGCAGGAAATAGCGATCGTGGAGCAAAGGACCGTAGCGTTTGAGCGGCTCAGTAAACGGCGCTTTGAATAGACGGGCGAGAATCGTGCGAATAAAAAGTCCGATCAAAGACATGGTCTCAATCTGCGGAAAGGTCTCGAAGGCGCGCAGCTCAATAATGCCCCAGTTGCCGTTCGGCGCGGAGGGGTTACAAAATTTATCAAAGCAGATCTCGGTGCGGTGCGTGTTCCCCGAGGAGTCGGTCAACAAGTTGCGATAAAACTGGTCGAGCAGTTCGCCCCCGGTGCGTTCGACCATGCCTTCGATGCCCTCACAGGCCACTTCGAGTTCGTAGAGCCCGTGCGAGGGCCCCTCGTCCACGCGCGGAGCCTGGCTGCCGGGCCCCACGTAGTGCCCGGTAAACAGATAGGACAGCGCGGGGTGATGCTGCCAGTAGCGGAGCAGGGAAACGATGCGTTTGGGCTCCAGCAAGAACGGGTTCGCCTCTTCGCTGGGACCACCAAACGCGAGGTGCGCGCCCCCACCGGTGCCATGAATCGCGCCGTTGAGCTGCAGCTTGGTCAACTTCAAGCCGACAGCCGCGGCCGCTTTGGCTGAATGCGTGAGGTGGTCATCGTATTCCGACCAAGTATCGGCTGGCGGCAAATTCACCTCGAGCACACCAGGATCGGCGGCGAGACCGAATTTAAGCAGCTGGTCGCCGGCAGCCTTCGGGGCATAGCCACAAAAGACGATCTCCTGGAAACGACTCGCGCCGATGGTTTCCTTGAAAAATTCGATCAATGCCTGAAAGCCCTCCCAGTCCAGCGGCGGGACGAAGATCTCGAGCGCTCCATGGCGAACTTCCACCGTGAGGGCGGTGCGCATGCTGTCTTCCTTAAGATCACCGAGCGGGAGGCGTAGACCGACAGGGCTGTCCCCCATAAAAAGTGTGATCGGTTTTTTCGCGGTAAACGGCCATTTAGCAGAAACCCATTTGCCCTCTACATAATCGAGTGGCAGCACCCAGCCAGCCGGCTTCGTCGTATCTGCATCGTACGCGGGCAACACAAATTTGCCCAGCTTCAGCTGCCCGGCCACGGTCGCTATGAGTGCCTCCGCCGACTTGGCTTTATTGCGCCCGTCGACGTCATCCAGAAGCAAACGATTCGTCTCCGGCCAAAGCGGCTCGCCCGATCTCCGGTGGAGCAACATGCAGTTCCACCGCGGCAAGGGTTCGCCCGGATACCACTTGCCATACACCTGCATGGCCAGAGCACCAGGATAGACCTCACGAATGAGCTCCGCCGTCATGCGACGCGCATACCCGAGTTTCGTTTCCCCCATCGCCGCAGTCGTCCACTCGGGGGTGTCCGGTTCCGCGGGAATGAAGGTGGGCTCACCCCCCATCGTCAGGGCGATGCCTTCCGCGTCGAAATAGGATTCAACTTGGTCGGCGAGGGTGCAGATTGGGTTTTTCATGGAAATCTTTTTTCGATTTTAAGATCTACTTCCAGATGCGAGGCCACCGGCGTCTTGGAGTAGTAGGCACCTTGGATCGGATCGACATTTTTAGGATCATGAGAAACACCGCAGGGTATGAAAAATCCATTGGCCAAAATACCATTAGTCGGATCGAAGCCTTTCCATCCGGCACCAGGCAGATAGACTTCCGCCCATGCGTGCATCGAGCCGACCGCCCGATTGAAGATATGCTCCCCGCCCGCATCCACTGGCGGGTCGTAGAGATAGCCACTGCAAAATCGCGCAGCGAAGCCGAGCTGACGAAGAATTGCGATAAAAAGCACCGCCATATCGCGGCAGGATCCAGCCCCCAAGTGAATCGTCGTATCCGGATCCTGAATACCTTCTTCATCGCGGCGGACATAGCTGATCTCGCGCCGGATTGCTTCATTAAGATCAGAGAGAAACTGCACCACATCGGCATGCTGCGAAGGGCTGGGCACCACACGATAGAACCAATCCAACGCCTTGAAGGCACCCGCTGCGGCTTTGTTGTCGAGATAAGATTTCAAGGACGACAAATCCGGCTCCCGATAGCTGAATGGATAGGCGGCGGCGTGACCTTCCAGAATAAAATCGAATGGATTGTCTTCCTCGATGGAGACTTCGATCTTGGTCTTAAACTCCAGAAGCGCCGATTCGGTGAGACCGAAATTGCAACGCAGAACAAGATTACCATAGGCGTCGCGTATCCAGCGCTGTCTACTGGGGGGTGTGGTTTCGACTTCGAACTTGGTGACATGACGGCGGTGACTATCGAGTGGGCGCAAGAACAGGGCCTGGTCACCGAGGCTCACCGGCCGTTCGTCGCTGTGCTTGGGTAGATCCTCAAGGCGTACATTCATTCAGTACCTCCTGACGTTCGAGTGTAACTAGGACCTTCAACTTTTGATCCACCGCGCCTTTGCACGCTCCGCGCCTGGGTGGCACATCCCTCTAGCCCCGGGCGGAGCCGCG
>JACKQG010003875.1_pt1 | contig 17864 bp, 15 predicted proteins | sample 8237621 | NCBI WGS metagenome assembly JACKQG01 (sample SAMN15677084, study PRJNA649215) | marine metagenome | biome: marine; feature: Black Sea; material: saline water; isolation source: suspended particulate matter (SPM) from the Black Sea western gyre | collected 2013-06-09/2013-06-10 | depth...
GAAAAATTTTATCATTGGTTCAATGAAACGCAATCAATGGAAACTATTGAGTGAAATGTCTTACGGCAACACCTTGCTGGCTTTTGTCAAACCCAATAAAACCTGTATGGTGAGTATAACCGAGAGCTTTGGACGTTTTGGGGATACGGAAGTGGCCTTGTATGTAACGGCAAGTGTTCAGAATTCCGAAAAATATTCCTATTGAGATATGGCGGAAAGACGTGCTGCCTCAGGTACCTGTATGGCCGCCGGGGTGATTCGTGCTCTGGTTTCTCCCCCCTCTTCTACTGTGTATGATCGGTGCTTAAATCATTGAAAACCTTCCTGCTCTGCCTTTTGTCTATTGTAATGCTTCCATGCGCAGGCGTCTCTGAAACTTCTGACCTGGATAGGGAAGATCAGATTCTCGAACTTGCCATGGCAGGTGATGCCGGCGCTCAGTTCAGTCTGGCTTTGCGATACGAGTTCGGAGCTCCTGGTGTTGTGCCTGACACAGCTGTCTCTGCCGCATGGTTCAAAAAGGCAGCAGAGGGCGGGATTTCTGGGGCGTACCTCTATCTTGGCCTCAAGTATGAAAATGGCAGTGGGATTACTCAAAATTTACGTCAGGCGGCCATTTGTTATTGTCAGGCCGCGGATGATGATTGGGCCGCAGCCCGTTATTTTCTGGCAGTTCTTTATCAAGATGGTCGGGGTGTTCCTCAAGATGATCGTATTGCACTGGCCTGGTATCGCTTGGCAGCAGAACAGGGCTATCCTGGTGCTGAAGAAGGTGTGAAGGAAATGTCTGACAGGATGGGGCAGGAATTTTTGACTGATTTGGCGGGTAATGATTTGATATTGACAAAAAAAGCATGTGCTGGCCTATAAATATTTGTTCTTTTCAAAAGATACGGTAGACTACCTGTAATATGATTTAAAATATTTGTTTTACTGGTCTTGCTGGCTATGTTTTTTGTGAAGTAGATATTGTTTTTGGAGACATGTCGTTTACGGCCGGATCATTCTTTATTTTCTATACTGACGAAAGATGGGATACGATAATCTGCCACTGTCTGACCCCGTGTCAGAAATGGATACATCTACCATATTCGATCATTTTCAGGCCGATCATTTCCAGGACCAGGAGTTGTTCCTGGAGAATGTTGAACGGTTTGAGCATGGAGAACTTCAGTTTTTACTGGACAATGCTTTTGTAGGTTCACTGGCTAAATATCTCTCTGAAATCTTTGTTCAGGGGGATCAAGACCAGATATATCGTTTGCTCAACCGTCTTGGTGAAAGCTCACAGGATCATGATGGCCACGTGCGTGAGCGTGGCGTACTCACCCTCTCTTTATTCTTAGAAGGGATCAAAAAAGGTTCAAAAAATCTGCCGGTCGTCCAGCAAGTCATGTTCGTGTTGGTCGAGTGGATTCGTCTGGAAACTTCTGATTTCCCTGTTGTTGAGACTGTGCTGCAGCAACTAACCGATAACTGCTTGCAACACCTGAAAAGTCAACGTTGGGAAGAGGCGAAGTCTTTTCTTAATGTGATTAGTCTCGTTCAGTCGGGTCGGCTTAAAAAAAATAACATTGTTCGTGCATTGGCGGGTAAAACCCAAGAGAAACTTTCAGATGAAGAAATACTTGCCTCTCTTCTTCAAGCTTTTTTGCATAATGATGATGGACAAAGAGCTATCTGTGAAGATTTACTGATCTCTCTGGGGCGCCCTGCGGGCTTGTATCTCGTCAAAATGCTTCTGACATCCCAGGACAGGGAGCACCGCTTTCGATTGATCGGACTTATAATTGCTGCAGGCCATGCAATCGTCCCAATTTTAGTCGAATGTCTGGATAAAAATCCTCCCTGGTATGTTATTCGCAATATTGTATTAATCATTACTGCCCTTAAAGATTCTTCCTTAATAGAACTGGTCTTGCCTTATCTTCAACACGAAGATGTGCGCGTTCAAAGGCAGGTTATAGATTGTATTCAAGAAATTGGCGACAGTCGCAAACGGGAGTATCTTCGTCAGGCACTGCGATTGGTTAATGATGAATTGCGCGTGTTTCTCATCATGCAGTTGGCTCAGCCAGATGATCAGGACTCAATCGATTCGATGCTTGATATGTTGACCGAGCGAGACCAGTTTGATCAAAACGTTCGCGAAGATATGTTGGTCAAACTGTGTAATGGTCTTCGATTTGCCCCACAGCCGAGAACAGTCAATCTACTGAATCAGTTGGTTGATGAACGTTTGCAGAGCGGTGGTGCTGAAGAAACTGACCTGGTGTTGGCTGCTGCACGTCAGACCCTTCATATTCTTCAGCCGCAGCTGCGTCATTATACGCGTCAGGCGAATAGTGAGAACGATGGTGTCAGCTTTGATGGTGACGTTGAGGTTCTGAAAAAAGTCAGAAATGAATTAAAGGCCTTAGATAATAAAATTAATCAACTTGTTAAGAGCAAGCAGACCGGTCGTGCAATCAACCTGATAGCAGAGCGCGCCATCCTTGCTGCCCGGCAAAAAGATTTTGTTACCGCAGAGCTCTTGACTGACAAGATGTACAAGGTCGATCCTGATGCATTGGATGAGTTGATGCAGGTTGGCAATATAATAGAGGAAGAAAAGAGCACCGCTGTTACCAGTCATTATATTGAGACCTGGTCTGCTTTATATGAGTTACTGGGTTCTGATGAATTTGACGCTCTTTACTCGGTGCAGCGGGCTGAGCAATACCAGTCAGACGAGTTAATTGTTCGTCAGGGTGAAATTGATTCGAGCCTTTATTTTATCAGCTCCGGTCAGGTTCGACTTACGTGTAATCGCGGTAACCGGGAAATTTTTCTCAAACGCCTGTACCCGGGGGATGTGATTGGCACAGCACCATTTTTTGGAATATCCGTCTGGACAGTTACATTAACAGCGCTGACCCCCACAGGTCTACAGGTCTTAAGCCGTGATGGTATGCAGAAGATCCGGGGGGAGTTTCCTGAACTTGAAGAACGTCTTTATGGGTATTGTCGCCAAAATGATCGGGTTCCAGAGTGGTTGAGAATTTCAGGTGAAGAACGACGCGATTCCCCCAGAAATGGAACCTCAATTATTATTCATAATATCCTTTTGGATAATTATGAGTCTGCGACAAAGTATCAGTTCAAAAGCCGTTTGGTCGATTTGTCTACAGGTGGTGGTTCATTTCTGGTCAGGATTGCCGATAAAGATAATGCCCGTCGTCTTTTGGGTCGTAAATTGCGTTCTGAAATCCCTCTTGGTGAGGCTGATACCGTAACAGTTATTAGTACAATTGTAGCTGTTGTCTTTGAAAAATATGGCCAGCGTGGTTATACGGTTCACATTAAATTTAACCAGCCTTTTTCTGAAAATAGAGTTATGGATATTATCCGACAGAAAAAGGTTGCTTCTCCTGCCCATAAGAGTGCTCTTGATGTTCAAGAGCATAAGAAGAGGAATTATCTGACTCTTTCTGGGAAATAAAATTTTTTAAATCTTATTTCAGGTTTAAAGGTACAGGTCAGGAAAATCTCCCGGAAGCAGCCTGTTTTTCCAGAGGGTCATACCTATGAATCATTGACCAGTCAAATGGCTCAGACGGTGAGAGGGCGTTTACGTTGACCCGGTTATACCTGTCTATGACCAGAAGTATCGCATTTCTGGTTATGGGCTGATTTCAGATCCTTTGGACCATTTCATTTGCACACCACTTGATCTCTTTATTTCACCTATAAGCTATAACTTCCTACCGAATCATGAATCAGAAGATTGTACTGGGCGATCTCGTCCTATCGCCGCCTTTGGCCTTGGCGCCCATGGTTGGTTTATCGCACTCTGCCCTGCGTAGCCTCATTATAGAACTGGGAGGCGTAGGACTCTTGTTTACAGAGATGTTATCCGTCAAGCGTTTGCCTTCAGAAAATACAGAATCCCCTTTTCTGAAGCGGAGCGATGAAGAGCGCCCCTTATTCTACCAACTTGTAGTCGGGCGTGGCCAGGATGTGTTACCGGCAGTTGAGCGCCTGCACAGGCTTGATGCTCAAGGAATTGACCTGAACATCGGTTGTCCTGCTCCCAAACTACGTCAACTGGGGGCAGGTTGTGCGTTACGGGGTGATGTGGCTGAAGTGAAACGTCTCGTGCAGACCCTTCGTCAGGCCACGGCCTTACCGCTGAGTGCTAAAATACGTCTGGGAGCAGACCTGGATGAGAAATCTCTTTTGGTTTTTTGTGAAATGCTTCAAGGAGAGGGTGTTGATCTCCTGACTGTGCATGGTCGTCTTGATAGTGAAAAATTTTGTCGCAAGCCCCGTTGGGACTGGATTGGCAAGGTGAAACAAAAAATGGATATACCGATCATTGCCAATGGTGGTATTTTCTCGGTTGAAGATGCCCGCAATTGTCTCGAGCAGTCGGGAGCTGATGGTCTGATGATTGGTCGTGGTGCGGCTTGTCGTCCGTGGATTTTTGCCGAAATTGCCCGTAAATTATATGGTATTCAGTTATCACAGACATCATGTGATCCTGAAATGATATATTTTCGTTTTGTTGAACTGCTCCATGAGCGTTTTCGTCCGGAACGGCGACTGGGACGGTTAAAACAATTTACCCATCTTTATGGTACAGGCCTTTCCTTTGGCCATCATTTGGCTTCAGCAGTGCAGACCAGTCTGTCCATGGCTGAAGCTGAGGACCGCGCTGCGCAGTATTTCGCTAAAAGTTCAGACCGTACGCGTAAAAACAGTGCAGATGCCTAAGTGGCATTCATTTCACCGGCTGAGTCGTGATCTGACTTTTGTCGTGAGCTCTGTCAGTTCAGGGAGTTTGAGCAAAGAGAGGGTAATGCCATAGAGGAGAGCGGCAATGCCTATCAAAAGCATGGTGGAACATAATTTTTGCAGCAGCGTGCCAGAGAGCCAAGAGGTGAACCAGCCGCGTCCCAACAGGAGAAAAATGGACATAACCAGAGTGGCTGCGGCGATTTTGCCCAAACCTGCAGCGAGGTACCGCAAAGAGTAGCCATTCATCTTGATGTAAAGAACACTGCTTAAGAAGAGAAAGTTGAAGAGCATGGTGCAGGATGTAGACAGGGCGATGGCCCGGTATCCGAAATGGTCTATGGTCATTGTAATGATCAGGATGTTTGCAGCCACGGCCAGAAAACTTGCAATAACCGGGAAGCGGGTATTGTCCAGAGCATAGAAGGCGGGCACTAATATTTTGTTAGCGGAATAGGCGAACAGCCCAATGGCATAGAGCGTCAAAGCCTGGGCTGTCGCTGTTGTATCCAGGGCGCTGAAGGCTCCGCGTTCAAAGATCAATCGAATGATGGGCTCAGATAAAATAATCAATCCAGCTGTTGCCGGGATAGTCAGGCTGAATATCATTGTCAGGGATGAGAGCAGGGTGCTTTTGAGACCGGTAATATCTTTCTTGGCTGCGTAGCGCGCCATAACCGGCATAGCGGCAATGGCGAAAGCAACTCCGAACAGGCCGATTGGCAGTTGCACCAGTCGAAATGCATAATTGAGCCATGACACTGATCCCTCACCACATGATGAAGCAAAGTTGGTGTTGACGAAGATGTTGATCTGCGTGGCGGAAAGACCGATGGTCGCCGGGATCATCAGGCGAAGGATCTTTCGCAGCCCGGGGTCCGTTATATTGAGCCGGGGAAAAAATTTGAATCCTGTCTTGAGTAGAGTTGGCAGCTGAATGCCAAGCTGCAGCATACCGCCAATCAAAGTGCCGATGGCCATACCGACAATGGCTGGCTGGCCATAGCGGGGAAGGATCATGGCGAGACTGACTCCACCAATGATTGATCCCAGATTGAAAAAGCTTGAGGCCAGAGCAGGAATAAAAAATTTCCCCTTGGTGTTCAAAATACCCATGACCACAGCAGAGAGTGAAATCAAAACCAGAAAGGGGAGCATTATTCTGGTCAATTTACTTGTCAGTTCAATTTTTCCCGGAATCAGTGCAAAATCAGGGGCCAGAACGGAGACGATAGGCTCAGTGAGGTAGATGCCGGCTAAGGTGAGGACACTCAGGGCTAATCCAAAAAACATCAGGACATTGGACGCGAGTCGCCAAGTGTCTTCCTGGCTGCGGGTTGTGTCGTATTGGGAAAATATGGTGACAAAGGCAGCACTCAGAGCCCCTTCACCAAACAGATCACGTAATAGATTGGGAATACGAAAGGCGACGACAAAGGCATCATATGCATAACCGGCTCCAAAGAGTCCGGCAAAGAGTTGTTCCCGAACAAGACCCAGGATGCGACTAAACATAACCGCAATACCAACGGTTCCTGCAGCTTTGGCAATTGTGCTGTCCTGCGTCTTCTTGTCCACCCTCAGAATTCCCTGGTCTGATTAAACTTCCTTGTACAACAGGTCATCTTACCTTGTTCATCATTGATATGCCAGTGAATCGATACCCATGAATGTACTTCTTGTTTTTTTTGTATTATTACGCAAATTGTCACTGCTGATTATCGTAAAACCATCTGTTTTTATTAATCCTTCTTGACTTTCTTTTCGTTAACTGAAACTATGTTATGAGTGTGTGAACAAGAACGGATGATTTGCTTTGGAGAGTGATGGTCTGAATATACTGATGGGGATTCCCCTGATTCTTTCGAGGAGGTAGTATGCAGGACGTTAATCTAGTCAGAAATATCGCAATAGTCGGGCATGGAAACTGCGGTAAAAGTTCATTGGCTGAGGCTATGCTTTTTACTGCCGGTAAGATTAAAAGATTAGGTAAAGTGGATGATGGCTCGGCGGCCATGGATTTCGACGAAGAAGAGATCCGGCGTAATACCTCCATAAATGCTTCTTTTCACAACTATAGCTGGGACAAGCATTCAGTTTTTCTGGTTGATACTCCAGGTGACGACAACTTCATCAATGAAACCTTTGTCGCCACACAGGTTGTCGATGGTGCCGTGTTCATTGTTGGAGCTGTACTGGGAGTCAAAGGGCAGACCATCAAATTTGCCAATTTTATTGCTGACCAAAAACTTCCCTGTATAATCCAGATTAACAAAATGGATCGTGAACGGGCCGATTTCTGGAAAACTATTGGTGAGATTGAAGACCAGCTGCCAGTTCAACCGGTTGTCATCCACATGCCCATTGGGGCTGAAGCTGATTTTAAAGGCTTGGTTGATGTGGTAACAGGGAAAGCCTATCTCTTTGATGGTCTGACTGGAAATTTTTCCGAAACAGCAGTTCCTGCTGACATGGAAGGTGAGTTAGCCAGGCACCGTGAACGGTTGATGGAAAAAGTTGCCGAGACCGATGATGATTTGATTGAGAAATTTCTTGAAGATGGTGAACTGAGTCAGGAAGATATCCTTGCCGGAATGAAAAAAGGTGTCGCTGAGGCTCTCATCGCCCCTGTTTGCGTAGGCTCAGCGACCATGAATATGGGAACGGCAGCGCTTCTTGATACGATCAATGCAATTTTACCATCACCTGATGAACGTCCTCCTCTTGTTGGAACCAATCCGGTTTCCGGTGATCTTGTGGAACGTAAGCCTTTAGCAGATGCTCCCTTTTCAGCTCGGGTTTTCAAAACCATGGCTGATCCCTATGCGGGTCGGCTGACTATTTTCCGTGTTGTTTCCGGAACATTATCAGGCGATACATTTTTCAACGCCAACAAAGATTGTACCGAACGCTTTGGTCAGCTTTTTGTCCCAGAGGGACGTGAGCAACGTCCGGTGGACAGTGCTGGTCCCGGTGCGATTGTCGCCGTTGCCAAACTCAAGGAAACGACCACTGGTGACACTCTTTGTGCTGCTTCTGATCCTGTTGTTTTTGATTCCATTGAGACCATGGAGCCGGTTATCTCTTATGCGGTCAGCGCCAGTAAAGGGGATGAGGAAAAACTGTTCTCCTGTATTACTCGAATGCTTGATGAGGATTTGACCTTGCGTCTGACCCGTGAACCTCAAACGTCTGAAATATTGCTCTCAGGTGTTGGGCAGATCCATCTTGAAGTGGTGGGCGACCGGATTAAACGTAAATTTGGAGTGGAAATGGAACTCGCATTGCCTAAAATTCCATACAAGGAAACGATTCGTGGCAGCGCGCGGGTTCAGGGCAAGCACAAAAAACAGAGTGGTGGCCGCGGTCAATTTGGTGATTGTACCATCGAAATACTTCCTCTTCCCCATGGCGGTGGTTTTGAATTTGAGGATAAGATCGTCGGAGGTGTCATCCCGCAACAATATCGACCTGCAGTTGAAAAAGGTATTGTCGAGGCTATGGAGAAGGGTGTCATGGCCGGTTATCCTGTGGTTGATCTCAAGATTCTCCTGGTCGATGGCTCTTATCATACAGTTGACTCATCCGAGATGGCTTTCAAGGTTGCTGGCTCTTTAGCCTTTAAAAAAGGGGCCAAGGAAGCCGGGTTGGTATTGCTTGAGCCTTATATGCAGTTGACCATCTTTGTCGGGAAGGATCATGTGGGTGATGTGATGGGTGATCTCAATTCACGTCGTGGCCGTGTGATGGGGATGGATACCGATGCCAAGTACGAAATTATCAAGGCCCAGGTTCCCATGTCAGAGATTCAACGGTATGCTACAGATCTTACGGCCATGACAGGTGGTCTTGGTCAGTTTAATGTTGCCTTTTCCCATTATGAAGAAGTTCCGGCACATCAGGCGGAAAAAATTGTAGCCGCATCTAATGAGTAATTTTTATTATTTGAATGACCGCTAGGGGCAGGGGATTTTGATGAGCGCCAAGCCGGAACAATTTACTTGTGCAGTATTGACCATGAGTGATAAAGGTGCTTGCGGGCAGCGTGAAGATCTGAGTGGACCAATGCTTCAGAAACTACTTGGTAGCCTGGGGTATCGGGTTGTTGTCTCCGGGATCGTTGCGGATGTGGTTGAAGAGATCAGATCCACTCTCTGTAATTGGGCCGATCATAAGCAAGTTGACTTGATTGTTACGACCGGTGGAACCGGGCTGTCCCCTTCGGATGTCACACCTGAAGCCATGCGTGAGGTGATTGATCGTGAGGTGCCGGGTATGGCTGAAGCCATGCGGGCAGCCAGTCTGCAGAAAACGTCAAGAGCAGTGCTCTCGCGTGGGCTGGCCGGGATTCGTGGTAAATGTCTGATTATTAATTTACCCGGGAGTGAGCGGGCCGCTCGTGAAAATATAGAAGTTTTACTGGATGTGCTTCCACATGCCTTAGATAAGATGAAAGGCGGCACGGATGATTGTGGTGGATGAGAATAAACTGACCAGTTTTAAAGACGTAAAAAGGGGGATTCTTCGAACTCGATGAATCCCCCTTTTTACGTTAATTCTTTGAGTGATGTTTTTAGTTGATCAGCTCAACTTGTGGTTGTTCTTCGTCGGTGCATGATTTAATTTCACCGATAATGTAGGCCTTCTCGCCCAAGGCTTCAAAGTGGTGCCTGATATCCTCAGCATCAGCCTCATCAACTGCTGCCATGAGGCCAATACCCATGTTAAAGGTCCGGTACATCTCAGTTTGCGATACCCCTCCTTTCTCTCCCAGGAAGGTGAAGACCGGAGGTACAGGCCACGTTGATTTGTCAATAACAGCTCGACATCCTGGTGGAAGTATTCGGGGGACATTGTCATAAAATCCGCCACCGGTATTATGAATCATTCCATTGATCTTGTAATGACGAAGAACACCCAGGACCGATTGAACATAGATACGCGTCGGTTTGATGAGCTCTTCTCCAAGGGTACAGCCCAACTCTTCAATCTGGTCCTCAACCTTGAGGCCAAGATCATCAAAGCAGATCTTGCGCACAAGGGAGAAGCCGTTGGAATGTACTCCGCTGGAGGCAATGCCAATAATTTTGTTACCAACTTTGATTTCTGAGCCGTCTATCATCTTGTCGCGGTCACCGATTCCTACCACGAATCCAGCCAGATCATAATCACTGCCAGAATAAAGCCCAGGCATCTCTGCAGTCTCACCGCCAACCAGGGAGCACTTGGACTGTTTGCAGCCCTCGGCTATACCTTTCACGATATCGGTGGCCATCTCTATGTCGAGTTTGCCCATTGAGAAATAGTCCAGGAAACAAAGTGGCTTGGCACCACTGATGACGATGTCGTTGACGCACATGGCAACCAGATCAATACCAATAGTATCGTGCTTGTTGCAGAGTTTGGCTACGGCTAGTTTGGTTCCAACACCGTCTGTTGACGTAACGAGAACTGGTTTTTTGTAAGTGTCTGTGTCTACAGCAAAAAGGCTTGAAAATCCGCCAATGTCATTGACGACGCCACGTTGATGTGTTTCTGCTACAATACCCTTGATGTTGTCGACAAAGGCGTTACCCTTGTCAATATCAACACCAGCCTCTTTGTATTTTGTGCTCATGGAATCAGACATGTTTTTTGGTAATTGAATTAGGCAGCGTCAACGAGAACGCAGAGAAGTGGTTGGGCTGAAATTAAACGGCAAATGTCGTAATGTAGTGCGCTGATTATGATTGTTGTGAATAGTATATGTATACTATTGCATGACTACATTCATAGTAGTTGGCTATAATATTAGGTGTGGTTGGAAAAAGCAACGCTTTAACGGTGATGAGAGTATTTGCCGGATTACTGTTCGGAGCTTATTTGTTTAACCGTGTAACTTGCGGAAGAATATTGGAGAGGGGGCTGTATGAAGTTACTGGTTTTATTGGTGGGAATGGTCTTGATTCTGGAGGGATTGCCGTATGTGGTTGCTCCTGAGGCCATGCGTGAATGGCTGAAAAAAATCAGCACATTGCCCAATGAGCATGTCCGGATAATTGGCAGTGTGGCAATGGGGCTTGGCTTTTTAATTTGCTGGGTCGCACAGAAGACATCTGTGTTTGGAGGATGAGCACAGGGGATTTATTCGCGAGAAAAAAAACATAAAGACCCCATCAGGGCCTGGCCGCCTTCTTTACGAATAGGAGTGGTGATTATCCGGTTGACTCGCCAGCCATGCTTGACGGCGCTTTCCTTAATATACTCCATTGAGTGTGAAAATCGGCCTGTTGGGTTTATTTTGTAATCTTCTTTCTCGTCAGTTTCTGTGGACCAACAGAATATAGATCCGGGGGGGGCAGCTTTGGCTGTTGCAGCAAAGACGGGTTCCAGGTCACCAATGTAGGAGAGGACATCGGCTGCAATAATGAGGTCATAGTCGTGAGTATCCCGACTGAAAAAACGATTGATTTCCTCGTGTACAAGTCTGTCGTATATCCGTTTTTGTTCAGCTTGGGCCAGCATTTTTTCTGAAAGATCAATGCCGGTGAGATGGTCGCAGACTGGTGCAAACAGTTGACCGGCCAAACCTGTGCCGCAGCCAAGATCAATACAGCGTTTTTGTCTCTCGGGGCGAATGGACAGGAGATTGTAATGCTCCCAGAGTAAATCTGGAACCCTGTAGTCGAGAGTGTTCACAAGGCTTTCTTCAAAACAATCGGCGTAGGCGTTAAATGTCTCAGTTATATATTCAGAAGGGGCAGCAGGAACCAACGTGTTGTTAAGAACCGCCTGCATATATTGTGCAGAAGGATGATCTGGGCGCAAGCTCAACAAGCGGTCATAAATCTCCCGGGCCTTATCATACTGTTCCAATCGGTGATATATATACGGAAGGTTTGTCAGGGTTGATATATGATCCGGATTGATCGTCAGAGCCTGTTCGTAGCATATGACAGCTTGGTCCAATGCATGTTGCTCCTGGAGGCAGAGTCCCAGGCTGTACAGGGCGTCCGCATCGTCTGGCTGAAATTTGAGATGTCTCAGGTAGTACTCGACTGCTTCCTCAAAGTGACCACAACACTTGAGACACAAGGCCAGATTGTAGATTATATCACCATCTTCAGGCGCAAGATGTTCGGCCTTGCGATAATGTGTCAGGGCCTTGTCGTACTCCTTACGCTCAAAAAAGGCCAGGCCTGTGTTGTAATGAAGAAGTGATGAATCAGGTATCAGCTGAAGAAGCTGTCCATAGAGAAGAATTGCCTCATTGATTTCAGCATTCTGATGATGACCACAGGCAGTGTTGAAAATTTCTTCGATCTCCTGGGGTGACGGAGGGTGCTCTTTGGACCATTGCGGAGTATTCATGGGAATGTTGAGTAAAAGCAGGGATTGTAAATGATTCAAATTGACGTATGGAGACAATTGTGGGTAAAATATAATATTTATTTGCAATATGCGATTAAAAAAAACAACTTCGAATTCTGAGCATCTCCAAGGGTAATCTCAGTGCAATCACCGTGACATCATGACTCAAGAGAGTGTAAAAAAAGAACTGATCGGCAATGAAGGAAAGGTTATCCTTGATATGGTCCGACGTCTGAACCGACGTAAGGCCACTGATCACCTTCTGAAGCTGATCACTAAAACCCATCCAGCTGATTTGGCATGGGTTTTTCGCTACCTCTCAGAGGAAGAGCGCGCCGATGTCTTTGCGATTATAGCCCAAACCAGTCTGGTGGTTGATTTTCTCAGTGAGCTTGATGAATCGATCATGCTGGCTGTCGTCGAAGATCTTTCCCCGCAGTTTATGGCCGACGTTGTCAGTGAAATGGCCTCAGATGATGCCGCCGATCTGATTGAAGCTCTGCCCGAGGATGTGGCCGTTGATGTTCGTCGTCATATGGAGCGAGAAGATCGGGAGGAGGTTGAAGAACTTCTGCAGTACCATCCTGAGACGGCAGGTGGTTTGATGTCAACAGATTTCATGTACCTTGATGAAGAGTTGAGCATTGGCGAGGCTATCAATAAGGTACAGAAGCGAAGTGAAGAAAAAGAGATGGTTTTTTATCTCTATATCACCCACGGCGAAGGGCAGTTGGCCGGGGTAGTCTCCCTGCGTGAGTTACTGATGCATCCTCCCCATCGGCGGCTGCAGAATGTCATGAAGGCCAATGTTATCTCTGTGACCACCGACACTGACCAGGAAGAGGTGGCTCACGTGGTTTCTCAGTATAATATCCTCGCCGTACCAGTAGTTGATTCCAGCTACAATCTCGTGGGGATAGTCACAGTTGATGATATTATAGATGTTATCCGTGAAGAGGCCACCGAAGATTTTCTGCAAATGGCTGGTGCCGGTAAGGATCGCGAGATTCTCCTCAAGTCTACCACTGAAAATGCAATGATCCGTGCGCCTTGGCTTTTCGCCTCATGGATTGGCGGGGTCATGGCCATTTTTATTATCTCGGCTTTTGAGCATGAATTAAATCAGGTTATGGCTCTGGCTGCGTTCATTCCTATTGTTATGGGGATGGGCGGTAATATTGCGACCCAGTCTTCCACTATCATCGTTCGAGGAATAGCCACTGGTCGGATCAATATGGCAGAGTTTTCTCGTGTTATCTTGAAAGAGATGCGAGTTGGTTTGATCCTTGGGGTTCTCTATGGCCTCTTTTTGGGTGTTCTGGCCTCTTTCGGTTATTCGGAAACGCCACTTCTTGGTCTGGCTGTTGGTCTGTCCATTTGTTTTTCCATGGTTTTAGCTGCGACTCTCGGTACCATGATTCCCCTTGTTCTTAAACGTTTTGACATTGATGCGGCTGTGGCGACTGGCCCCTTTGTCACAACGTCCATTGATATTCTTGGTGTTCTGGTTTATTTCTGGATTGCCAAGCTATTACTTCATCTATAACCGGGGGCTGGCAATCCCACTTGTGGCCCGGCCTGACACACTACTGAACTATGTCTGTATCGCCGTCTCCCCGTAAAATATCTCCACTGGCAGTCATTCTGTTGATCCTTTTTGGCTTGTGGTTGATTTACTCACCATTTGAACGGCAGCGCCACGATCCCAAAGCAGTACCTCGGACGATCACTGCTCGTGGTGATTTGGCTGGAGATGAACAGAACACCATTGATATCTTTCGTAATACCTCACCGTCTGTGGTTTATATCACCAGTATTGCCTATCGACGGCAACTCTTCTCGCTCAATGCCGTAGAGATTCCCCAGGGGACGGGCTCAGGCTTTGTTTGGGATAATCAGGGGCGGATTGTCACCAACTACCATGTTATCAGTGATGCGGGGCGCATTGAGGTGACCATGGCAGACCATTCCACCTGGAAGGCCGTCCTGGTAGGCGCGGCACCTGATAAGGATTTGGCTGTACTTCAAATTACCGCTCCGGCAGGGAGTTTGCCTCCGATTCCCGTGGGCGAGTCTGATGATCTTCTGGTGGGCCAGAAGGTCTTTGCCATTGGTAATCCCTTTGGTCTGGATCAGACCATTACTTCAGGAATTATATCAGCTCTGGGCCGGGAGATAACAGGGGTCAGTGGTCGGACGATTAAGGGTATGATACAAACGGATGCAGCCATTAATCCCGGTAACTCGGGAGGGCCACTTCTGGATAGCGCTGGGCGGCTGATCGGTGTTAATACAGCAATTTACAGTCCGTCCGGGGCTTATGCCGGGATTGGTTTTGCCGTACCCGTAAGTGAAGTCAACCGTGTGGTCCCTGAACTCATTAAGCATGGCCGTCTGATTAAACCAGGCATTGGCGCTGAAATGGCAGACGCCCGTCTGACCCGGCGTTTGGGGATTGAGGGGGTGCTGGTTATTAATGTCCAACCAAATGGACCGGCAGCATTGGCAGGATTGCACCCCACTCGCCAGACCCGTGCTGGTGAGATCATTCTTGGCGATATTATTTTAAAAGTGGCCGGCACACCCGTTCGCTCCTACGACGACATTCGCGCAGAACTGGAACGTTTTCAGGTCGGTGAAGAGGTCAACCTGACTGTTAAGCGAGATGGCCGGGTCTTCGAGGTGCCCATCATGCTTGCTGCACTCAATAACTGATCTGTATTTGGAGAAATAATGGGGGCTTGGATCATTAAAGCAGGAGTTGTTCTGATCATCATTGGAACAATACTGCATGTTGCCCCTTGGCTGATCAGCTGGTTTGGCAGATTGCCGGGGGATATCCGTCTTGAGACCGAGAAGGTAAAGGTGTTTATCCCTATTACCTCAATGGTGCTCATAAGTGCTGTCTTTACTTTGCTCTTCAACCTGCTCAGGCGCTAGGGTTGCGATATTTAATCTGCAGGCCTGTTAAAAAATTCCTCAAGAACTGGTCATGACAGGCACGATAATGCTTGTTGCCTGGTTTGCGGAAGAAAGCACTTAATTCATGTTTGCTTACGCGAAGGTTAGCCAATACCAGAATCTCCACGATATCCTCGTCCTTTAAATTTAGGGCAATTCTTAATTTTTTAAAGATGATGTTGTTGGTTAATCGCTGCTCTGGTTTGGGTTGTGGACCTTCTTTTTTGCCCCGTCTGTCGTTGATCAGACCATTGAGGAACGTGGCCATCTGGATGTCGGTACATTTCTGAAACGCAGGATCGTCCTCTTTTTTCAGCCAATCGCTGATTTCACCTCTTGTGACCTCTAGATCGGCCAAGCCAAAGAGGGAAATCATTTTAGAATCATCAAAGTCAAAAGTATAGCGGATACGCCGCAAGATGTCGTTGTTGGTCATTGGGGTTTCCTTGTTTGCGTAGTTGTAATTATGTCTTAATGATTCCCTGGATGCTTCCTTCGGTCATTGGAGTGGGGTGAAGCTGTTCGTTGATTTCCTCCTTTCGGAGTTTGGAATTGACGATCATCCTGGGTCTTAAAACTGAAATGATTCAGGTGGTGAAGAATAAGGTCATTGTCTTTAAAAAGCGAGGAGAGATTTGTGGGTGTCTCTTTTCGGAATTGCGGAAGAATAGTGGCCCGGCTTTTTATATTGATTCGTTACAAATGACTTTATCCTCAATATGTTATGCTTACCAATTATATTTGTTTCACAAAAACTGAAGATCGCCTATATCATTGATACAAAAGGGTGACAGGCAGTTCATGATTAAGGTTAAACGGGGCGTGAAAAGAGGTATGGTTGAGTTTAAACGTTCTTTTTTTTGCTATAATAACAGGTTGTTGTCTGGTTCGACTCCAGTCCTTGGATATCAGTAGTCATGGCTCCAACTGTAGATACACCCCGCCCGGTCTCGCAGTCTTTTTCCCAAACCCTTGGGGCGCTGATCTTTCTTGCCTTTCTCTTTTTTCTCAATTTTAACGCACGGGTCATTTTTGCACCCCTCCTGCCGGGAATAGGGCAGGAGTATGGCCTTGATCACGGCGGAGCGGGCTCTTTTTTTCTGCTCATTTCTTTCGGTTATTTCCTTTCCATCCTTGCATCTCCTTTGGTTGCGGTTCGTCTGGGGCACAAGTTGACCATTGTTCTGTCGGTGGTGAGTTCCGGTCTTGTGCTGATTCTGCCCTTGTTTTTGTCCTCAATTTTATCATTGCGTTTGATCCTTTTTTCCCTCGGATTGGCCGCAGGTCTTTATCTGCCATCTGCACTTGCCACCATTACAACCCTTGTTGCTCCGGCTTGGTGGGGAAGAGGGATGGCTATACATGAACTGGCCCCAAATCTTGGTTTTGTTGCTGCTCCTCTTTTGGTCACAGGAATGTTGATGATTGGGACCTGGCAACAGGGACTGGCTCTTCTCGGGCTGGTAATGGTTGCCTGTGGTTTACTCTATGGTATCAGAGGGCAGGGCGGTAATGCTCCAGTTGAGGTTCCTGATCTGGCCGGGATTAAGACTGTTGTTCGTCGGCCCGCTTTCTGGTTGATGATGTTTCTTTTTTCACTTGGCATTTGTTCCACCATTGGTATTTATGCCATGCTCCCTCTGTATCTTGTGGCCGAACATAATCTGGAGAGCGATGTTGCCAATCGTTTATTGGCAATGTCTCGTATGGCCTCTGTTGTCATGCCCTTAGCAGCGGGTTGGTTGGGGGATCGTTTTGGTAATCGCCTGCTCATGGCCTCGGTATTATTCATTACGGCACTCTTGACTCTGGGCATTGCCTGGTCGTCGGGTGCATGGGTCATATTTTTTGTTTTTGTTCAACCCCTGATTGCCGTTTGTTTCTTTCCCTCTGGTTTTGCAATTCTTGCCGGAATCGGTAACTCTAAGAGGGGGAATCTAACTGTTTCACTCTGTATTCCAACCGCTTTTCTGGTTGGTGGCGGTGGGGTGCCCATGCTTATTGGTGAACTTGGTGATATTTTGAGTATTGGTACAGGGATAGCTGGCACCGGCTTGTTAATCCTCGTGGGCTCTGGGCTGGCTTTTGTTTATGCCGTGCAGAATTCTAACAATAAACGTGCAGCGGCTCACTGAGCTGTTTGTTCCTGTTGAGATAATATTGATGTCTACTGTATTTCCTGGTTTTGCAGGAGTTGTTGTTCAATGGTTCCGTTCGCTCCTGCTTGAGACTTTCCACACTTCCTGGACTCTGATCCGTATTACTCTGCCGATTATTTTTATAGTCAAAATACTCACCGAACTTGGCCTGATTAACATTATTACCCGTCTTCTTGATCCTCTCATGTCGCTGGTTGGACTCCCGGGGAGTATGGGGCTGGTCTGGGCCACGGCACTATTTACCAATATTTACGCCGGGATGATCGTTTTTGCAGGACTTGCCGCATCATTGGAGATTACAGCGGCGCAGGCCACTATTATTTCCTCCATGATGCTTTTTGCACACTCCCTGCCGGTGGAACTGGCCATAACCAGAAAAGCTGGAGTTGGCATCGGATTCATCGCTTTCCTCCGGATGGCTGCGGCTATGATTTATGGGATGATTCTTTACCATGCCTGTGAATTTTTTGGATTATGGCAGCAGGATGCCGTTGTCATGTTCCGCCCTCTGCCCGAAGAGTCGGGTTGGCTCCCCTGGCTGATCGGGCAGGGTGAAAATTTACGGTTCATTCGTAAAAAAGTTGAACGGCTCTAACAGGCACCCCTGATCGTAATAAA